>RCMY010003056.1_pt1 | contig 14953 bp, 15 predicted proteins | sample 2041341 | NCBI WGS metagenome assembly RCMY01 (sample SAMN09708234, study PRJNA481090) | Marine sediment metagenome, whole genome shotgun sequencing project.
CGCGTCGGCTCGGTCGTCGGCGCTGTCGAGCCGCCGGGGAACGATCGGGTTCGGGGGTGCGCCGGCGTCAGTCATGCAGCCCAGCCTCGCGGCGAAGGTAGCGCCACTGCAAAGCACGACGGCCGACCAGCAGTACGTACAGCGCCCCAGCCCCGATGATCGGTGAGCCGATCCACGCCGCTACCCACAACGTCACCGCGACGCCGACCAGCACGATTGCCAAGCCGACGCCGGCGTCGACGGCCAGGACGGTCTTCCAATTGCTGGCGAAGGCCGCAGCCGACATCTTGCGGCCCTGCAACTCGTCGGGCAGTTCGTGCTGGCTCATGATTTGAGGAGGAAGTCGGCCTGGTCCTCGCCGAGCAACAATTCGATCTCGGCGGCGAGGTCGCGGTGTCGGGTCAAGGTTGGATCCGGGTCGACGAGTTCGTACGCAACCTCGCGCGCTCGCTCGACCCACGGCTTGTCCCGTCGCAGCGACGCGAGTTTGAGATCGTTGCGACCCTTCTGCCGCTCCCCCATGATCTGCCCCTCGCCGCGCAATTCGAGGTCGATCTCGGCCAGTTCGAATCCATCCGTGGTGGCCACCAATGCCTCGAGTCGCGCCTCACCATCAGGTGTTGTGGCCACGCCGACGAGGAAGCAGTGCGACGCATGCTGGCCACGGCCCACGCGGCCGCGGAGCTGGTGCAGTTGGGCGATGCCGAACCGGGCGGCGTCGAGAATGACCATGGTCGTGGCGTTCGGCACATCGACGCCAACTTCGATGACTGTGGTCGCCACCAACACGTCGAGTTCGCCCCGACGAAACTGCGCCATGGTCGCTTCCTTCTCGGCCGATGACATCCGGCCATGCAGCAGCGCCAGGCGCTGTTCGGCCAATTCGCCATAGGCCAACTCTTCGAACGTGGCTTCGGCGGAGCGCACCTCGATGGTGTCGGAGTCTTCGATGAGCGGACACACGACATATGCCTGACGGCCTTCCGTCACGCTGTCCCTCACATGGGCCCACACCCCCGATTCGTCCTCTTCCACCCACGTGGTCTCAATCGGGGTACGTCCGGGCGGAAGCTCGTCGAGCACCGACACATCGAGGTCTCCGTACACGGTCATTGCAGCCGTACGGGGAATCGGCGTTGCGGTCATGACGAGCACGTCGGGGTGCGTGTCGTCGGAGTTCTTGTCGCGCAGGGCTGCCCGCTGCTCGACACCAAAACGGTGTTGTTCGTCGATCACCACCACCCCGAGGGAGGAGAACTCGACCGCGTCCTGGATCAGCGCGTGGGTACCGATGATGAGGTCGACCGAGCCGTCGGCGAGCCCGGCGAGGATGCGCTTGCGTTCCGGGGCCGAGGTGCGGTTGGCCAAGAGTTCAACGGCGAGGGGTCGTTCACCGAACATGTTGGAGTCGTCGCGCACGATCATTCCGTCGAGCATTTCCGACACGCCGAGGTGGTGCTGTTCGGCCAAGACCTCGGTGGGCGCCATGAGCGCTCCCTGGTGTCCGCCCTGCACCGCCACCAGCAAGGCGCTGACCGCGACGATGGTCTTGCCCGCGCCGACGTCGCCTTGCAGCAAGCGGTGCATCGGCGCAACCTGGCCGAGGTCGTGCGTGATCTCGTCGATGGCGCGACGCTGGGCGTTGGTGAGCGGAAAGGGCAGCCGCTCGTGAAAGTCGGCCACCAGCGAGCCGTTGGATTGGTCGCCGACACGATGGGCAACCCCGCGTTGGGTGGACTCGAGTAGCCGCTTCCGCTGCACCAACTTCACTTGGATGCGCAAGAGCTCGTCGAAGACCAGCCGCTTCCGGGCCCGGGCCACCTGGCCGAGGTTGTCCGGCGCGTGAATCTCGCGGAACGCGGTGGCGCGATCGCACAGTTCGAATCGATCGAGCACGGCGGCGGGCACGGGGTCGGCGAATCCGCGGGGCGACGCCTTCTCGAGCGCGTTCAGTACGAGGCGACCGAGGTCCCAGGTGCTGATACCCGACTTCTCCGACTGCGGATACACCGGCAGGATCTTTCCGGTCTTGCGCTCAACGCCATCGCCCACCAGATCGACAACGGGGTTCGCCATCTGTTTCTTACCCCGGTACGACCCGAGCTTGCCGAAGACGATCGCCTCCATACCCTCGGTCAACTGCCGCTCACGCCACGGCTGATTGAAGAACGTGAGCGAGAGGCGACCGGTGCCATCGGTGACGACCGCCTCGACCATCGTCCGACGGTTGCCCATGCGGCGCGACGACACCTTGAGCACCGACACCAGCACCATTCCCTCCTCGCCCTCTTCGAGCTCGTCGATCTGTGCCTCTTTGGTGCGGTCGAGGTAGCGGCGCGGGTAGTGCGTCAGCAGATCGAGTACCGACTCGATCTCTGCTTGCGCCAGTGCCTTCTCGCGCTTGTCCCCCACGCCGGCGAGCCGACGGACGGGAAGCGCGTCCAGGTCGGTGAACGTGAGCGGCGGATCGCCCTCGGCCACGCCGGTCTCTACTCGATGCCGAAGCTGAACGGGTACAGGGGCTGCCCGCCGTTGTGCACTTCGACTTCGACATCGGCTCGTTCGGCCTCGATCCACGCCACGACCGCGGCAACGTCATCATCAGTGGCATCGGCCCCGGCGATGATGGTGACGATTTCGTGGGAGTCGTCGATCAGCTGATCGAGCAGGGCGATGGCGGCGGCGACGCTCGAGTCGGCTTTGGACTGCACCCCGCCACGGTCGAGTCCGATCCAATCGCCGGTCACCACCTCGCCGGCGTTGGTATTGGAGCCGCGGACGGCTTGCGTAACCTCTGCGGCGATGACCGACTCGGCCGCATCGGCCATGGCGGCCACGTTGACGTCGGCGCCGGCCTGCGGGTCGTACGCCAACAGGCAGGCAAACCCTTCGGCGATACTGCGCGTGGGAACGACGCGCACCGATTTCTCGGTCTGGCCGTCGACCTGCTCGGCCACCGCGATGATGTTCTTGTTGTTGGGGAGAATCAGGATCTCGTCGGCGACGATGGAGTTGACCGCGTCGAGCAGTTGCTGCGTGGACGGGTTCATCGTCTGTCCCCCGACCACCAGACGGTGCACTCCCAGCGATCCGAACACCGTGGCCACGCCATCGCCCACTGCGACCGCGACGACCCCGGTGACGACATCGGCGCCGACGGGCTGTTCGGGTTCATCGCCCAGTGCCTGGGTGACCCAGTCGCTCTCCGCCAACTCTTCGAGCAAATCGGTCACGCGAATTTCGTACGGACGCCCGACGGCGATGCCACATTCGATCGCTGCGCCGATGTCGTCGCAGTGCACATGACAATTCCAGACACCGTCGCCGCCGACGACCACGATCGAATCGCCGACCGCGGCCCACGCCTCTTTGAAGCCCGGCACCAACTCGTCGGGCGCTTCGAGGAAAAACATGACCTCGTAGCGCAACTCGGAGATGTGCTTGTCGGCGTTCGCCGGCGCGCCCGCCCCGTGAGCCCCACCCGACGAACCGGCGAGTACCGCCGTGACGTCGAGATCTGCGGGCACATCGGGAACCGGAATTGGCCGTCCGTCGAGCACGTTGAGCGCCGCATCCAAAAAGAGCAAGAAGCCGGTACCGCCCGCGTCGACGACACCAGCGTCGGCGAGCACCTGCAACATCGTCGGTGTTCGCTCGAGAGCGTCGGCGCCCTGCACACGGGCCGCATCGACCACGCCGATCAGGTCGTTGGAGTCGACAGCACACGCGGCCGCGCCCTCGCCCGCTTCACGAGCCACGGTGAGGATGGTTCCCTCGACGGGCGATCCGACCGCGCCGTAGGCCGCCTTTGCGGCCGCCTCGAGACCGCGTGCAAAGGCCGCGCCGTCGATGGTGGCCGCCTCGGTGAAGACCTCGGACAGGCCGCGCAGCAGCTGACACATGATGACACCGGAGTTGCCTCGCGCCCCCATGAGCGAACCGTGGCTGATGGCCTTGCACACTTCGGCCATGTCGTCGGCCGTGTCGGCGACGGCGTCGGCCACCGAATCGAGCGTGAGCGCCATGTTGGTTCCGGTGTCGCCATCGGGAACCGGATACACGTTCAGGCGGTTGATGGCCTCGCGGTGATCGGCCAAGGCGTCGCGGAACGCAAGTACGATCTTGCGCAACGTGGCGGCGTCGGCGGTAGGCGTCGCAGGGCTGTTCATTGGGGGGCATCGTAGCCAGCTTGCGCGCCGCTATGCCCGATCGGCGCGATACGCTGCCCAACTGTTCATCGATCGATTTCAAGGTTGAGATATGTCCGCCGTTTGTGACATCTGTGGCAAGAAGCCCATCTTCGGTATGAATGTGAGCCACTCGCACCGGCGCACAAAGCGCCGTTGGAACCCCAATATTCAGCGAGTGCGCGCCCGTGTGAACGGTGGCGTCAAGCGCGTCAACGTGTGCACCGGCTGCCTCAAGGCCGGCAAGGTCGAAAAAGCTGTTCGTTAGGCCATGACCGGCATGCTTCAGGGCGTTATCAAGTCGTACGACCCGCAAACTCGCGACGGCGTGGTCATGTGCGATACCGACATGGCCGACTACGACCTCGCGCTCGATGCGCTCGAGGGTTCGCTGTTTCGCATGCTCCGCCAGGGCCAGCGCGTGCTCTTCCGCGTCGACGAGGCCGGAATGGCCACCGAGATCCGGATCGGTTCCGAGGTCGATCTCGGAACGCCCGACATCCCCGGGTTCTGACCCGTACCAGCGGGCTGTCCGCTAGTACTCCAGCCAGGTTCCGGAGAGTGTTACCTGGCCGACGCCGGGCTGGGTGAAGTCACAGACCCCGTCGGCGAAGACCAGCTTGAGCCGCTCGGCCTGCTCGTCGGTGAAGTCCACCCCGTAGCTCGACGGGTCGGCGGCCACCGTGGTGCACTTGATGACGTCGTTTTGGATCGGCGCACCGGCTGCGGTTCGCGGGTCGCCGAAGTACGTATAGGCCTCTGCGCACGGTTGGCCTTCGAGAAACACGTCGTCGCCGACGATCCGCTCGCCATCGATGACACAGTCGTCGGCGACCCCAACGGGCCGTTGGCCGGTCTCGGCCCATTCGATGAGCGCATCGGCGATTTCGCTGCCCGACCAGATGTCGACGTCCTCGCCACCGCCGTCGCCGCCGATGGCCTCGACCAACCCGGCACCCGGACGCGACCAGATGACCCGGTTGGGCGAGCCAACGGTCTCGTCGCCGGTGAGCCGGGCGCGAATCGAGAACGATCGGAAGCGGTCGTGGATGTCGAACGTCAAGTCGCTGTAGAGGTCGATGTCGATGATCGGGATGTCGACGAGAGCCGAGTCTCCGGCGATGACGCGACCCGTGGCGTAGACCGACTCGACGAGTTCAGGATCGGCAGCGGTGCGGATATCGGTGATGTTGCCGTCGATGTCGTACCCGCCGATCGCGGCGTTGAGATCGAGAAACTGATCCACGGTGAGGAGGCCATCGTGCAGGGCTTCGAGACCGTATTGGATGCCGACGTTGTCGAGCGCCCGACGGCCGAAGCCGGACTCGTCGAGACCGAACAGATTGGACGCCGAGTCCTGCAGCGTGCAGCGGATGCCGTCGGGGCGGGTCTCGGGCACGTACAGCTCGGCTTCCGGCACCACCCCGTCACAGCCCGACGATGGGTCGACATTGCCGAGAAACGTCTGCTTCCACGCGGCACAGAACTGCGTCGTGCCGTGGCCCTGTACCGCGGTGCGAGCCTCCTCGCTGAAGCCGGCACCCTCGTCCGTGTCCCAGTAGTCGAGCAACAGCCCACAGTCGGTGACGCCGCCGGCGATCGACGCGGAGTCCGGGAAACTCGCGCTGGTGTTGAGCGCGTCGAGCAGACCGGGGTAGTTCTGCGCGATTGCATACTGTTGGATGGCACCGCCGGACCCGCCGCGACCCACGGTGAGGCCGATCGGCCCGAGCTGTTCGTCGATGTGTTCTTGCACCATCATCAGCGTTTCGGCCGACAACACATCGTTGCAATGGGTCTGCAACGTGTTGAATGTGGACGTGGCGACAATGTAACCGGCGTCGAGTGACTCGGCGTCGAGAACCGCCGCGCCGAGGGGCCGGCCTTGGGTATGGCCGGTACCGCAACCGCCGCCGAACCGGTAGATGAGGTGCTTGCCAACGTCGATCGGCTCGGCTCCTCCCGAGGGGTCGGCGACCGCAACCTGGTAGACCCCCCGATTGATCGTGCCCTGCTCGAAGCGGATCAACGTCGCTCCACCTGGCGCCTCGTCGGCTTCTGCCGCTTCGACGAAGCCGCCGTCGTCGTCGATGTAGCCCCATGCGATCGATGTCTCGGCCGAGCAGTTGTCGTCACCGGTGCCGACGAGACCGAATTCTTCGTAGGTACAGAACAATGGTTGCTGGTGCGGTCCGGAGAACACGGGCCCGGTTATCGGATAGTTCGTGACCTGGACCGGATCGGTGGCGGTCTCGAAGCCATCCGCGGTAATCGTGACCTCGCCGTCGGGAAGACCCGCCACGAGGAACGTGTTGGTCCCTTTCGCCACGGTGTCGAGTGGCGTGCCATCGACGGAGAACGCCTGCGACTCTGGATCGACGTCGACCGCCGACAACTCGAGCAACGCGGTGCCTCCACTGACATAGTTGTCGAAGCGCACGTCGTTGCGACCGTGCCGGGCGAGACGGAACGTGACGGGATCCTCGCTCGTCGCTGCGTCATCCGCCGACGACGCCGGCGCCGACGACACGGGGACCGACGATCCCGAATCCGATGACCCCGGATCCACTGACGATGACTCCGACGATTCGGCATCGCTGCTGCAGGCTGCAGCGAGCAGCAACAGTGCGAGCAGGGGGGCCGAGAACGTGCGTGGGCGCATCTGCGAGAACCTAGTGCAGCGGTCAGGGGCACCGGTAAGGTCGCCGGCATGATCCTGCGCCGGCGACTGCCGCTCCCATTGGCAACAGTCGTTCTGTTGCTCCTCATTGGCCTCGTCGCCGGCGCGGCACCCGCTGTCGCGCAAACCGACACGCCGACACCCGACCTCACATCACGCAATCGTCTCGATCTCCAACACCAAGAAGCGGTTGGGTTGCGGGTGTTGCATGCACCGGATGGCGTGAAGTTCCGGCTGTGCCCGCGCGATGGCCGCAAGGGCCGCAAGGGTTGCGTTCGCCTCACGCCGCTGAACCCCACCCGCAACGAGCAGGGAACCTACCGAACGCAGGTGCTCGCGCCGCGCTACCTGCCCGACCAAGATTGCGCGGTCCAACGTCGCGCCTGCGAGATTCGCAGCTACGCAGCCAGGGGTGGGGCGTTCGACCGCATCACGGTCGACTTCGCACCGCCGGCGATATGTACCGTCGACCAATCGACCGGGTCGCAGCGCCCGCCGCGGTCGGGCATGGCCGCAATCGAACGCGCCCTCGCAGCGCCGGCGTTGTCCGCCGTCACGACTGGAGTCTCGATCCACATCGAGGGGTATGGCGAGGTCGTGGGCCGCAACGCAGATCGCCGTCTGGTGCCGGCGAGCAACGAGAAACTCTTCACCGCCATCGGCGCCTATCGCCAGCTGTCGACCGACCACGGATTCACCACCATCGTCGGCGAATCCGGCGACGACCTTGTCCTGGTTGCGGGCGGCGACCCGACGTTGCGCCGCTTTGGTACGCATTCCACCGGCACGCTGGCCCAGCGCGTCGCCGATGCCAACGGGTCCACGCACTACGACCGCCTCGTTGTCGACGCCACCCGTTACGTCAATCCCACCACCGCGGTGGGCTGGCCCGATTGGACCGTTCCCCGTTATTCGGGGCCGCTGTCCGCGTTCACCCTCGACGACAACCGTTGGCGCAAGGACGACGATTATGTGGCAAACCCGACCTTGGGCAACGGCGCCCAGTTCGCGGCGGCGCTGGCCGAGGTCGGCATCGAGGTCGACGAGGTCATCGTCGCGCCGGCAGCGGTCGACCTCGATGCCGAGCTCGCCCGCCTGGGCTCACCGTCCACGCGGTCGCTCCTGGGCTCGATGCTTCGATACAGCGACAACGAGATCGCCGACAACCTGCTCATGGAGATCGGCCGGGTGGCGGCGGGCAACGGCACGATGGCCACCGGCGTCGATGTGATCAATCGCACGCTGCTCCAGCTGTGCCCCACCCTGACCGGGTCGGCTCGTGACGGATCCGGGTTGTCGTACCAGAACCTCCGCTCCCCGCGCGAGTGGCAACAGATCCTGCGGGTCGTGCGAAGCGAGCCCTGGTTCGACGAGTTCAAGGATGACCTGCCGGTCGCCGGTGCGTCGGGCACGCTGCGGCGCCGATTCGGTGACGCATCCACGGTCGGTAACGTCACCGCCAAGACCGGCACGCTGTTCGGCGCACGAGCGCTGTCGGGCTACGCCACGACCGTCGGCGGCCGAGCCATGACGTTCTCGATCATCGTCAACGGCAACAACGACCCCGTCGACCGAGCCCTGACCGCCCTCGACGACGTCATCGTCGCCGCCGTCGAAATCGACAAGTAGCCAAAAGCAACGAGGTTACGGACCCACCGACAACCCGGTAGGGGCGTTTTCGCGCCAGCGAAAAGGCTCTAAACGAGCGAAGCGAGTGGCAGTGCCGAGGCCGCCAGGCCGCAGGAACGCCCTACATGACCGCAGTGATGCCGAGGTCGGCGTAGCCCTTGCTCTCGAAGTTTGACCGGAACAGGTCACGTAGCTTGACCGCAGCCTCGTCGTAGGCCTCGGGGTCGTCCCAGGTGTTGCGAGGGTTGAGGATCGTATCATCGACGTTTGGACAGCTCATCGGCATCTTCAGGCCAAGGGTCGGCTCGATTGCCGTCTCGACGTCGTCGAGATCGCCGCTCAGTGCTGCGTCGAGCAGGGCCCGCGTGGCCTTCAGCGACATGCGGTCGCCCTTGCCATAGGGACCACCCGACCAGCCCGTGTTGAGCAGAATGCAGCGGGTCTTGTGGTCGTGCATGCGCTTGGCCAACAGTTCGGCGTACACCGACGCCTTTTGCGACATGAAGGGGCCACCAAAACACGCCGAGAACGTGGCCTCGGGTTCGGTGATGCCGACCTCGGTGCCGGCCAGTTTCGACGTGAAGCCCATGACGAAGTGGTACATCACCTCTTCGGTGTCGAGAATCGATACGGGCGGCAAGACCCCGAACGCATCGGCGGTGAGCAGCACGATGGTCTTGGGGTGCGGCCCGCGCGCTCCCTCGGCGACGTTCGGGTTGCAGTCGAGCGGGTAGGCGAATCGGGTGTTCTCGGTGATCGATCCGTCGGTCAGATCGAGTTCTTGCGGGTCGGTGTCTGCAAGCGCCTTGCCGGGCACGGCCGGCACGTTCTCGATCATCGTGCCCTTCATGGAGAGCGCGGCGGCGATGACCGGTTCGTTTTCCTTGGACAGGTCGATGAGCTTGGCGTAACAGCCATCTTCGAAATTGGAGATGCCGCCGTCGGTCCAGACGTGCTCGTCGTCGCCGATGAGTTGGCGATCGGGATCGGCCGACAACGTGGTTTTCCCGGTACCCGACAGGCCGAAGAGAATGGCGGAGTCGCCGTCGGGGCCGACGTTGGCCGAGCAGTGCATCGACAGTTGGCCCTTGTTGGGCAGGACGTAGTTCATCAGCGTGAACATCGTCTTCTTGTTCACGCCGCAGTAGTCGGCCTTACCGAGGACCAAGGCAATCCGGTTTTCGATGTCGATGATCACGGCTCGTCCCGAGACGGTGCCGTCGCGCTCAGGAACACATTCGAACGACGGAACGTTCAGCAGCGTCCAGCCGGACTCCGCCCGATCGCTGTCGTCGCGCACGTCTTTCGGGAACATGATGTTGCAGAAGTACGCGTGTGAGGCGTACTCGCCGACAAAACGATATGGCTCGGCGAATTCGGCGTCCCAGCCGCAAAAGACGTCGGTCGTGTACAGCTGTGCGTTGCGTTCGTTGAGGTGTTTCGCCACGCGCGGCACGAGCGCATCGAAGTGATCCGGATCGAACTGCTTGAAGCCGGGCTTCCACCACACCGTGTCGACGACGCTGGGGCGGGCGACGGCGAAGGTGTCCTGCACCGGGCGGCCGGTGCAGGTAGGGTCGGAGAAGAACATCAGCGGACCGTCGACGCCAAGTTTCGTGGCGAAGGCCTTCTGCGCATCGTCGGGCCCGTCGAGTTCGACGCGACCGCGATCGTTGGCGATGGCTTCGTGGAAGAGTTCGTCTTGCGACAACCCCGACCGGAGGCTGACCGTGGTCAGTCCGAACTTGGCTTCGAGTTCTTGCTCGATCGTCATGGCCACGTTTCCTTCAGAGATCTGGGGGGGGAAGATTGCATACAGGTGCAATACAGCTCGTCGTCCAATATGGCCCGCCAAACAGGCGTTGGCTAACCAGGCGGCACAAAAGGGCCGTTGGTCCTACGGCTGGTCCTGCGGCTGGTCTCTGATGGTGGCTCCGAAGGCCCCCAACGCCGACGATTCGACCCCTCGGAGCACTTCGAGGGGGTCCCGTGTGTCGTCGACGTATCCGAGGGCGTAGGCACCGATCGCGTAACCCATCAGGCGAAGCAGATCGTCGGGGAGGTCCCTGGCTTTCTCGGCCGGCACCGACAGGTACTGGTTTTCCTCTTGCCGCAACCAAGCGACGTTGTAGGTGAGGTTGAGCGCTCGACGCACCTCGCCGGACCGATTCGCCCCACCGCCGTGGTACACGCTGCCGCTGTAGAAGAGCACGGAGCCCTTGGACATCTCGGCGGCGATGCTGTCCTCGACAGCAAACCTGAGGCCGTCCTCGAGTCCGTTGCTGCCGGGGACGACCCGTGTTGCCCCGTTCTCCTCGGTGAAGTCGTCCAACGCCCAGATGGTGTTGCACTGCACGTCGAACCCGCGGGGAAACGGATGGAAATCGAAGGCCCATTGGTCGCGGTGAATCTGCTGTGCCGGTGCATCGGGGCCGATCGAGATGACCTGTGTGAGGTGCACCTGGATGTTGGTCGCGTGATCGAGTAAACCCCGCGCCGATCCGAGCACCAGCGCGTGTTGGAGAAACCAATGGGATGCGGGCGATCGGCCGATCAGCGCGCCGGTGCGCTTTGTGGTTCGGCCGGTGAAGTCGTCGCCGCCGAGCGGCGTCGCGTCAATGTAGGGCTGCATTTCGGTCAGGAGGGTGTCGACCCGGTCATCGTCCGCCAGGTTGTCGACGATGACCGCACCCGTGCTGCGAAGCTGTGCCACGATCTCATCCGTCGTGGTCGTCGCCGGGAGATGGGTCAACGCGCTCACGGTGCGTCCAACCCTCCAGACAGCGCTGCCACCAGGAACGACGCGACTTCGGCCTGTGCGTCGGCCGCCCGGTCGATCGCATCACTCATGCCAAAGAAGCCGTGCATCATCCCGTCGTAGCGCGCCTTCGTGACCGGAACGCCAGCGGCGGCGAGCTTGTCGGCGTAGGCCTCGCCCTCGTCACGCAGCGGGTCGTACTCGGCGGTGACGACGATGGCCGGCGGCAGGTTCGTGTGATCTGCCGCATGGATCGGGGCGGCCCGAGGGTCGGTCCGTTGTTCGGCGTCGGGGACGTACTGGTCGTAGAACCAGTGCATGAAATCACGGGTGAGGAAATACCCGCTGGCGTTCTCTTCCATCGACGGCCAGGCGGAGGGATCCATATCGGTGCAGGGGTAGATGAGTGCTTGGGCCGCGACCGGCATGTTGCGATCTCGTGCATCAAGCGCCACCACCGCGGCGAGATTTCCTCCGGCGCTGTCGCCTGCCACCGCAATTCTCGTCGGATCGATGGCCAGGTCGCCGGCGTTCTCACGCACCCAGTCGACCGCCGCCACACAGTCATGGACCGCGGCGGGGAAGATCGCTTCGGGCGCCAGCCGGTAGTCGACCGAGATCCAGGTCGTCCCGGTCAGATTCGCGAGACGACGACACGTGTCGTCATGGGTTTCGACACTGGCGATCACCCAACCACCACCGTGGAAGAACACCACGGCTGGACTCACCGACGGTGCGCCGTCGGGCCGATAGATCCGCACCAGCATGTCCTGGCCGTCCCCACCTGGAATCGTCCGGTCTTGCACGTCCGCGACCGGGGTCAGCACCTCACCCGAGGTGGCGTCCATGGTGGCCCGCAGCTCTACTGCCGACAGGGTCGTATCGGAGAGGATTCCCATCTCACTCATGAAATCGAGAATGACCTGTACTTGGGGATCGAGAGTCATGCAACCTGTCCTAGCACGCGTGCCCGTGGCCAACGCCTATTCCCCCGTATGCTCGCCCCGTGACTTTTTGGAGCGAGGTACGCAGCGTCATCGCCGTGGCTGCCGTGGTACTGGCGATCGTTGCCCTTTTTCGTTATCTCCCCACCGTGGGCGACGATGCAGCGTTCGAGGCGAGCTTCGGCACAACCACGACCATCACCCAGGGCGTCGCCAGCACCACGCCGGTCACCACCATCGCCGAGCGTGAGGCCGACCTCTGCACGTTGGCCGACGAATTTGTGGCGGCGTCGGAGTCCGAACTGTTTCAGTATCCCGGCAAGACCCAGCAGCTGGCCGAAGAGTTCTACATCGACGCTTACGACGTTGCCGTCGGGGTCGTGCGGGCCGAGTACGCAGCGGCACGCGACTACTACATCGACTACAACGACATCGCCGATCCGGCCAACTACGACCCATTGACGCTCATCGCCGGCCCCGACGCGGCCCGGTTCAAGCAACTGAGTACACGCGAACCGAATGGTGTCGCACAAACGATCGCGAACGTCGGGTTCCTCTGCGGCGCGATCCTGCCCGGGCCGCCCCTCATACCGGTGAGCGAGTACGAACGGCTCGAGAAATCCCTAGAGGATGAGTGAGCGGATGAGCGCGCAGGCCGCGTGACCTGAGCTGAATCTTCACAAAAGCTTGACCGTGTTCGACGAAGATTTTACGTCGGGTGGCGTACCGTTGTCGGGTATGTGGAATTCCCGAGCAACCCGCTGGATCGGTGCCACGGCTTTTGCCGTCGTCGCACTCGTGCTCAGCCTGTCCGACCGGGCTCCGCGACTCTTCAAGCAGTTCCGTCAGCTGGCGGTGGCGGCATGGCGAGCCGGCGAGGACCTGTTCGCCGTCGATCTCCTGAACAGAAGCGACATCCCGTGGGCCGCGGATGAACTCGGCCACATCGCCCTGTGGGGCATGGGCATGGTCATCCTCGGGCTCGGATTCCGACGACGAGTCCCCGCAGATGTGCTCGCAGCCGGATTGTTCATCGCCGGCATCGGCGTCGAGGTTCTGCAGCGGGTCGCGACCAGCGGCCGAAAGATGGAGATCACCGACATCGGCGCCAATGGCATCGGCATACTGCTCGGATTGGTTGTCGTGGTCGCAGTTGGGGCCGTGACTCCGCTAGCGACGTCTACTCTCTCGACGACAAGAGGGCGTCGGCAAGCGTGACCGCCGCGAGGACCATGAGTGGGGTTGCGAGCAGCATGACCAGACCGAGCACCGCAGATTGGCCGAACGCCACAATGGCGAGCGCCACGGCGACGACCGACGTGGTTAGTGCCACCGCTCGCACGCGTACGAGGTTCTGCAGCTCTGACCAGCTGTCGCGTTCTCGACGCGACATTCGGTGCCAATCGTGCCCGGCAACATGGATATTCATAGCGTCTGGTCCCTCCTTCCGCCCTTACCCCTTCTGACGATGCTACCCGGGCAGTGGTTCCCCACCGGTGGACCTGGCGGTAAGAATGCGCCGATGCCATCCCATCGGTCGAGCCTGACCCTGTCCACGATCTTGCTGATCACCGCCTTCCTGGCCATGGCGGGGTGCTCGAGCTCGACGGAGAAATCAGAGGTCGCAGCGACACCGGCTGTGGTGCAACCACTCGAGCTGCTGCGCGTCGAGGTGCTGCAAACCGTCCCGCACGATCCGGCGGCATTCACGCAAGGACTGCTCATCGAGGACGGCTCGCTGTTCGAGTCCACCGGCCGCAACGGCAGCTCGACGCTGCGCCAGGTCGACCTTGCGACCGGCGAAGTGCAACGGTCTGTGCCCGTGGATGATGCACTGTTTGCCGAGGGACTCGCCCTCGTCGGCGACCGCCTCATTCAGCTCACTTGGCAGGCGGGTCGGGCCCTCGTGTACGACGCGAACACCTTCGACTTGGTCGACGAGTTCAGCTACGACACCGAAGGCTGGGGGCTGTGCGACCTCGGCGATGAGCTGGCGATGTCCGACGGTACGTCCACCCTTACGTTCCGTTCACCCGACACATTTGCCGCCCTTCGTACCGTCACCGTCCGCCGGGCCGGCACCCTCGTCGCCGACATCAACGAGCTCGAATGCGTCGATGGCGCCATCTGGGCCAACGTCTGGAAAACCGACACCATCCTCCGGATCGATCCGACGACCGGCGCGGTCACCGGCGTGGTGGACGCCGCCGGACTACTGACCCCCGAGCAAGCCGCGTCGGCCGACGTGCTCAACGGCATCGCCTATGACGATGCCGACGACACATTCTGGATTACGGGCAAGTGGTGGCCGAGCCTCTTTCAGGTTCGCTTCCAGCCGATCAGCGACGAGTAACAAACGGCACAGCAGCTGCTGCGAGCGCGAACAGACCGAGCCAGAAGTAGCCCCAGCGGCCGGTGGCTATTGCGCCGACCAGGATGGCGAGTAGGCCGGCCGCGATCAACACGTAGAACAGTCGGGAGGGCTGTCGATTGGCCATGGCAGCACGCTAGCTGGCGGGCTATTCCCAGTCGGGATCGGCACCCCACGTCGGCTCGCCGGTCGCCGGCAACCGCGGCGGCGCTGTCGGCCAAATGACGTACGCGTCGTCGACGATGCCGAAGTGTCCGTCCCCCTCCCCCTCCCCGAGGACCGGCGCGACGCCGTCGAGCGGGAGCCGACCGGCATCGGCCGGACTGACCTCGACGACCACGGCCGGCAGATCGGCGGCGGAGCACGGCCGGCGATAGAGGGCGA
>RCMY010003277.1_pt1 | contig 14950 bp, 13 predicted proteins | sample 2041341 | NCBI WGS metagenome assembly RCMY01 (sample SAMN09708234, study PRJNA481090) | Marine sediment metagenome, whole genome shotgun sequencing project.
CGTGGCGTACGGGCCGCCAGCCCCGCAGCAAACGGACCATCGGCCACCCCGATCCGTACGTCCGGACTCCCCAACTCGGCCGCCACCGCGGCGTGCACCTGTGCGACCATCGACTCGTCACCACCGAAATATCGCGACGGACCACGAGTGGCAAACACGCAACGACCCGGGCGGGTGAGTTCGATACGGGGCGTGAACGCCTCGATCACCTTCACGACCGACTCGAAAGCCCGGGCCTCGGCCCCGACGTCACGATCGAGCACCTGAAGCTCGGGGCATCGCCGTTGCGATTCGCGACGCCGGAGTCCCCGTTCGATACCGGCCTGACGCGCCGCCCACGAGGCCGCGACGACCCGGTTTGCATGGAACACCGCAGCGATCTCGCTTCGGTCGACACCCGCGGCGACGACCGGCCAGTCGAGACACCACACCACCGCGCTGCGCACCGACTGCCTCCCCGACGGAGCGGCGCCGGTGCCAGCCGGGTCGCCCGCGGTGCCCGGATCGCGTTCAGCCAGCATGGCGTGTGGGCAATGGGACCACCGACGCAACCCGTTCGGGGTCAGGGGGTACATCCATGCCCACATCGAGAATGCCCACATCGAGAATGCCCACATCGAGAATGCCCACATCGAGAATGCCCACATCGAGCTCACACACCTGCACTCGACCATCGGCACCGGGTAGCCACAGATCGAGTTCGCGGTGACGCGCCGCTTGGCGACGACCCGATACTTCGAGCACCGCCCGGCAGGCCTGCAGGTGGCCATGACCGACTCCCAAACCCTCCCAGAACCGTTCGCGCACGGTGAACGAGACGTCGGCCTGCCCCTGCAGCGCCTGTTGCCGGGAGCTCGGCCCGACCGACAGCAAGACCGAGCCACGCTCGCGGGCACGAGATTGCAATCTGCGTAGTTCCGCGGGCCGGATCCGCGCGGGCGGATCGGTGAGCACAAGGTCGCACGCGCCGATCAACGCGGCCACCACCGAGGTCCATTGCTTCGCATCGGGTTTGTCGATGACCGCGACCCGTTCGAGGGCAACCCCCAGATCGGCCGCAGCGGCCAAACCGATACCGGCCAGGCCAACGACCGCCACCCATGCCCCCTGCTGCGTCGCTTCGGCCACGAGCGCCAACGCCAACGTACGCGACCCTCCGGCCGGATCGGCTCCGACGATCAGCATCGACCCACGCGGAAGCCCTCCGCCCGGGAACAACCCACGAAGTTCTTCCGCCACCGGCAACACCTGCTCGCGCGCCAACGTGCGTGGTGCAACCCGTTGCACCAGTTCAGAAAGCTCGGCCGACATCACCCCAGTATCGAACACCTGTTCGATTTAATCAACCGCGGCAGAACATCCGCTACGACGAGAGGGCGCCGACGCGCTCGAACGCCCGGGCGGTCTCGGACTCCGGCTCGAGACCCGCAGCGACGAGCGCGGTCTGAAACTCTTGCGCCGCCAACAACGCCGCGGCCCGATCTCCCGACCCCAGCAATGATGCGATGAACAGGCGGTGCGCTCGTTCATTCAGCGGCAGGCATCGCTGGGCCCGAATCGCCCACGGGGCCGCCGCTTCCGGCTCGCCCTGCGCGAGGGTGAGTTCGCCGACGCGACACATCGCCGACGCGGCCAGTGACCGAAACCGAAGACGGCTCGCAAAGACCCAATCGGCTTCGATCCCATCGAGGTAGTCGCCGCGGTACTGCTCGAGTGCCCGGCGATAGCCGCCGACCGCTTCGAGCGGCGCGCCGGCCTGATCCTGCTCTTGCGAGTCGGTCAACAACGCTTCAAACGATTCGACGTCGACCGAGACATGTGACGTCAGCTGCAACCGCTCGCCATCGACCGCCACGAAATACGGGGCGACCGACCGTTCGCGTTCGGGTTCGAGCACCGACTGCAAGTGCGAAAGCGTGACCCGCATGTTGTTGGTCACCTTGGCCTCTTCGAGATCGGGCCACAGCGCCGCGCTTGCGGCGGACCGAGTGGTATTTCGGTGTTCGATCAAAAACGCCAACAACTCCTGCACGCGGCCGCGCCGCCAACCGGTATCGACGACCACGTCGTCGTCGCGGAACACCTCCAGTGGGCCGAGCGCATTCACTTTGACCCGATGCCTCGGAACGGCGGGCAGCCGAGCCAGTCGACCCACCGCCCATTCCTGAGCGGGACTCTTCGGACCGGACGCGACAACCTCGACGAGATCGTCGCGATTCGGCTGGCGTTCGAGCAACTCGAGGGCGCGTTCTTCGCCCACGGAGGCAGCCCCCGCAGCCAACTCGACGAGATGCGCTGGCAACACATGGGATCGAAGCACCGCTTCGTCCGACCAGGGCAGGGCGGCAGCGGGTTCGGCTCGACCCTCCTCACGCAGCGCGACGATCGCCTGTCCGGCTCGTTGCGCGGTCGTGAGCGCGGCTCCGAAACTGCACCGGTCGATCGCCGGCCGAACCTCTGGGCTCAACACGTACATCAGTGGGAGGCCCATGAGGTAGGCCCGATTCGGCCAATTTCCCATCGGCAGACGACGTAGCACCCGCTCCAACTTCACGGCTGCCGCCGGCTCGCCCTCGGTCGCAAACGTCGCCGCGACATCGGCGAAGTGACCGAACACCCACGTGCTCAACCCCACCTCACCTCGACACAGGTCGAGGGCGTGGTTGGCGCGGCGGCGTCCCAGGTCGGCTTCGCCGGCGGCGAGCGACACGAAGGTCACCACGCCGAGAATCGACACATTGGCATGGGTGATGTTGCGGGTGAGGCCAGCGCCCACCATCGATGAGGCGAACGACAACGACTGCTCGGGGAGGAGTTCGCCGCGAAGCCACATCGCGAAGGCGATGAACACCTCACCTCCCGGCGGAAGTTCGGCAAGGTCATCGGGGGTGAGACCGGCGCCGACCTGTTCGGGACGACCCAGGTCACAAAGCCGTTCGGCTCGCATCACGAGCTCTGCCGCCGCTCCAACGTAGTGGTGGCCATTCTCGAGTTCGGCCAACGCTTGCTCGGCATCGCCGAACGATTGCGCGAGAATCGATCGGTAGTGCGCGGCGATACCGCGGGCGAACGGCTGCATCTCGGCCAGCTCGTCCAAACGGTCGACGATCGAAACGGAAAGGTCGACTTGGTCCAGCGCCATGCCTTGCATTGCCCGGTGCAACGCGGCAGCTTCGACCAGCGAGTCGCCCTCGGCGCGTGCGGATTCTGCAATCCGTACCAATGCGTCGACGTCGACATGATCCAATCCGCCGAGCTCACACATTTCACCCGCGAGTTCGGTAAGCGCCAGACCGGGTGCAATCGAACTGAGGATGCGGCGAACCTGGAGGTGAGACTCGAGCGGCGTACGCAACGACGGCAGTTGCAGGAACGAGCGCGACGCTGTGAGGGCGCGTTCGACCTCACCGATTTTCGCAAAGAGCTGTACCGCGCGGCCCGGATTGGCGCGAGCGATCTCGGCCTCGGCAACCGCCACGGCGGCTTCGGCGGTCTCTTCCGGTGTCGCTTGCGCCGCCAACGCGTCGCGAAGCAATGTGTGGAGTCGGCGTCTCCCGTCGTCGTGCACTTCGACCAGTGGAAGGTCGCCCACGATCTCATCGCTGGTGAGCGTTCCACCACTGATCGCGGCAGCCGCGACGTCGTCGAGTTCGTCGAGGATGCTCGCCTTCCGCAACGCCGCCAGCCGATTGGGAGCGAGCCCTGCGAGTACTTCCTCCCAGAGGAATTCGGTGCTCGCCTGACGGCCGGCGGACAGCTGCAGGTCAGCCGTCGCAGCGTGCCGCGGGATCGAAGCAGGATTCGAGGACAGGGCCTCGTGACGATCGACGAGAGCCACCGCCTCGATATCGTCGAGCGCCAAGTCGTCGCTGGTGATCTCGAGTAGCTGTCCGTGGGCGCGCAATCGAGCCATCGGAATCGGAAGCTGGCTACGACCGGACAACACCAGATGGCCGTTGGCGGGCAGGACCGTGAGGAGCGACTCGACCAGCGCTCGGCCGGTGGAGTCTGCGGCGAGCAAATGCGCATCGTCGAGGATCAGACAAACCTCGGACGGTGCGCGGGACAGCACCGCCGTGCTGATCGCCTCGATCGACGCTTCGGCGGTCGATCGAGGTGAGATGCCCAGCGAACGAGACAGTCCGGCGATGAGATGCGCCGCCTCGGAGTCGGCCGGTTCGATACCGAGCCAAACGTCCTCGCCATACGGATCGAGTGCGTTGCTGGCCATGGCAAGGGCGAGCGCGGTGGTCTTGCCGAATCCGCCGACGCCGGTGACCGTCGTGAGCCGGACCTCGAATCGACTGCGCAGGAGACGCGACAGGCGCGGACGGTCGACCACCCGGTCCCGGGTGGTGGTCGTCGGTCGAAATCGAAAGCCACTGCTCAACTGTCACCAAACACTTCTGGCTATTGTCGTCCGATCACCCGAACGCGTTCAGGCCCATGACACAACTGTCGGCAGCAAAATTCCAAGTTCTAGAGCGAATTTCCGCTTTTGCGACCCGAATCTCCCACGGAGCGGCATGCGCAATGAGCCTGGGTTATCCGAGCGTGAACATCTCGGTCAGGTCGACCGAACGATTCTCCTCGATACTGCGGTGAGCGGCTGCGCCCACCGCGACGCTCCACAAACCATCGTCGAGCGTCACCAATGGCGGCGTTCCCGACCGGACGCAGGCAACGAGGTCGACGTGTTCGAGATAGCTCGATCCGTGGTGGAACCCGGAGAACCTGATGGCTTCGTCGGCCACCGCCACCGTCTCGACCCCGCCGATCCAATGCTCGCCGCGTCGACCGCGAAGCAACACGTTCTCTGGGAGTAGCGACTCCAGTTTGCCTGCATCCCCGATGACTACGAGCTCCTCTTGGTTCTTTGTGGCCTCGGCGAACATACAGAGGTCGAGCATGGCGCGTTTGCCATTCGGATAGTCGACGATGACGAAGGCATTGTCCAGAATGTCGGGGCGTTCGCCGTCGTACATCTCGTCGAGGTGGTTGACGTTCTGCCCGCCACTGGCGAAAACCCGAACCGGCTTTTTGCCAATGATCTGCGTCATCAAGTCGAAATAGTGACAGCACTTCTCGACCAACGTGCCGCCGCTATTTCGGTTGAAGCGATTCCAGTCGCCCACCTTTTGCAGGAACGGGAAACGATGCTCGCGCATCGACACCATGTGCACGTTGCCGACCGCTCCGTTGCGAACCTCCGAAATGAGCCGGGAGACCGGCGGCATGTACCGATATTCGAGACCCATCCAGATGAGGCCGGGGTGGTCTGCCGACGCCGCGACGACCTCTTCACAGTCGGCCACGGTCGTACAAAGCGGCTTCTCGATGAGCAGATGGTGCTCGGTGCCGAGAACGTTTCGGAGCACATCGATGTGGGTCATGTTGGGTGAGGCGATCACCAGGACGTCACAGATGTTGTCGGCAACGAGTTCGCGATAATCGGCGTACGTCGGAACCGGATCACCCTGTCCCCCCTCGGCCATGACTGCTTGCGCGTTCTCGAGCGACGGGGGATGCGGGTCGGCTAGCGCCACGACCTCGGCGCCATCGACGTGCGCGATGTTCTGGATGTGCTCGACGCCCATCATGCCGGAACCGATGATCCCGTATCGCAGGTTCTCCATCCTCCGAGACTACGGGTATCGGTAGGTTGGAGGGCCATGACGAACAACCTCGTACGGTCCCAGCAACGACGGTTGGGTCCCTTCTCCGTCGGGCCCCTCGGCTTTGGCTGTTGGCGTTTCACCACCGGCGATGTGACCGAGGCACAAATCCTCATCGAGGCTGCGCTCGCCAACGATATGAACCTCATCGACAACGCCGATGTCTACGGCTTCGATTGGGGCGGCTCCGGGTTCGGTGCGTGTGAGGAACTCCTCGGCACGGTGTTGCGAGCGGCGCCCCACCTGCGCAACCAGATGGTGCTCGCCACCAAGGGCGGGATCATGCCACCGATTCCCTACGACCAGAGCGACGCCGCCGTGCGGTCAGCGGTCGATGCGTCGCTGACCCGCCTCGGGGTTGACGTCATCGACCTGTACCAGATCCACCGGCCAGACCTGTTCGCTCACCCGGGCGAACTCGCCGCCACACTCGCGTCGTTGCGCGAGGCCGGCAAGATTCGCGAAGTCGGCGTCTCCAACTTCACCGTCGCGCAACACGACGCGCTGGCGGCCCATCTGCCGTTCCCGCTCGTTTCGACACAGCCCCAGTTCTCCGTTTCTCATCTCGACCCGATGCGCGACGGCACCCTCGATCGCGCCATGCGCGATGGCCTGGTACCGCTCGCGTGGAGTCCACTGGCGGGCGGCGCACTCGCCACCGGCGAAGGTGTTCGGCCGGCATTGCTCGCGGTTCTCGACCGGCTCGCGGAACGAGAAGGCGTCGAACGAGCCACCATTGCGTTGGCGTTTGTGCTCTGTCACCCGGCCGCGCCGGTTGCCATCGTCGGAACCCAGAACCCGGTCCGGATCGCCAACGCCAACAAGGCGCTCACGGTGCAACTCGACCGCACCGACTGCTACGAGTTGATCGTGGCCTCCGAAGGAGTGCCGCTGCCGTGAACGCCGGCCAGAACGAAAGCACGCCGATCACCGAACCGGCGCTCGAGGTGTCCTGGTTCGGCGCGCTGTGCGACGACGACTACGAGTTTCTCGGCGTTCCGAACGACGATCTCCGGAGCTCCTGGCAGCACTGTCGCGACATCGTCCTCCGGGCCGACCGCAACGGATTCGACAACGTCCTTCTGCCGTCGGGCTACGACCTCGGCATCGACAGCGTGGCATTCGCGGCGGGCATCGCCCCGCTCGTCGAGCAGATGCAGTTGCTGCTCGCGGTCCGCATGGGTGAGATGTGGTTACCGCAGCTCGCTCGCCAGCTGGCGACGATCGACCAGATGGTGCACGGGCGATTGACCATCAACATCATCAGCTCGGACATTCCCGGTCAGACGCTCGAGTCCGAGCCGCGCTATCGCCGAACCCGCGAGTGGATGCAGGTGCTGCGGGCGCTCCTCAACGGCGAGTCCGTCGACTTTCACGGCGATTTTGTCGATCTCACCCTCGATTCGCCCCGAGCCGAGACGGTCAGTGGCCGGTGTCCTCCGTTCTACTTCGGCGGCTTCAGCCCTGCGGCCAAGGACACCGCAGCCGAACATGCCGACGTGTTCCTCACCTGGCCCGACACCGTCGACGCAGTGGCCGCAACGGTGGCCGAGGTGACGACGCGGGCCGCCGCCTACGGTCGCACGCTCGAGTACGGCCTTCGCACCCACGTGATCGTGCGTGAAACCGAGCACGAGGCCATGGCTGCGGCACAGATGCTCGTGAGCAAGCTCGACGACGACATCGGAGAGCAGATCCGCCAGAAGTCGCTCGATACCGCGTCGACCGGCGTGAACCGGCAGGTGGCGTTACGCGAGACAGCCGGCGACGACGGCTTCGCAGAACCCAACCTGTGGACCGGCATCGGCCGGGCTCGCAGCGGCGCCGGAGCGGCGATCGTCGGCGACCCCGACCAGGTGCTGGCCAAACTCCACGCCTACCGCGACGTCGGCATCCGGGCGTTCATCTTGTCCGGCTACCCGCACCAAGCCGAGTGCGACCTGTTCGCCAAATACGTCTTGCCCAGGCTCGACCACGGGCCGCTTTTCTGACGCACTCTCCGCTTCGTCGCTGGCGCTCCTCGGGCGTCGATGCTGACGGCAAGCGGCGAGCTGGTCGCTCGTCCCTCGCTCCCGGGCTCTTACGTGGTTCTGGCGCCAAGCCGACGGCAGGTAGCCAAGCTTGGGCAGCCGGTGCCTGTGCGTCGCTGACGCCCCGAGAGTTTGGTCAGGCGGGGCGCGGGGGCGGAATCGCGGCATGTTGGCGGATCCAGGCATGCATGGCAATTCCTGCAGCGACGCCGACGTTTACCGAACGGGTCGAACCGAACTGGCTGATGTGACACACCGCCGAGCTCGCCGCTTGGGCCGCCGTCGACAATCCAGGCCCCTCCTGTCCGAAAAGCAGCACGCAGCGCTCGGGCAGGGCAAACGTTTCGATCGGCACGGCGCCGGGGACCACGTCGATGCCGATGATCGGGAGTTCCGCAGCGGCCGCCCAGGCGACCAGGTCGGCCACCTCCGGGCGATGTTCGACGTGCAGATAGCGGTTGGTGACCATGGCCCCCCGCCGGTTCCAGCGACGCTTTCCCACGATCTGCACGGATTCCACATTGAACGCATTTCCCGTGCGAACCACGGTGCCGATGTTGAGATCGTGCTCCCAGTTCTCGATCGCGATGTGGAGTGGGTGCCGCTTGGTGTCGAGGTCGGCGACGATGGCCTCGTTCGTCCAGTACCGATACCGATCGAGGACGTTGCGACGATCGCCCTTCTCGAGCAGTTCTGCATCGAATCGCTCGTCACCGGGCCACGGTTGGGGATGCGGCCCCACGCCGACGACGCGTTCGCCGTACTCGCTCGGGGCGTTGTCGGCCGAGAATGCGTGTGCGGGCGTCTCGGGGCTGTCTCCCGGGGTGCTCACGCGTGGACGAAGTCGTGCACGATGTCCGACCAACCGAAGACATCGTCGAGCGTCGACGCAATCGCCACTTCGGCCTGAGGTAGCAAATCGACCAAGCGGTCCACCGTGCTGATCGGGTGGCCGTCGTCGCCGGTCCAAGCCAGGATCTGCACCGGCATCTGCAGCTCGGCCACTCGTTCAGGAGACGGGAAGTTGGCGCCGGTGGCACCGCGAAACACCGTGGCCAGCCGGTGGGGATCGACCGCCCGCATCGCTTCGGCCTGGCGGTCCTTGACCATTGCTTCGACCTCGACGAACGGATCGGCCACCGGCATCTCTGCCGCGGCAGCGATCAGCGGCTCGACCCCCTTGGTCTCGACGATCGACGCCATCAGCTCGTACCGGTCGGCTTGGGCGCTCCGAGATTCCCACGCGGTCGGAGGAATCATGCAGATGAGCTTTTCGATGCGATCGGGCGCTGCGACCGCAGCGTGCAACGCGGTGGCCATGCCGAGCGATGCGCCGCCTGCGATGTACCGCTCGATCCCGAGTGCCTCGCTGAGCTCGAGCTGATCCTGCGCCAGTTGGTCCCAACCGTAGCCACCCGGCGTGCTCTCGGATTCGCCGTGCCCACGCGAGTCGTAGCGAAGCAGTGCGTTCCCCTCGGCAATACGGTCCCAGCGCAACAAGCCCGCGGCTTCCTCGCCGGCCCGTGAGCTGGTGAGGCCGTGTCCCCAGACGATCGCCGGGCCGGTTTCGGGCTCGGGGCGAAGGAGGTCGTAGGCGATCTCGCAATCGCGAACCGTCAGTACTGCCATGGTCCGCTGCGAGCGCTCACTCGACTCCCCTGCCCGCTAGGACTGCTCGGCCTCGAACGCGGCGATGATCTCTTCGTCGGATTGTGGCTCCATGCCAGGCTGCCAGTACGTGTAGAGATCCTCGATGATCGCCTTGATGCCATCGGAACCGCCGGTTGCCAGTTGCACGGTGACGATGTTGCCGTTGACGTGCACCGACTCGAGCCCGCCTCGGTCGAACAGGCGGCGGGCCAACTCGTCGGCTGGATCGTTGCCGACGGCGTCGTCGCGCGAGCTGTAGCGCTCGTGCCCCATGCCGGTGAGGACACGATTCGTCTCGAAGCGGACGATGCCGCTGCGGCTCGATGGCTTTTCGATAACACTGACCGGCTGACCCATGCCCGGGAGTTTAGCTGGCCCGGACGCCCAAGAAGGCAGCCGAGCGACTACACGGTCGGACTCGCCAACGTTGCCGCCGCGGTCGCCAAGAGGATCGACACCATGGCCAGTACCGTGTGCACAACGATGAAGGCGCCGCTGTGGTCGGCAAAGGCGATCTGCACGCCCCGCACGGCCCAGAACACAATGGTCCAGGCAGCCAGCAGCAACAGCCACCAACGGGCCCCGCGGCGTCGACGGAACCACGTTGCAGCCACGACGATGGCGAGTACGACGAACAACGCGACGTAGCTGGTGCGGCCGAGCTTGCCGGTTGCGGTGAGCGCGTCATCGGTCCAGATGTTGAACAACCGCTGGGCCCAGACGAACAACGTCCAGACGATGAGGATCGGGACCACGAAGCGCGGCGCGGTTGGGGCCGCGCCGTCGCCGTGAATACCGAGTCGGTCCGATGCGCTCAAAACAACGACGCCTGGGCCGAAGCCGGCTCACGCCGAGCCACGCCGGTCCACCGCAAGTCGTCCATCCACGCCCAGCTCTGCCGGTGCAGCAGCGACGGGCCGCTGGCGGCCAGCGCGGCTCGGTGACGGGGGCAGGGGTACCCCTTGTTGTGAGCGAAATCGTAGAGCGGGTACTGCGAGGCCATTTCGCGCATCATGCGGTCGCGGGTGACCTTTGCGAGGATGGAAGCGGCAGCGATGGAAAGACTGACCGCATCCCCCTTGACGATGGTCTGCGAACGCCCGTTGGCGACGAAGTCCCACTTGCCATCGAGCAGCACTCGATCCGGTTCGACGCCCAGCTGATCGAGGGCTCTGGTGGTGGCGAGCCGTTGGGCGGCCGACATGCCGAGTTCGTCGCATTCCCGGTGCGACGCGTGGCCGACCGACCATGCCTCGCACCAGTCGGCAATACGTTCGAACAACGCTTCGCGCTCGGCTTCGGTGAGCATTTTCGAGTCGCGGATCTTGTACACCCGCCGGTCCTTCGGTACCACCGCCGCGCCGACCGTGAGCGGTCCGGCCCACGCTCCTTTGCCGACCTCGTCGACGCCGACGACGACCTGGTGTCCGGCAGCCCAGAGGGCCTTCTCGAAGCGCAGCCCCGGAGACTTGGCTTTGACGGCCTTGCGCAGCTTCGGGGCGTGTCCCACCGTGGATGACGTCACGAGAACGAACCGCCCTCGGCCGGGGCCGTCGGAGCGCTTGGCGGGGCCTCGAGCAACACCTCGCCGGCGGGTTCGGTCGAGGACCATGATTCGTCGAGACCCGGACAGCTCAGCACGACCGGACCGTTTTCATGTGGGACGAGCTCCCAGAGCAGCGCCGGGCGTTCGCCATGCCAGCGGACGGCGTAGGACAGCACGCCCGCCGAGGTGGCCAAGTCGCTGACGTCGATTGGTTGCCCCAGCCAGCCCACCGGCACGTGGGGAAGGAGACGCAGTTGGTCCGGGCCTCTGTCGTCGACCACCAGGCCGACGACCAAATCGACCAGGGCCGCCGCCGCGCTTGGGCTGTCGATGGCCCCACCGCCGCCGCGTCCGAGGCGGGGATGGACGGCATCGGGCCAGCTGCGAACGTCGCCACCGGCCTCGACCAACCAGGCCAATCGGGCGTCGATCGGCCCGAGGCCGAGGTCGCGAGCGACCGAACGAGCGGTCTCGACCACGTCGAGGAGTCCTCGGGGCGTGGCCGCCGTCGCATCGTCCACCCCGTCCACTGGTGGCGTACCCGCTGCGGCATCGGCGACCTCTGAGGCCCCCTTGGCCAGGAACTGGTCGGCGGCATCGACGTGGCCGAGTCGCCGCAGGGCCGCGGCCACATCGGATCGGCCACGGCTGCCCGCTGCATACGACTCGTCGGCGAGCGGGAGCAGCAAACTCAGATACTCGTCGAAGAGTCGGTCGTCGCCGAGCGCCGCGCCGACGCTGGCGACCAATCCGACGAGCGGCCCATCGCCGCGGCCGGGCGGCGCATCGTGCCATCTCTGGGCCAGGACCGTCTGGACCTCGCGCCGACCCAAACGCCCGAGCGCCCGCAACACCTCGGCTTCGGCGTCGATCCCCCAATCGGTGGCGCCTGATGGCGACGGCACACCGCGTTCGTCGGCGGCGACGAGCAAGCGGGCGACCGCGGCGAGAAACGCGGCCGTGAGCAAGGCGTCGGGCAGCACGATCGACACACCGGACTCGAGATGACGATCCCAACCGGCGACGACCTGTTCGACCGTCGCCAGCTCGTTGACTTCGACGGAATCGGCCCGGCCCGGGTCCCGGAGCACAACGCAGCGCACCGCGGTTTGATGCGGCACGGGCACGACGACCGACAGGGCAGCCATGCCATCGGGGTCGGTGACCGATTCGACCGTCGGGGCGATGGATGCTCCCTCGACGACGTCATGCACCGAATCCCGAATTCGGCCACCCCGGGCGAGGAGGCCGGGCTTCTTTCCGAGGACGACCGCCGCGGCGCCGTCGACGTAGATCGTGTTGCCCTCCAGGCGCGCCTCGCCGATACGGCCGACCCCCAAGAGCCCGACGGGTCGGACCGCGAAAGCCACAGCCATGGGGACCATCGAGCGATTCTCGACTTCGATCACGACCGCGCCGCCGCCGTCCTCCACCGCCCAGCATCGGTGCACCGCGTCGCCGCCGGGAATTCGCATCGCGGTTTCGAGCACGGGGCCGTCGCCCAGCCGCGCCTGCCGCACGTTGACCTCTCGGGCGGGAAGATGCCAGCGGTCGTCGGCGCCAACCCACCAATCGAGAGACCAGTCGGATCCGGTCGGCTGCACGAGCCCTCGCTGATCGGCGATGGCCATCGGACCCGACAACATGGTCCCCAAGGTGACGCCGTCCCGGCCGGTGACGTTCTCGACCATGCCGACCGCTCCGGGCGGCACATACGAGGTGGAACTCGGGCGTGTCTGCCGCTCGAGCCATTGTGGCCAGAGCCAGTCGTAGCAGTTGTCGAGTGCCCACGCGGTACGGCGCGCCCGATCCTCGGTGGGGTCGGTTTCTGTCGCCCTACGGCGTCGCAGCACCACTAGCGCACGCCGATCCGGGACCTGTGCGGACGAGCAGGCAGGCTACTCGTGGCCGATTTCTCGTTGCAGAAGGCCGCTGTAGGCCTGCGTTGCGGGGTTGCCATGTTCAACGACACCAAAGACTTCCGAAGCGATCGGCATGGACACACCGAATTCGTTCGCCAACTCCATCACGACCCGAGCGGTCTTGACACCTTCTGCGACCTGATTCATTTCTTCGATGATCTGATCGAGGGTCTTTCCGCGGCCGAGTTGCTCGCCGACATGGCGATTTCGACTCTGTTTGCTGATGCAGGTGGCGAGCAGGTCGCCCATACCCGCCAACCCGGCGAAGGTCTCGGGTTCACCGCCCATCGCGACGCCCAGGCGAGAGAGCTCTGACAGCCCTCGGGTGATGACCGCCGCCCGCGTGTTGTCGCCGGCTTCGAGTCCGTCGGCCATACCCGCGGCGAGCGCGATGACGTTCTTGAGGGCGCCGGCGAGTTCACATCCGATCACGTCGTGGTGGGTGTACACGCGGAACAGATCGGTGCTGAACACCGATTGCAGGCTGTCGGCGATGTTGACATCGACCATTGCGAGCACCGCGGCTGCGGCCTGACCATCGACGATTTCCTTGGCCAGATTCGGGCCGGTCAACACCCCGGCGGGATGCCCCGGCAAGATCTCGTCGATCAACTGCGTCACCCGCAATCGCGTGCCCTGTTCGAGACCCTTTGCCAGGCTGACGACGGGAACCCAGGGCCGGACGTGGGGTTTGACCGCCTCGAGCGTGTTGCGACACGACTGCGACGGCACGCCGAGGACCAGCACATCGGCGTTGGCGACGACTTCACCGAGGTCGGAGCTGGCGCGCAGGTCGGCGTGCAGGGTGCGCCCCGGCAGATACCGCTCGTTGGCGTGGTTGGTGTTGATGTCGTCGACGACATCGTCGCGTCGTGCCCACAACGTGGTCGGGGCGTTGTGCGCCGCGAGGTGGGCCACGGTGGTGCCCCACGAACCGGCCCCCAGAACTGCTACTCGAATCGTCATGGCCCGATAGTAGGTCCCCTCGGCGACAACCGAGACAACGTGTCGGCGCCTCGTCGTCGAGGCGCAGTACATTGGCGGCGATGAAGACCACGCCGCTCACCGTCGTGCTCATGCCGGTGAAGGCGTTTGCCGACGCAAAGGGCCGCTTGGCACCAGCACTCGATCCGGCCGAGCGAGCTCGTCTGGCCGAAACGTTCGCCTCTCGCGTCTTGGCCGCCGCCCACCCACTGCAGGTCATGGTGGTGACCGACGATCAGGCGGTCGCTCGCTGGGCAGACCGATGCGGCGCCCGCATGTTGTGGCGACCCGCACAGGGCCTCAACGACGCCGTCAGCCACGGCGTGGCCCGCCTGGCCACGGAAGGCGTCGACCGCGTGATCGTTGCGCACGCCGACCTCCCCAAGGCGACCCGACTCGCCCATGTCGGCGAGTTCGACGGCATCACGTTGGTCCCGGATCGCCACCTCGACGGCACGAACGTCCTGTGTGTCCCGGCCCGATCGGGCTTCAAGTTCTCGTACGGCCCCGGTTCGTTCAGACGCCACGTCGCCGAAGCCGAGCGACTCGGCCTTCCGGTACGGGTCCTCGACGACGAGGACCTCGCCTGGGACGTCGACCTGCCCGAAGATCTGAATTACTGACGCGGTATTGCTTCGCACTCGACACGTCGTCGCAGGCGCACCGATAGCTGCCGGTTGTTTCTGGGCGTGAGTTTTCCTGCTTGTCGACTGTTTCGTGTGGAGGAGCCACGGAAGCTGCGGCTTTTCTCCCGCTCGCTTCGCTCCCTCCAGCCTCGCATTGCGTGCCGCTCCGCTGACACGCATGGCGGGCTCCGCTTGCTCGTCCCTCGCTCGCTTGCCTTTGCCTGTGGGCTGGCGCCGAGCCCGTTGACGTCTCGATGTGCGGGGCAGCCGAGGCCTTCAGGTCGCTGACGCACCAGCGAAGTCGGGAGCGACGAGGGACGAGGAGCGGCGCAGCGCTCGCGTCAGCATCGAGGCCCGAGGAGCAGCAATGCGAGGGACGAGCGTTGCCGGCGACGAAGCCGAGAGTGCGCGACAAAACAGCCCGCGGCGCGCCAGCCACGCGAAGGCACCGGCTGCCCGAACACGGCCACCTGCCGTCGACAAGGCGCCAGCACCAGCGAAGACGGGAGCGACGAGG
>RCMY010003058.1_pt1 | contig 14945 bp, 11 predicted proteins | sample 2041341 | NCBI WGS metagenome assembly RCMY01 (sample SAMN09708234, study PRJNA481090) | Marine sediment metagenome, whole genome shotgun sequencing project.
TGCGGCAGGTGAACAATCCCTCTGAAATATTAATCTCCAAAAATGACGAGGGACTCAGCGGCACGGCCATCGCCTCGACCGTTGAAGGCATGCGACCACTGATGATCGAAATTCAAGCCTTGGTCAGCACAGCGGTCTATGGCACGCCTCAGCGTTCGACTACAGGTTACAATGCCAAACGCCTGAACATGCTTTTGGCGGTACTAGAAAAACGGGCAGGCTTCAAATTGGGAGCAAAAGATGTCTTCCTGAACATAACGGGAGGCATATCCGTAGATGACCCCGCCATCGATTTGGCGGTCATTGCGGCCATCCTTTCCAGCAACGAGGACATCCCCATAGAAAAAGGCGTCTGTTTTGCTGCGGAAGTCGGCTTGGCAGGAGAAATACGCCCCGTGCAGCGCGTGGACCAGCGTATTTCGGAGGCGGAAAAGCTAGGGTTCACAACAATATACGTTTCCAAGAATAATAAAATCGGATTAAAAAATCCGAAGATAGCCATCGAACTGGTATCTAGAATCGAGGATGTGGTTAGCGGATTGTTTGAATAGGGATTTGTTTTTCAGGCTCCTCACCTTAAAAAAAGGGAGAAACCAACTGCTGACGGAGGGGTACTATCCTACCGCTTATCCCTCATAATCCTCGCAAACACCATGATAATAATGATCACCGCGATGATCAGTACCAACTGCCCGAAGCCCACTTTCAAAAAATACATAGGCTTGAATTATGGTGCGGGATCCGGTATGCCATTGTGAATATCCTCAATTCCCTTTAACACCTCATCGCTCAATGTCACGTCGATACTAGCAATATTGGTCTTTAATTGCTCCATAGAAGTAGCCCCAATGATGTTACTGGTCACGAACGGTCTAGTATTCACAAACGCCAAGGCCATCTGTGCCATTGACAAGCCGTGCTCTTCTGCCAGTTGATTGTATTTCTCCGTGGCCTTAACCGCGGTTTCACCACTATATCGGTCATACTGAGGAAAAAGCACGATTCGTGAGGTCGCCGGACGCATGCCGCCTAAAAACTTGCCAGTCAACGTACCAAAAGCTAAGGGCGAATAGGCCAACAGTCCCACTTTTTCCCGGATGGCAATCTCTGAAAGTCCGACTTCGAAGAGGCGGTTCAACAGGTTATACGGATTTTGAATCGTAATTGTACGCGGCAAACTGGCGTGCACTTTGCTTTCCATCAAAAATCGCATGGTGCCCCAAGGCGTTTCGTTCGAGATTCCGACTTGCCTGATCTTGCCATCGCGGATAAGGTCGCGCAAGGTCTGCAAAACCTCGTGAATGTTATCTTTCCAATGGTCGGTGACATCGTGTTGGTAGCCTCTTTGTCCAAAATAATTGGTACTGCGTTCGGGCCAGTGGAGCTGGTAGATGTCGATATAATCAGTCTGTAGGCGCTCGAGACTGCTATCCACGGCATTTCTGATTGATTGAGGCGTGAACCCTGTATTACGGATAAACTTGGTGTCCTCGCCTTTTCCGACAATTTTTGATGCGAGCACTATCTTGTCGCGATTCCCGTTTTTCTTGAACCAGTTGCCTATAATTTTTTCTGTAATGGATAGTCGGTCTGGATGCGCGGGAATGGGATACATTTCGGCCGTATCGAAGAAATTGATGCCTTGATCCACGGCAAAATCCATCTGTTCGTGACCTTCTTCCTCGGTATTCTGATTGCCCCAGGTCATCGTGCCGAGACATATTTTACTGACTTCGATATCAGTGTGGGGCAGGGTGGTGTAAATCATGGGAAAGACTAGATTTATTCTTATTTGAAGCGCCCAAATTTACGAATTTTTATGGGGCTCTCTAGCCACATAAGTAAGAAAAATCTACAAGAGCTAGAATTCACATTCTTGAATTAAAGGGCCGAGGCTATTTCCAACAAAACCGGGCAATGGTCGCTGTGTTTGGCATCGGAAAGAATTACTGAACGTTTTAACCGGTCTTTTAACGGCTCGGCGACCATCCCATAATCCAATCTCCAGCCCTTGTTGTTATTACGGGCGTTGGCGCGGTAGCTCCACCACGTATAATTTTCGGGCTCTTCATTAAATTCTCGGAAACTGTCGATAAAGCCGCTGTCGATAAAACTGCCGATCCATTCGCGTTCGACGGGTAGAAATCCCGAAACGTTTTTAAGTCGCACGGGGTCGTGGATATCTATGGCTTCATGGCAAATATTGTAATCGCCCAGAACTATTAAGTTGGGATGTGTTTTCCGCAACCCGTCGACATAGCGTTGAAAATCGGCCATATAGGTCAATTTATGTTCCAATCGTGCCAGATTAGTGCCGGACGGTAAATAAAGGCTCATTACTGAAATATCGCCAAAATCGGCACGTATGTTGCGGCCCTCGAAATCCATATAATCTATGCCCGTTCCCACTGCTACGTGATCCGGTCTTGTTTTGGATAGGATGGCTACCCCACTATATCCTTTCTTTTGGGCACTGAACCAATAATTATGTGCATAGCCCGATTCTTCAAAAAGGGAAAGATCCAACTGCTCTTCCATGGCTTTTATTTCCTGAAGGCAGATGACATCGGGATCAACGGCCTGTAGCCAGTCCAAAAAGCCTTTTTTCAACGCGGCGCGGATTCCGTTTACATTGTAGGATACTATTTTCATATAGTAGTTTGAGTGAATTGCGAAAATAAGCATTGTACGAGAAGATGCGGTTTAAGTTCGCTATTTTTGGAGATTGAAAAACTTTCTTATGAATTGCCACTTAATTTTTGTGATATGCTTTATGGCAGTTCACTTGACATTTGCCCAGGATCCCGTAGAAAATGATAGTGTCACCCAGCTTGATGAAGTCATCTTATTGGATGCCCTAAAAGTAAAAAACGCAACAGGTATAGTATCTTCGGATGTCATTGCGGCGAAGATATTCCAAAATTATAGTCCTGTTGAACTTACCTCGGCCATGAACCAGATTCCCGGCGTGTATGTACTTTCTGGCGCTTTGAACACCAATAGGATAACTGTTCGCGGCATCGGAGCCAGAACACTGTATGGAACGGACAAGCTGCGCCTGTATTACAATGATATTCCCGTGACGGATGGCTCGGGGTTTTCAACTATTGAAGCCTTCGACCTTGAAAACCTCAGTCAGATGGAGGTGATCAAAGGGCCAAAAGGAACGGAGTTCGGAGCCAATCTGGGCGGGGCCATTATCTTGAGCCCTGATGAAGCCTTGGGAATATCCACTAACTTTTCGAACAACTTTACCGTAGGGTCCTTCGGATTGCTAAAGAACAATCTTTCCTTCAACCATTACGATGGAAAACTCCGATTGGGACTGCAATACGGCCATTTAGAAACGGACGGCTATCGCGACAACAGCCAATTTGAAAGGGATGGCCTACTACTGAACACATCCTACCAAATCAACGAAAAGAATAAGGTAGCATTGCTGGTCAACCATATCGACTACATGGCACACATTGCCAGTTCGATAGGCGCAACGGCCTTGGCGGAAAACCCGAAACAGGCGGCCGCGAATTGGGGCGGGGTTCAGGGTTTTGAAGCCAACAATTATACGTTGGTGGGCATCAACTATGCGCATAAGTTCGGAGATAAGCTAGAAAACAGTACCAGTATTTTTTACTCCTACCTCGACCATTTCGAACGCCGCCCCCGACCTCTAGGATTTATGGACGAAATCACCAACGGTTACGGGTTCCGGACACGCTTTACCGGAAATTTCGGTTTCCTAAACCGAAACGCTGAATATACCTTGGGCGCTGAGCTGTACAAAGATGAGTACGATTGGTCGCTCTTCGAAACATTGCAGCAACCCATCAATGCTAGTCTTCGGGGCGACCCGTTTGCCGATAACAAAGAATTCAGGACGCAACTTAACAGCTTCGGCACATTGCTATTTCCCTTGACGGATGCATTTTCGGCACAACTGGGCCTTTCCATCAACAAAACGAAATACGATTTCCGAGACCGTTTCAATGTAGGAACAGAAAATACTAGTGCCGAGCGTGATTTCAATCTGATCGCTCTTCCGAGTTTAGACCTCGAATATCAGTTTTCAGAGGCCGCCCGTCTGTTTGCCAATGTTAGCCGTGGCTTCTCCAACCCCACAGTCGAGCAGACCTTGACGCCCGATGGGGTCATTAATCCCGATATCGCCCAAGAAACCGGAACGAACTACGAATTAGGCACGGAACTTTATCTCGATGACCGGAGGTTCCATCTCAATTTGGCCCTGTATCAAATGGATGTCCGCAACCTGCTGGTCGCCGAACGGGTGGCAGAAGACCAATTTATCGGCAAAAACGCTGGCAAGACCCGCCATCGTGGACTAGAAATCGTCATGGATTACACCTGGACCATCAGTCAACGTCTGCAAATAGCTCCTTTTCTGAGTTTTACCCTAAATGACCACGAATTCGTGGAATTCATCGATGAGGGTGAAGATTTCTCCGGAAACCCCTTGACCGGTGTTCCCAAACAAATGCGTACCGCAGGGATACAGTCCCGGTTTCTTAATGGATTTTACTGGAATGTCGCCCACCGGCATGTCTCCGAAATACCTTTAACAGATGCTAACAGTCTACAAAGCGAGGCCTTTGTCGTTTTCACCACACGCATGGGCTATCGCAAACCCTTGTCGGAGAAATTCACCATCGGTATCGATTTTGGCATTAATAACATTCTCGATGAAAAGTATGCGGAATCGGTGCTGATCAACGCTGGTAGTTTCGGCGGCGAGCCTAGATACTTCTATCCGGGTAATCCTCGGAATTTTTATGGGAGTTTACGGTTGGGGTATCAGCTGTGAAAAATAGGTATTGGTTAATGATTGTTGGATGAACTTTGACTAAAGTTCAAGATATTGGATCAGCCTTACTCCCAACACCTACTGCCACTGCCAACTAATCACCCATCCGCTTCAACCACCCCTTCATATCAACTTCCTGATGAATAATATCCTTTAAGGCATCGATGGCCACGCGTTGTTGTTCCATAGAATCACGATGGCGTATTGTCACGGTCCTATCTTCCAAAGTTTGATGGTCGACGGTGATACAGAATGGTGTTCCGGCGGCATCTTGTCTACGGTACCGGCGGCCAACGGCATCTTTTTCATCGTATTCGACATTGAAGTCCCATTTTAGGTCTTCGATGATTTCTTTGGCGATTTCGGGGAGGCCATCCTTCTTGACTAAGGGGAAAACGGCGGCTTTGGTCGGTGCCAATACAGCGGGTAGTTTCAAAACGGTTCTCGTGCTACCATTTTCAAGTTCCTCTTCTTGAAGGGATTTCGAGAAAACGGCCAAGAACATCCGGTCGAGACCAATGGAGGTTTCTACGACGTAAGGGACATAGCTTTCGCGGGTCTCATGATCGAAATATTGCAGTTTTTTACCGGAATGTTTTTCATGGCTGGCCAAATCGAAATCAGTTCTGGAGTGGATGCCTTCCAATTCCTTAAATCCGAAGGGAAAACGGAATTCGATATCGGAAGCGGCATCGGCGTAGTGCGCCAGTTTCTCATGATCGTGAAAACGGTAGTTCTCTTCGCCCAAGCCTAAAGACAAATGCCATTTCATACGGGTCTTCTTCCAGCTTTCGTACCATTCCTGTTGCGTGCCGGGCTTGATGAAATATTGCATTTCCATCTGCTCGAACTCCCGCATGCGAAAGATAAACTGCCTGGCTACGATTTCGTTGCGGAATGCTTTTCCGGTCTGGGCAATACCGAAGGGAATCTTCATCCGTCCCGTTTTCTGTACGTTCAAAAAGTTGACGAAAATACCCTGGGCGGTTTCGGGGCGCAGGTAAAGGTCCATAGCACTTTCGGCGTTGGCACCCAGTTTCGTGCCGAACATGAGGTTGAACTGCTTGACCTCCGTCCAGTTTTTAGAACCGGACATGGGGCAGGCAATATCTAGTTCTTCGATCAGTTTCTTCACATCGTCAAGATCTTCGGCCTCCAAAGACTTCCCCAACCTTTTTAAAATTGAAGTGGCCTGCTCTTGGTAATCGACCACTCGCTGATTGGTGGCCAGAAACTGTTCCTTATCGAATTTGTCGCCGAAGCGTTTGGCGGCTTTGGTCACTTCCTTTTCGATCTTACCCTCGATTTTGGCGACATGGTCTTCAACAAGTACGTCGGCACGATAGCGTTTCTTGGAATCTTTGTTATCTATCAAAGGATCATTGAACGCATCGACGTGTCCGGAAGCCTTCCAAGTGGTGGGATGCATAAAAATGGAGGCATCGATACCCACGATGTTTTCATTGAGCTGCACCATGGCCTTCCACCAGTACTCCCTAATATTTTTTTTGAGTTCAGCGCCATTTTGTGCGTAGTCGTACACAGCGCTCAAGCCATCATAAATCTCACTGGATTGGAATACATATCCGTATTCCTTCGCATGGGAAATTACCCGCTTAAAATCGTCATCTTGTTTTGCCATGCGGCAAAAATAGAATAAAAGTACTATCGGGGAATGAACTTGTCTTGAATTTTTGTTGGGAACCGATATTTTTCACTTTTGTTACCCATTGAAGACCTTTTTTATACAGCATAGCCAAACCTACGGTGTGAGAAAAAGACGAAATTTAGGATGCAAAAATCGAAAATCGCTGGCAAAAGAAAAACTCAAGACGAGTTCAGCTATTTAAGTTCAAATTCGGTAGTGGACAGCAGTTTTTGGTCCTCGAAGACATTGAGCCTGTAGTTGCCCTCTTCCAACGAACCTTGGGGCAGTGTAATATTATCGCAAACTTGGGTGTCCTCACCTGTAAAAAGAAACTCCACTCGTTTACTATATACGTTGCCGTTGACCGAGATGGTATTGGCATTGTCTTCTATAACACGCATATTCGGACTCAAGAACTGAAAATAAACGACTTTTTTGGTGTTTGCAGCGGCGGGATCCGCTACAACGGTCACACAGCCACGGAGTTTTTCAATGATCGAGGCCTTATTGGTCTTGATCGGTCGGCCGGAGCGTAAACGAAACCCACTGCCTTCGGTATTGCGGAGCTTCAAATACGTTTTTATTTTTAGTTCCTTATTTAATTCCTTTACCTGTTTGCGCTGTAATGCTTCCGCTTCGGCCAACGAACTACGTTTGCTTCTGAGCTCCTCCAGCTGTTTTTGTGTTTCCGCCGTCTTGTCGGCCAGCAACATATTGTTGTACTTCAAGAAGTTGTTCTTGAGTTGCAAACTGTCATTCTTCGCTTCGAGACGGCGAAGTTCGGTTTTGAATTCCCGCAACTTTTCTATGGTAAAATTCAATCGCCCAACAGAATCCAGCAACTGTTGAACACGATATTTAGAGCTTTCAAGTTCGATGTCGTTTACCTCGTTGAGCGCTGAGAGCCGATGGACATCAGTTTTCATCATGGTAAGGTCTTTTACGAGCAGTTGCTTTTCCTGTTCCAAGAAGGAAATTTGGCTTCTCGATTGTGCGTAACTGTAGTAAAAGGCGATGAGTATACCTATTAAGACGACAACAAGAGTGGTTAGGACTATCTTATAATTGAATTTCTTATCTTGACCGTCCATGTGTGGGGGAGTAGGATTTAAGTAGGTGGTTTAAAGGCGAGCGATTTTGATAATTCACAATTTAACAAAGATACTAAATGATATCAATTCGGTATTAATGCCCCGGGTATGTTTTGGATGTACTGCACATTTGCGCCGAGGAGAGGAACTTATCTGTACCCTTTGCCGAAACGATCTACCGCTTACCGAGTACAGCTTTAACGAAGAAAACCCCGTTGACCGTATATTTTACGGACGAATTAACATTAAAAAGGCCAGTTCTTTCGTGTTTTTCTCGGAAAACAGCATAGTACAGCAATTAATCCATCACCTAAAATATAAAAATCAGGAGGGTATCAGCGAATTTTTGGGAGAATGGTACGGACAGCTGTTAGCAGGGGACGGAAAATTGGTAAAATCAATCGATTCCGTAGTTCCGGTACCTTTGCATCCTAAAAAGCTAAGGCGTAGAGGTTATAACCAGGTGGCCGGATTTGCCCAAAAATTGGCCTATCATCTTGAAGCGGAATATATAGATCATATCCTCATTAAGACAGCGAACACCAAGACCCAAACCAAAAAGGGAAGAATTGGCAGATGGCAAGACGATAAGGCTCTCTATACTTTATCGGATGCCGATTATTTAAAAAACAAGAACATTCTTTTGGTCGATGATGTAATTACTACGGGCGCCACCATGGAAATATGCGCCCGCACCTTGCAACAAGCAACGGGAACATCGATTTATTTGGCGAGTATGGCCGTTGTTCCGAAGTTGTGGAACTGAGGAATGTTAAAAAACCCTTTATCGTTTCGACCCACTATCAAATTAATCGTTTCTTTGCAATCCATATCCAAGGTAAATGATCCGTCGTTTTGTGGCAATACTTTTTTTATTCCTTTTGGCCGCCGCCCTATGGCAGTGTGCGCGACGGGGAAGTCCGACCGGAGGCCCGAAAGATATTACCCCACCCCAACTGGTAAAGACGGAGCCCGACAGCATGACCATCAATTTCAAGGCAAAACGGATACGGCTCTATTTCGATGAATATATCAAGTTACAGGACATTCAGAACCAACTGATCGTTTCCCCGCCCTTAAAGTATCAACCCGACATCAAGCCTCAAGGGGGTGCCAGCAAATATCTCGAACTCAAGTTCAAGGATACCTTGCGTGAAAACACCACCTATACCATTAATTTCGGGCAGAGTGTACAGGACAACAACGAGGGCAACCCCAGCAGTTTTCTGACCTATGTATTCTCTACGGGAGACTATATCGATTCGCTGGAAGTGCCGGGAGTAGTGGAGGATGCATTCAAAAGGAAGGCCGACCCGTTTATCAGTGTGATGCTCTACGAAATCGATTCCGCCTACACCGATTCGACGATTTTTCAACGGCCACCTAACTATATCACCAATACGCTGGACAGTACCGTGATTTTTAGGCTGAAAAACCTGAAGGAAGGCCAGTACAAACTTTTTGCCCTAAAGGACGAGGCTAAAAACAATATTTTCGATCAGAACGTCGACAAAATAGCGTTCATGGAAGACACCTTGACCTTACCCACAGATTCTACCTATTTATTGACTCTTTTTAAAGAAGTGCCCAACTACAGCATGGCCGTACCTAGTTTAACGGCCAAGAACCGTATTCAATTCGGTTACTTTGGAGATGCTACGGATATAGAGATTACACCCCTCACCCCCCTACCCGATACCGTTAGCACCAAAATATTGAAAGAGCGCGATAAAGACACCCTCAATTATTGGCTAACCCCGTTCGAGATGGATTCCATCGTTTTTACCGTCACCAACGAAAAGGCCAAGGTAATCGATACGTTTACCGTCAAAAGTCGAAAAGTCGGCCTCGATTCCTTACAGCTGAACCCTAATCAAAACGGTTCGCTCAATTTTAATGATCCCTTTTTCATTGCGGCCAATACACCGCTCGCGGCTATCGATACGACCAAAATCAGTATGATGGACCAAGATTCTATAGCCATGGTTTTCACGACAAATCTTGACACTCTGGAAAACAGGGTCGATTTCGATTTCAAGATCGAACCCAATCAGAATTATCAGCTCGACTTAATGCCCGGGGCCATTACCGATTTCTTCGGCGAGACCAATGACACCCTTGTCTATAATCTATCGACGCAAAGTTACGCCGACCTGGGCAATATTACTTTCGACATCGAAGGAGAGAATATCAAGTATCCCTTAATTGTGCAATTGATTGATGAACAAGGAAAGATAAAACAGGAAGTTATCGCAATGGAATCAAAGCCTCTCGAATTTAACAATATTGAACCTGCCAATTACTTCGTTCGTGTAATTTTCGATAAAAACGCCAACCAAAAATGGGATACAGGAAACTATTTGAAAAGGCGTCAACCGGAAAAAGTAAGCTACTATCCCGATACCATTCAGGTCAGAGCTAATTGGGAATTGCCAGTAACATTCACCTTGCTAAATTGAAGCTATCCCTATCCTCCAAAAACTTAAATTTCTTCCTTGTAGATGTAATATGTTCTTTAGATAAGGTGGCGTAAACGATTTCTTCTTTTTCGGAAAAAGCAATCCGCTCCCCCAAAGTGTCATATACCGCGGAATGCCCAATATAATCGTGCCCGACCTCATCGGTGCCGATACGGTTGACACCGAGACAGTAGACCATATTTTCGATAGCCCTTGCTTTCAACAAAGTATCCCAAGCTACAATTCTGGGTTTGGGCCAGTTAGCAACGTAGATAAGTACATCATAATCTTCGGTGTTTCTTGCCCAAACGGGAAAGCGCAGATCATAACAAACCATAGGGCATATCTTGAAACCCCTAAAATTAACCATTAGCTTTTCGGAGCCCGCCTTGTAGACCTTATCCTCGCCCGCCAAGGTAAAAGTATGGCGTTTGTCGTATTGGGCGGTCTTTCCATCGGGTTTTACAAAACAAAGGCGGTTCATGAAGTTGCCGTTTTCAAAAAAAGGAAGGCTTCCGACCACTGCGGCGTTGGTTTCCTTGGCTTTTTGTTGCATCCAATCCACTGTTTTCGGCCCTTCTTCCTTGGCAACATGTTCCGGTTTCATGGTAAAACCGGTATTGAACATTTCAGGAAGGATGATAAGGTCGGAATCCGAAGAAACATCCTGTAAAACCTTGGAAAAATGGGTTCTATTCGCTTCGGGGTTTTCCCAGATTAATTGGGATTGTATCAGGGCTGCTTTTAAGGTCGCTTTCATAGTATTGTCAAAATTAGAACATGTACATCGACTTTTACGGTAGGATAATCCTATTCAGGGAGGAAAAAATCCTGTAAAACGTTCAAAGGCCCGCCCGAAACCTGTACCATTAATTGCAAGCTGATTTCCTTGAGCTCCTCGTAACCTTCTTTGTCGTAATCTTCCTTGGGGTAAACCAATTCCGTATCGGCGAGGGCCTTTGTACGTTTAATAAGGTCCAGTGGTTGATTTTGTTGCCTATAGTTTCGTTCAATATCCTCGCAATACCTGGTATCAAACCCTGTTATGTCAAAGCAATCTGTTTTTGAATTCTTCATGGAAATTGAAGAGATTGCTTTACTATGTTCACAAAACCGGCCTAATTAATGTTCTCCAGTAACGCTATCAATTCAGCATCTCCTTGCATCTTCGCATGGTCCAATGCCGTATGGCCACGATTGTCCTTAATTGCGGTGTTGGCGCCTTCTTCTAACAATAGTGCGGCGATTTCCGGACGGTTGAAGTTCACCGAATAAATGAGGCAAGTTGCGCCCATGGTGTTCTGTGCGTCGATATCCGCACCTTTTTTTATCAATTTTTCGGCGCTATCGGTATATCCCTTAAAGCAAACACCCATCAATGCCGTATTGCCCGCGGCATCCTTGGCATCTATTTTTGCCTCGTGTTGCAACAATAGGTCGGTGATCTCGGGCTCATCGTAGTACGTCGCCATGATCAGCGGGGTCGAGCCTCGGGCATCTTTACTATCAAGCAGTAGCGGGTTCTTGGCCAGCATGGCCTTTACTTCCTTAAGATTACCGTTTCGTATTTCGTCGAAAAAAATTTCATTCATTATTGGTGCTTTAAGATTTAACCCTGCCCGTCAGACAGCAGGTTCTGCCTGGCGGCAGGTTTAACGTTCAAGATTCAATTCTGTATTACCGCAAATTCAAAGTTCAACGTATCTTTGAACTTTGAATCAAAGAAATAGAATAGTTTTGAATCTTAAATTTTGTTTGGCACTCAAAATTAGAGAAAAGAGGTTCATCAATCGCTATACCCCTCATTTTTATATTTAACCGATTCAAAACTCTTTCCAAAAAATTTGTATCGCTTTCGAATCTAAAGATTGGGAAGACTTTTAAATTTTATATATTCCTGATTAAATTTCGCATAGAAGCTTATGTCCAAAAGTAATAAAGAACAGCAAAGACTCGACGAACACTATTCAAAAAAGAAGGATTGGCTCAAATGGGGTCCATACCTTAGCGAGCGTCAGTGGGGCACCGTGCGCGAGGATTATAGCCCAAATGGCGATGCCTGGAACTATCTTCCCCACGATCATGCCCGTAGCCGTACGTACCGCTGGGGCGAGGATGGGCTTGCTGGTATCTCGGACCAGTACTGCAACATCTGTTTCTCGGTCGCCCTTTGGAACGGAAAGGACCCTATACTAAAAGAACGGCTATTCGGTCTTACCGGTCCGCAAGGTAGCCACGGCGAAGATGTGAAGGAACTGTACTATTATCTGGAAAACACGCCATCCCACAGCTATATGAAACAGCTGTATAAATATCCTCAAAACGAATTTCCGTACGAGCAGTTGGTAAGTGAAAACAACCTTCGGGGCAAGCAGGACCTCGAATACGAAATTTTGGATACCGGTATTTTCGACAACAACGAGTATTTCGATGTGTATACGGAATATGCCAAAGCCGATGGAGAAGACATCCTTATCAAAATATCAATAAGCAACCGAGGGCCGAAAGCCGCTCCCATCACTCTACTTCCTACCCTTTGGATTCGTAATTTCTGGAGTTTTACCGGTATGCCCGAAAAACCGGTCATCAAAAAACAGGGCGGAAAAAATGCACCCTATGTTTCGGTCGACCACGTCTATGTTGGTAACTACAATTTGTATTTTGATACGCCGAGCAAGCTGCTCTTTACCCAGAACGAGACGAATATGGAGCGGGTCTTTAATGGCAAAAACGACCATCCATTTAAAAAGGACCTTTTTCATGAAGCGGTCATCAATGATGACTATTCCCTTGCGGAAAAAAACACCGAAGGCACCAAATTTGCGCCATTGTATGAGCTGAACATCGAAGCGGGCGAGACCCAGACCATCCGATTGCGGCTTACCCCGGAGACCTTGGCTTCCCCCTTTGATCAAAGTTTCGATTCCGTCTTTTCGGAAAGGAAGAAGGAATCCCGCTTGTTTTTAGAAGCGATTACCGAAAACTCATCCGAAGAACAACGGGAAATCCAAAAGCAGGCCTTTGCCGGATTACTATGGACGAAGCAGTACTACAATTACGAGGTGGAGCAGTGGCTGCACGGTGACCCCGGCACTTCGCCGCCGAAAGAACGCCTGCATGGCAGGAACAACAGCTGGAAAACCCTGCGCAACCATGACATACTCTCCATGCCCGATGCCTGGGAATACCCATGGTTCGCGGCTTGGGATTCCGCCTTTCACTGTGTAACTTTCTCAATGGTCGACCACGAGTTCGCCAAAAAACAACTCATGCTGTTCACTAAGGAATGGTACATGGCCCCAAATGGTCAAATACCCGCCTATGAATGGAATTTCAGCGATGTAAACCCTCCCGTACAGGCATGGGCGACCCTTCAGATCTATCAGGTCGAGCTGCGCAAAACCGGGAAAGGCGATATCAAATTCTTGAAACGTATGTTCAACAAACTGGCGTTGAACTTTACCTGGTGGGTCAATCGTGAGGATAGTTCGGAAAACAATGTTTTTGAAGGCGGATTTCTGGGACTGGACAATATCGGGGTATTCGATCGCAGCAACGGCATACCCGGCGGAGGAATTCTAGAACAGGTGGATGGCACGTCATGGATGGCGCTCTACTGCCTCAACATGCTAGAAATAGCTTTGGAAATCGCAATAGACGATGATACTTTCGAAGATATGTGCCTGAAATATTTCGGACATTTTTTCTATATCGCCGAGGCTTTGAACAAAATAAGTGAAGATTCTTCAAGTTCATGGGACGAACATGAGGGGTTCTTTTATGATAAGTTGATTCTTCCCGATGGGAAATCGATACCTATCAAGGTACGCTCCATTTCGGGGCTATTGTCGGTGACCGGCGTACTCAACATCAGAAAGGAACATTTGGACAAACTGCCGCGTTTTAGATCAAGCATAGAATGGTACCAAAGATACCGTAAGGAAACCCAGAAATACCAAGTTATCGAAGAATATACGCCCGATAATGACCTGCTCTTGTCATTGGTGCCGCGCGAACGCCTGAGAATTTTAACGCAGAGCATCTTGAACGAATCTGAATTTTTAGGTGATTACGGCATCCGTTCGTTATCAAAAGCACATAAAAACCCTTACAACATTGAAATTGGTGGCACAACCTACTGTATCGAATACGAAGCCGCCGAATCTACGACCGATATGTTCGGGGGCAACTCGAACTGGCGCGGCCCTATCTGGTTTCCCATGAATTATCTGTTTATAAGTACTCTCAAGGAATACCACAATTATTTCGGGGATGATGTAAAATTCCCTTATCCATCAGGCAGCGACAATCACTTGAATCTTAAGGAAATCGCTTTCGAGATCAGCAAACGGCTTATAGATATTTTTATGAAGGATGGAAATGGAAATCGCCCCGTACATGCGCTACACCAAGAGAAATATACCGGTGAACATTTTAAGGACCTTATTTTATTCTACGAATATTTCGATGGCGACAACGGCCGTGGGGTCGGGGCATCGCACCAGACCGGATGGACGGCGCTTGTGGCGAACTTGATTGAGGAGATCAATCGGTGAGGGGCTTATTAATTCTTAATAGGCCGCTCCCACCACCTGATACCGGTTTCGGGCAAATCGCTCCTTTCCCAAAGTCAACTAGCCTTTTTATCTTCTTTACCAGCCGGAATCGTACAAATCAATACTAATTACACAGAAAAGACGACCAGGTATGAAGTTGGGATGTTTTCCCTGAACGAATTGGACTACATTGCGTCAAGCTTGCGGAGAATCCAATTTTCTGCGCTCTTCAAATTTCCCCCGACAGTATCCTACTACTCGTGCCATTTATAAATTTCTAAACGGCAGGAGCATAAAAACTGGTTATATGTCGTTCTCATTAGAAAAACTCGTAAATAAAGCCCACGCCGATAAGTCCTTCAAAACTTTGGG
>RCMY010003059.1_pt1 | contig 14943 bp, 9 predicted proteins | sample 2041341 | NCBI WGS metagenome assembly RCMY01 (sample SAMN09708234, study PRJNA481090) | Marine sediment metagenome, whole genome shotgun sequencing project.
GATCTCTTTCTTAAGTTCGTCACGTTTAGAGTCGCTCATTATGCTCTCCTTTATAGATAAAATATTTTATATCTTAGATTCAAACATGAAGTGCAACGTTTTAGATAATCGAGAAGAAGAGTAAGATGTGTATCGTTGCACTTCACCCTTCAACTCCTACATATCGGAACGTCATGACAAACTACACACATCTCACCCAAGCACAACGGTATCAGATATCAGCGCTCTTGCAAACAGAAACATGCATCAGCGAGATAGCCAGAATCATAGGCTGTCACAAATCGACAATCAGTCGAGAGATAAAACGTAATACAGGCGGCCGTGGCTACCGACACAAACAAGCGCATGGTTTTGCAACCAACCGTAGAGCTAACAATAGCGCTAAGATAACGCCCTTTGGCTGGTCATACATAGAGCACTTATTAAGCAAGCACTACTCACCTGAACAAATAACAGGTCGGCTACAGCTACTGGGTTGGCAAAACGCCCCAAGCCATGAATCCATATACCACTACATCTATGCTGACAAAAAGGCTGGAGGTGATCTACACAAAGCCTTAAGATGTCAAAAGCGCTATAAAAAGCGACATCTACAAGGTCAAGATAGACGAGGTCAAATAGCTAATCGTCGTGACATCAGCGACAGGCCTGCTATCATAGAAGAGCGCAGTCGTATGGGCGACTATGAAGGCGATACGGTCGTTGGTAAGGCTCACTGCGGTGTCTTAGTGACACTCGTTGACAGAACCACCCGAGAGACAAAGATCAAAGCATTACCTAATCGTAAGGCAAAGCTTGTATCGCAGACCTGTATCGCTATGCTCACAGACGATAGACCCAAAAGTATCACCTTCGATAATGGCAAGGAGTTTGCCGATCATGAAACCATAGCAGATACGTTAGATACTCAAGTTTACTTCGCTCAACCCTATTGTTCTTGGGAGAGGGGAACCAATGAGAATACCAATGGGTTGATTCGTCAGTTTCTACCTAAGACGATGAGTCTTGATAACCTGTCTATAGACTTGGTTCAGTCCATTGAGGATGATTTAAACAATCGACCTAGAAAGGTGTTAGGCTTTAGAACACCTCTTGAAGTAAAATCAAGCTTTGGGTGCGTTGCACTTCGTTGTTGAATCCAGCAGGTATAAAAGTAGCCTGTTAATGAATTAAAGATATTCTTTGAGAAATTTAGAAGCCGTAAATCACTCTAATAAATAAACATAGACTGCACTACCAATCGCTGTCAGTACGATGCTCAAGGTCAAGTCACCTAAAGCAATCAAGCCGGACAAGTCAGCACCATCAGCTATGACCCCTTAGGCCGAATTCAGCAAATCACTGACCCACTAGGCCAGATACTTAATTACCAGTATGATGCGGGTGGTCAAATTATTGGCATGGGCGATGGCAAACAGGCGCAGATTGATCTAACCCGTGATACCGAAGGCAATCTAACCACAGCGAACTTACTGGTCGATGGCAAAGTAGAGCAGCAAACCGCGTTTGAAACCCTAGACGCTGCGAGCAAAAAAGACCTATTAGCCAGTATTCAAGCCATCGCTGAGGGAGATCAAGGTAATAGTGCTCGACCTGATATCGCTATCAGTCCTTATCAAAAGCTTGGCGCACTGTTAAATCAAACTCCTACGTTTGTACAAGCACAGATAGAGCAAACCGATAGTCAAGGATTAATCACCACTTATACCGCTAATGACTTTGGAAATGTCATTAGCGTGGACAGTCCTACCACAGGCGTCAGTACCTACCAATACAATCAAAACAACTTACTTATCGGTAACCAATCACCGCTAAATACGCAAACCTATCAACGTGATACTATTGGGCGCATCAACAGTATAACCGTGTCAGCAACCGATGGCAGCACTGAGCAACATCGCATTGCATGGGGCAAGCACAACAAACCTATTAAAGTCACCTATCCGACAGGCTTCGAGACCTTTAGCTACAATGAGAACGCGCAACTACTGACCCACACTCAGCAAGTCGATAACCAAAGCTTCACCCTCACTTACAGCTACGATGACCAAGGCCGAGTTGAGACTCGTACTCTACCTAGTGGCGAAGTTATTAACTATACCTACAATGGTAAGGACAAAAACAAAGTTGGTGTTCTAAGCGGCATCTATCTAAAAGGTATTTGGGACAAACCCATTATTACGGGTTTAAATTCAGACAATGACACCAGCCTTGTGCAGCGCTTTAACTTTGGTAACGGCGTAGCTAACACCCTACAAAAGGACAAGAACGATCGCATCGTCTTAGCAGGTAACCCCAAAGTGGGTCAAACCACCCTCAACTACGACCCTAATCAACAGCAATTAGAGCCTGAACAAGTCCAGCAAACGTATAGCAGCCAGATGGGCGATGCTATCAATCCCCAAACTGGCATCAGTCAGCAAGTACGTACCGTACTCGATCAAGTCCTCTATGATCAAAACCCTGAGCCGTTGACTGTAGCACAGAACGACATTATCGAACAAATCAGTCAAACCCCTGAGAGTGATGAGTGGGGTAGAACTGTCAAACAAGGCGATCAGCATTATCAGTATGATAGCCAAAACCGACTTATCAAGATTAGCGCTACTAATGAGACAGGCAATCTAACACCCGTAGCTGACTATCGCTATAATACCTTTAACCAGCGTATTGCTAAGACCACCTATAACCATCAAGGCAGTACCACCAAAACCACCTACTACTTCTACGATGGCAATCAGCTTATCGCTGAAACCATAGACACAGCTACCCAAACGGCTAACAATCTTAAACAATATATCTGGCTGAACGACACACCTATTGCCGTACTCCAACAAGATGAGCTGTACTACATCCATACGGACCATAGAAACGCACCGATAGCGGTCACGGACAACACCAGTAAGCTGGTCTGGCAAGCGGATAATGAAGACTTTGGTTATGCCAACATCAATGCCAAAAGCAGTTTCGAGCTTAACCTGCGTCTATCCAATCAATACTATGATAGTGAAAGCGGTCTACACTACAACACCAATCGTTATTATGATCCAGTTAATCTTAGATATACGACTCCTGATCCATTAGGACTAGCGGTAGGACCTGATCTGTTTGCCTTTGCACTCAATCAGCCGCATTCGATTAGTGATCCTGATGGGTTGGCTCCAAAAGTAGACTACAACAGTTTTGCTGACAAGCTATATCATTCTAGTATTATTGGGGTTAAAGGCTTAGACTCATCATTTGCCCAATTTGGTAATGAGCTTTTAAAACTGGTTAGCAATAAAACAGCATTAACTGTAGTCGGCGGAGCATTTGCTACATGGGGGGCACTACACTTTATTGGGGTAGGACAAGTTGTCGATGCGTTTTTGGTAGCAACCTTAGCTGCTGCAGTAGGCCCACTAAAGGTACTTGCCGTCGCTCAATTCGTTTGGGCGTTTTCTAAATTTATATCTAAAACCTATACAGCGACTTGTTATGCCGATCTAGAAGCTGCAGGAAAAATATTTTCGGATGGTATGAGGAATGCCTTGGTTGGTTTTGGTTCAGCCACTGTTATTAACAAAGCAATACCGTTCATTAAAAACTTTGGTAAATACATAGATGATGCAAAGGCTTTATATAAAGATAGTGCTGCAGCAGGCTATATCAGACAAGCTACTCAGAGAAGAGGGAAAACAAGTGTACCGTCACAAGGTACAAGCTTAATAGCTTTGAATTCTTTTGTAGATAATAGCGGTAAGATCATCCCGAGATTTTCTGCCAGTTCACGTTACTCTTGGCAAGAACCTCCTGGTAGAGGTGTAATAGCTCCTAAAGAATTCCCGAAATGGAATTTAGCTAAAGAAAAGCTACACGTAACGGCTATGGAGAAATTTATTAAAGAAACTGAAAAGCCAGTAGCTACTTGGACACCACAGGTTGGCAACGGTAATGGATTCGACTATGCTTACTTAAGACCAAATGGTAAGCTAGTAATAGTAGAGGCTAAGGCAAATAACGGCTATAACAGTGCTTTAACTGCTTTTGGAGGTGGGAAAAATCCTACTGCTACTATTGCTAGAAATAAAGAGAGATTGATATCTGAAATCAATAAAAATCGAAAAATGTTAAGTAAGTACCAATACGAAAGGATTTTGGATAAAATAGAAAAGAATGATTTTGAACTTGAACTTTATGTGAGTTCTAGAACTCAGTTGTCCCCATCGAAAATTGGTGTGACGAATAAAACGCTTAATATGCCTATTACAAGAGTAATAGAACTACCAGAAATTTTACCATAAATATGAAAACGGATTATAGACTCAAATGACAAACATATTTAACTTCCTTAAGAAAAATAAGCTTAGAAGTGACGATAACATTGAAAGCACTAATAATGATATTAATGTATGGGAAAAAGAATTAGTGTCTGAGATACTTCCTGAATCTAATTTTTACTATTCGATGAGTGAGTCCTTCAACAGTAATTTCGTCAATGAAAAAGTAATTTCGACAACGATGCCAAGTTTCTCAGTCAAACGTTACTTCCAAGAAGCTTTATACCTAACTTTTGCCAATTTTGATAAGGAGGTCTCTACTGCATATCTACAAACTACCTTGGACATTGCCAATGCTATATTGACCTTACCTCAGAGTGAAATTGAACGATGGAACGGTGAAGATATTTATGTAGAAATAGACAAACCAAATATATTGAGCAATAAGTTATTTATTGAAGCAATTCTGGCTAACGATAGTATTGATACTGATGAATTAATGAATCTTAATAACTCATTACTAAACTATTTAAAGAAGTATAAAGGTAGTTTATGGGAAGATGTGACACAAAGTAATTATTTAGTATGTGTTTGGAATTTGATAATAGCAGGTCAGTTTCAAGATGCCAAAATGCACCTAAATGTCAAAAAGAAATTTAGCTATGTTGAAGGTTTATTTAATTGGACAGTACAAATTAACACTTTACTGATCGCTCAGCAGTCTGGAGATAGGGTAAAGACTGAGCTCACACAATTATTTGATGAAGTGTTCAATATCATACGTCTACCAAAATGGAATACTATAGATCACCAAGATAAGGATAACCTGACAATAACAATGAGTGCGGATTACGTGCGCTTTCAACTAGCTGTTATCAGATGGCTGTACATTGAGAAGCAGCCGTTGAAAAATCATTGGACAGAAGTTCTTGCGCAAGTTTCAAAATAATACTTTACCATTTTTTGAGGTATTAAAATGGCTATAGAGTCTGCAAAAGCAGGCAACAATGAAGTTTTTCCGACCATTAAAAGCTTCTTAAAAAAATCATACATTGAGGTTGATAATTCAGATAGAGAAGATAAGCTTTTAAAGTATTCATCAGGTAGAAAAATTAAAATACCTTTTACAGAATATATAGATGCATACGAATACAGTGCCAAAAGAAATGTCGCTGATGACCTAAGTTTTTCTAATTATATTAAACTCTGTAATTCTTTAAATGACAAACTTTCTGGATCTGAAAATCAGAATGAAATAAATAACTTTACTTTAAGATACTATTGGGGATTACGCCTTGAAATATTTATCTACAAGCAGAATGTCGAAGAGTTTATTAGGGGCGAGAGAGAATTTGTTAATACAGGTTTATCTCTTGATAGCATAGTGTTTTTAATCGCACATTTATTTATTCTTAATTGGACTGAAGAGTCCTATCAATTAACTAAAGATTTATACAATATTATTAATCTTAAATTTGATGTTGTTGGTGGTGTCGAAGAACAAGAAAGACCTTCGGATGCTCAGTATTTTGTTCTAGATTTTCTTAATAAACAACAGGGATGGAATATTCCTTGCATAATTGAATTTGAGCCTACTGACGATGTATACAAAAAAATTATTGAAAATTGGAATCTTGAGGAATGTCATACGCTAGAGGAGCTTTTTATTGATGCTTGCAATAGACATGTAAACGAATCAAAGTTCTTTGAAGAAGATAAAAGGTTTCAAAAATATTATGATTTTGGTAAGTATGAGTTCTTTTACTATCCTTTTGAGATTTTAATTGTAAAAAAGTTAAGAGAAAAAAATAATTTAAGTACTGTTAAGACTGATCATTTCTTATTGAAAACTCCTTTAGGGGTTTTACCATTTTCGTCGAAGTCAGATAGCTACTACGACGATTTTCTTATTAACCTTCTTAGTCGAGTTAAAAGTGAATATCCAGATTTTGCTGAGGACTTTGCTTTACCTGAACAAAGTGAGACAAAAAAAAGATCTTGGAAATTCTGGTAAATTTTGAAGTCAATATATTTATACTAAAGGATATACTTGTAACAATAGTAAAATAGAGCAGCAAACCGCGTTCACACAAGAGGACAATGAAGATACAAGCTTAGCATTAGAGACGCTAGCTCCTGTTGTAGCTACCCAAGAACTTAAAGATAAAAACGGAGATAATACTACCGCATATTTTGATGACTTCGATAGAGTAATAGCAGAAGACAGTCCAACCACTGGCTGGACGTATTATAAGTGGGATAATGAAGATAATCTAACGCAAGTCACTAACGAGTTGGCACAAACCATAACTATCGAGCATGATGGTTTTGGACGCATTGTTGAAATAATAACTAATGATGACCGTGCGAAAGTAATATGGGGTGATCTCAATCAGAAAAAATCTGTCATCAGTAAAGATCATCAGCTTCATTATAGTTACGATGAATTTGGCAATATCAGTCAAAAGACATGGCAGTTTGCAGATAAAAGCTTTACAGCAAATTATAAATACAATGACAACCAGCAATTAATTAAAGTTGATTACCCAAGCGGTCTAACTCTAAGTTATAACTATGATAAAGATGGTCAATTAGATCAAATCACACAAAACAGCTGGCTCAAAGATAAAGTCTTAGTCTCAAATCTTAGTGATACAAATCCTTATGACAATCAATCGATCTTTAACTTTGGCAATGGCATTAGCCAATCACAAGCTTATAGGGACGATGAAGTTGTAGAGTGGACAGGTAATAAAGATATTGCTTACAGCTATAGCACACCCTATCAAAGCGGCTATGCCATTGATTATGCTTATCCTAGCATTAGCAATGATGATAGTGCTAGTACAAACTTAACCAGTCAAAATAGTCAAAGTGCTCAGAACAGTAATAATGCCGTGCTAACTGAACCCTCAAAAGCGGTAGTTCAAACAACTACGACCGCAGATCAATACAATCCAATTGGGCAATTACTACAAGAGTCAGGACGCGATTACAGTTACGATAGCTTAGGACGCTTAACACAAGTTACTGATAATAAAAGCTCTACAGTCACTTATGACTACCTTATCACTGGTGAGCGCTACAAAAAATCAGTACTTGCCGATAACCAATCTAATCAAGCCAAGCAAACCACGTATTACCTCTATGACAATGGCATTTTAATCAGTGAGTTGACGCAAACAGCAACTGAAACCGAGCCGCAATTTACAGACTATGTCTATTATGAAAACCGTCCGTTGCTACAGTTCAATGGGCTAGAGCCTTTTTACTTGACCTCTGATCATCGTGGCGCCGTACTGGCGGTAACTGATGATAATAAAGACATAGTTTGGCAAGCAGAGCTAGCAGATAATGGGCAAGCTACAGTCTTTAACGGCTCACAAATAGCGATGAATCTGCGCGGCTCTAATCAGTATTATGACGCTGAAACTGATCTGCACTATAATATCCATCGCTACTTTAGTCCGACTCGTAATCAGTATCTAACTCCTGATCCTGTGGGACTAGCAGCGGGAGAGGACTTGTATGCCTTTGCTAATGATAGACCGCATGAGTTTGTAGATTTGTGGGGGCTGCAATATGAGGTTTACGATGAAGTTCTTCAAAGAAAACCTTTTTTGGAGAGAGCGTTTATTGGTATCATAACTCATAAAAGACTTACTACAGCTGTGAGAGCAGCTTCTAATTCGGGAGTACCAAGATTAAAAGGTTACGGAGCGGATGATGGTCGAGAGGGTACATTTGGAATTATAAGACCAGATGCATATTTTGTAAGCAGAAATAATAGAGATTTAGAGGATGCAGGAAAACCTTTCGTAGGCACTATTTGGGAGTTAAAGCCTATCTCTTGGAAAAGTGATCCAGTACGCCATAAAAGAGGACTTAATCAAGTTCAGAAATATATCAATACTGCAAAAAATAACTGCAAAGCTACGTTCAAAGGAGGTAGTTATAGCAGTTTGCCGTATATACAATCAGTAGCTGGAGACATAGTATTAGGGAATAAGGTTTATTCTGTTACTACACATGCGGATACTAAAGTGAAAGGTCAAGCTGATAGTGGGCTAGTATTTTATGATGCCACGCTCAAGTCACAGACATCTGCTGAAAAATTACCAGAGTCAGCGCCTAAGCCAGCAATGAGCGACTCACAGAAAAGTCAGCTTCAAAAGGCTGTAGATGCAGTTAAAGATGCAGCGAGTGCTGATGGTTGGCAAGGTATATTAGTTAAAGGGTTGTTAATTTTTCTAGCCTTGGTGTTGGCATTCTTTTTAGCCAAGTTAGTTGCAGCAGTATTTGCAGGCGCTGTAGCTATGACTTTAGCTAAAGCTATTGCAGCAGTTATTGCCCTTCTAACTGCTTCAGCTGCGATAGCTAAAGATGGTGTAAAAGATGATGATGGCAATCATAAAGATGTAGGATTCTTGGAAGCTTTAGAAACAGCATTTGGTATAGATATCTCTAAAGAAAGTATAAAAGCATATGCGTCAAAAAAATGGGATCAAACGACTGACTGGGTAAAAGGATGGTTTAACTAATGTTTTTATATTCGAAAAGTTTTGCAGATGATATTACTGAAAAAGAGCGTATCAAGCGTATGAATGTTGACTATCGTCATAATGGTCAGTTGTGGAATTACTATGGTAAGTTTCATAGGTGGATTCAACAAATAGATAATGAGTTTGCAAGACAGAAGCTTGACTGGATGCAAGACGATATTGTAGCGGGCTTTGCCAGTTATCATGCACATTTCGCTTTTTTACAGCAGCATATAGAACAACCTTGGATCAATGATCTTTGTCTGAAGTATTATTCAATTGATTCTTTGAAGAATTACAGACATACAGAGCTATCAACTATAGGACGAGAATACAACGTTGAATTAATATCTCGTGACCAATACCAGAATATTTATGATCCTATCGAGTGTACAGGAGAAGAAGAGCTCATAGAAGAATTTGATTATAGTTATTATGATATAAGAGTAGATGCTTTATATAAGCGACTAACCGCTAACGCAGATGACCCTGATGAAAAGTTCATGATCTTTTGGGAGATCACAAAAGCATTCGAGCTTGAGCTTGAACAACTTGAAGAAAAGCAGTGGCGAGGTATAGAGATTGATCTTGTAGGATTTGAGCCAGCACCGCATCATTTGCCACCTTCGAGCTATGAAGACTATGGCAGACCAGTCCTTGATTATGAATCCGTTCCAGACGTCAATTTGCTACTCTATTCTCCTGAGCCCTATATCAAATTAGGACAGCTCTATTTTGAAGGCTTTGAATATCAAGAGCAGCTAAGTGATAAAGCCTTTAAAGTATTTACCAGACCGATTAATGAGCAATACCAATGGGCGCTCAGCTTATTTACCTCTGGAGGGATGGTTTGGCATAGTTTTATGCCTTTATTAATGATTATTTCTACCACTCAGAATCGTCCTATTAAACCTAAAAATGTTGTCTATCAAGAGTTATGCATATCACTATTCATCGGTGGTAATACCGAAGGACGAGCATTACAAATTAAAAGGTTCAATTACATTAACCGTTACGTCAATCGTTACATTGATTGGATGCAAGATAAAGTAATGGCGGTGATAGAGAGTGACTAATCTATATGAAAAATTCAAAAGATGGTTTTAGTAAAGAAGAAGTCAAGTCCATTAATGAGAATGCCCTCGAATACGATCTTTGGTGGCGTCCTAAAGCACAACTTTTAAAGGCAAGTAAAGGTGCAAGCCCATTCGATGCAGTCGTAAAGTTATTGACTCTACTTGATCAAGGACTATGGCAGCCTTCTACCGAACTACTAGGAGACTTAATCGACTCCCCTCAAATCAAAAGCAAGTTTTCGGAATGGCAGGAAATAGATTTAGAGAATGGCTGGCTGCCTATTTACTATAATCAACACATACAAAGCCAAGTGGCAGATAACCCAGAATCACTTGAGACTGAAACTACACTGGATCATGTGTATAAAAATCTGATTGTTCAAAGTAAGTTTGATGATGCTATTTTGTCGTCAGATAATGACATAGGTTGGTTTCCAACTGATATGGATAACTATAAAAACCGTTGGATTGATCCAGTAAACACGCCAAAGCTAGATAGCAAACTTATTGATCAGATAAATGAAGCTGTAACGCTTCAGGCAAATTCCAACGATGGGCGAGGACAGCGTATCGGACAATGGCTTTACCTACTGCTGGCTGAGAAAACAGTCTGGGAAGATAACATTGAAGGATACCCCGTTTCACCAGACTATGCTAAGAACCATCCTAGATTTGGACAGCTTTGTGACCTTCGTCCATTACAGTTTATGCAAGCTGAGTTTATTAAAGAGCTATTTAGTATGTACTGTAGTAACTGGATCTTTAATCAGAGACAATCTAAAAAAACAGTTTTAATTTATGATAGGCCTTGTGCTGATGACAACTATCAATGGCAACTTATCGTCACTAAGCGAGGTCAATTTGGTGGGTTTGATCACTTTCATGTTGTTTTAGCCAAAAAACTACCTGTGAAGTTATCTACATTTAACGTAATCTTCCAAGCCCAGTTTCCAATTCGAGCCCTGCATGAGTTTAAAGGGAGTCGTTATATGAGCAACTGGAAAGTTGATGTGAAGCATCGATACATGTATGTAGAGCGCTATATTGATTATATTGAGCCATTAATTGTCGAGCGTATGCAAGGTATAGATGTTTAAAGAGCATTTTGGGTAAATTGAGAGTGAATAGCGCAAAGCTTCACCCTCACTTACAGCTACGATGACCAAGGCCGAGTTGAGACTCGTACCCTACCTAGTGGTGAAGTCATCAAATACACCTACAACGGTGACAATAAAAACAAGGTTGGCGTCCTAAACGGCATCTACCTAAAAGGCATCTGGGATAAGCCCATTATCACTAATCTAAACTCAGACAGTGATACCAGTCTTGTGCAGCGCTTTAACTTCGGCAACGGCGTAGCTAACACCCTACAAAAGGATAAAAACGGTCGCATCGTCTTAGCAGGCAACCCCAAAGTCGGACAAACTACCCTTAACTATGACCCTAATCAACAGCAACTAGAACCTGAGACTGTCAAGCAAACATACAGCAGCCAGATGGGCGATGCTATTAATCCTCAAACTGGCATCAGTCAGCAAGTGCGCACCGTACTCGATCAAGTCCTCTATGATCAAAACCCTGAGCCTTTGACCCTAGCACAAAACGATGTCATCGAACAAATCAGCCAAACCCCTGAGATGGATCAGTGGGGTAGAACCATCAAACAAGGCGATCAGCACTACCAGTATGATAGCCAAAACCGACTCACTAAGATTACTAGTACTGATGAGACAGGTAACCTAATACCCGTAGCCGACTATCGCTACAACACCTTTAACCAGCGTATTGCCAAAACGACCTATAATAACCAAGGCAGTACCACCAAAACCACCTACTACTTCTATGACGGCAATCAGCTTATTGCTGAGACCGTAGATGATGCTAGCCAAACAGCTAACAATCTTAAACAATATATCTGGCTGAACGACACCCCTATTGCCGTATTGCAACAAGAGCAGCTGTACTACATTCATACCGATCATAGAAACGCACCGATAGCGGTCACGGACAATACCAGTAAGCTCGTCTGGCAAGCAGACAATGAAGACTTTGGCTATGCCAATATCAATGCGAAAAACAGCTTTGAGCTAAACCTGCGTCTATCCAATCAATACTATGATAGTGAAAGCGGTCTACATTACAATACCAATCGCTACTATGATGCGCTAAACCAGCAGTATTTAACTCCTGATCCCTTAGGACTAGCAGTAGGACCTGACTTGTTCGCCTTTGCTCTCAATCAGCCGCATTCGATTAGTGATCCTGATGGGTTGGCTCCTGATAAAGTGTCTATAGACGACTATTCTTTAGAAGATAAGTTTGCAGAGTCTTTGAAATGGGCTGCTATAGGGTTGCCAAGTGAAATTGGTAGTTTGCTATTAGAAATGGTAGATCCCGTACCATTAGCTTTAGCCACAGGCATTATGGTTGCATGGGCAGCATCACATGCTTTCGGTTTGGGCGTTGCTGCTGATGCTATTTTATTATCTGCAGCTTATATTTCTTTTGGAGCTGCTGCTTATACGTTTGGCAAAGGTCTTTATAATTTCGTTAAAAGTACACTTAGTGCTACTTGTGCTGAAGACTTGAAAACTGCTGGAACTGAATTTAGTAAAGCTCTATCAGTAGTACTTTTAGAGCTTGGAGGCGCAGCCGCTGGCTCTAGAAAAGTTGCAGGTGTTTTTCGCAGCATATTTGGCAAAGCTAATGAAGTAGGATCTACAGCAAGTAATACTGTTAGAAATGCTATCAAAGTAGGTAATAAAACACTTCTTCCTTGTTGTTTTGTAGCAGGCACAATGGTAGCAACGCCAAACGGTTATGCTGCAATTGAGACTCTTAACGTTGGTGACGCAATATATACGAAAGCTGAAGACAATACAGGTCAGCCTTATGTCTCACATGTGACAGCGACTCATGAGAGAAATGATCAGCCTATCTATGAGCTTAAATTGTCGCAGCAAGATTTTAATAATCCTGAGCACGTTGAGTATGACGTTCTAAAAGCAACGGCTGGACATCCATTTTATGTAAATAATACAGGCTTTGTCTCTGTTAAAGATTTGCAAGTAGGTGATGTTCTCTCGAATCTAGGTGATAACAATAAAATAACTAAGGTAGAGAAGGTCAACTACCTACAGTCTAGCGGTCAAACTTATAACTTAACGGTCGAAGGAGGTCATACCTTTTATGTGGGCAAGTTTAATACTTGGGTTCATAACGTTGGACCGTGTTATGTCTGTGTAGCTGGACTCTGTGGCTTACGTGGAGTTGATATTGAAACAGAGGATACATATTCTTTGCTGATTCAAGCTCTTAAAACTATGCCCAAAACAGTCAGGTTTAAAAAAGCAAACACTGCTAGTGTCTTTAATGACAACATAAGAGAAGTTATTCAAGCAATGAGGTTGGCTAAAATTGATTTTAATAATGGTAACAGTGGTGCAATGAGAATTAAATTGCAAACGGCATATGGAAAATTCTATGAAAATCTGTTTTATCAAAAAAATCTAGATAAACTTGATATTCAAGATATGGGCGTTAAGTATGGTAAATCTGAAATGGATATTGTTACTAAAACAGAGGTAATACAGTTGAAGACAGGAAAAGTAGTGCCAGATGATAATCAAATGAGAGAGACAGTTGCTTTTGCTAAAGAAAAGGGACTGAAAGCAGTATGGATGTATAATAGCAAGCTGATTGGTAAACAAAAAATAAAGAGTGCAAAAGATAAATGGGCATCTAAAGGTTGGGACATTGAAGCAAGACCTGATAATGATATGGAAGGTGACGCGCGACATATTATTCTTCAAGAAATTGCCGGTATTAAGTTTTAAGGATAACAGTATGGACGATGCAATTAGCATAACAGCCAAGCTTGATGATAATCAAGAGTACAGTCTAGCGCCGTTTATCGCATACTTTGTCGATCAGGGTTTTCATATTAGCGCTTATCAATTTAAAAAAGAGGACTTACCACAGTCGTTGCAAGCTAAATTGACGGTAGATGGCAACTTTTTTTATACTACTGACATCGGCGCTATGCTTGAAGAGAGTTTTTATATCAATGATAATGGCTATGATTTTAACCAGTATAACTATGACAATATCTATTTACCCAATAAGCAACAGATCGAACCACTTGTATACATCACAGAGGGTAACAAAGACGCTTACGCTGAAATTGAAATTACCTATCCTAACAACGAAGGATTATACCTCGGATTTAGAATTGGACTGTTGAATTCCTTTCTGTATGGTAGGCTTTTAATTGTTACTATTATGAATAGAGGCTCAAATAGAATGTTAGGGTATTTAGGGTATAACGAAGGTGACGACATTATCTATCTTCTTTATCCTATGATTTTCAAAAATTATCATCCACATAAACTATTCTTCGATAGGATTTCAGGTGGAGGTGACGATTTCTATGAATTTTTTGGTGAAGACAATAAAGTAAGGTTTAAACAAAAAATAGAAAAGGGTATTAAAACAGATTTTTTATTTAATATCATTTATTACAATAAAGCTTGGCGTTATCAAGACTATGTAGATGTTGGTATGATTAATCAATATATCCGACCCAGCGACTTGGAAGTTCTACTTTATCAAAAATATGCAGACCATTATGATTGTCCGCAGCCTGTTTTAGACAAAGCTTGGCAATGGTACCGGGAGAGCGGATATACTTTTATAGAAGAGGAATAGGGTAGTATAGTTTTACAACTACTGAATTTAAGAACAGTTAGATAAAAAGAGTGACAGATGTACCATTTTTGAATATCATAGCAAAGTTATTAAAACAAAATTTTGTTGAGAATCATGAATGAACTTCAAACTACTAACGGCAAGCTTACTTCTTATATTACCAGTGACCGTAATAGCTGACTATAGAACAGAAGAAACCAGAACGACAACCACATCAGTAGTTTGTAATAGGATTGGTACTACAGGTGAACCTACCTGCTCTAATACAAGCGTTGAGACAACCGTCGAACAAAGTCCAACATGGAACGCCTTTGGCAACCCCATCAACGTCTTAAACGGTAATAAATTTGAATCGGCTAC
>RCMY010003061.1_pt1 | contig 14941 bp, 11 predicted proteins | sample 2041341 | NCBI WGS metagenome assembly RCMY01 (sample SAMN09708234, study PRJNA481090) | Marine sediment metagenome, whole genome shotgun sequencing project.
GACCTCGACATCGACGTCCTCGACGTCGCATTCGCCCCCGCCTGCCCCGGCGCCCACCCCGGCGGCCTCACGCCCGAGCAGCTGTTCATCGCCGCGGAGCTCCTCGCGGTCGACGACCGCGTCCGCAGCTTCGACCTGGTCGAGGTCGACGCCACGACCGACCACGAGGGCCGCACCGTGATGGTCACCGCGATGACCCTGCTCACGATCGCCGCAGCCATCGCCCGCTGAGTTTCTACGGCACCCAGCGCAGGGCGGTGCCGTCGGCGTTGCGCATGACCACGACGGTGACGCGGGTCGTGTCGTCGGCGGGCTGCAACGCGATCGGCTCGGCGCGGTCGTCCTCGGCGACGAACAGGTCGCCTGGGCCGACGTCACGCGCCCACGGGCCATCCGCAGGGCGGACCTCACAGGATCCCGAGATCCCGACGACCGCGACCAACGTCCCGGCGGCACGGTGCAGCGTGACCGCCGCCACGTGCTCGGACTGCTCCGCGATCACACCGTCGGCGACGTCGACGCTGACCGCGCCGTCGTCGAGACGCAGCGTCCAGCGCCACGGTTCGTCGCGCTCGGCAGTGTCGGGCGAGCAGGCGAGGACCGTGCTGCCATCAGCGGCGACGTGGAGGTACATCAGGCTTCCGCAGCGAGCAGCCGGGCCATGATCTTGCGGGCCTTGCCGATCCCGGCGTCCTGGGCGATCAGCACGTCGCGCATTCCGTCGGGGCGCTGCTGCACGCCGATCTCCTGCAGGCGCATGGCCTCGGCGTCCTCCTCGAGCACGATCCCGAGGCCCCTCTGCAGGTCGGCCGTGGCGGCATCGTCGTCGACCGCGAAGTTCCGGGCGAAGCAGTAGTAGTAGTGCGAGGTGTGGGCGTCGATCGGGGTGATGCCGTTGAGCACCTTGATCGAGAAGCCCTCCTCGCGGGGCTTGCCCTGGCCGGTGATCCCGGAGTGCAGCAGCAGGTAGCCCGGCGGGTACAGCACGGTCGTGTGGTAGCGGTCCCACAGGCCGTCGATGCCCATCGTGTCGGCGTAGAGCGGCGGCGCCTCGACGTCGGGCATGAGCCGGTCGACGGTCGTGACGTCGCCGTCGACCTCGACGGTGATCCCGTGCTCGTAGATGTAGTCATCGCCCACGGTCGTGGTGTGGATGAACGACTCGTGGGTGAGGTCGAGGAGGTTGTCGTGGATGAGCTCCGCCCGGCAGGCGAACTCGACCGAGTGGTAGTTGCACGCCCATGCGGGGTCCGACATCCAATGGGTGTCCGGGACGCCGCCCTCGTCGGCGAGGTCCGGGTCGCCGGTCCAGATCCAGATCCAGCCGTCGCGCTCGACCACCGGGTACGCGGCGACGCGGGCACCGCGCGGGATCCGCTCCTGTGCGGGGACCTTCGTGCAGACGCCGTCACAGCCGAACTGGAAGCCGTGGTAGCCGCACTCGATCGTGTCGTCGATCACGCGTCCGGCTGAGAGCGGGAACCCGCGATGGGCACAGCGGTCCGCGAGGGCGACCGCCGTGCCGTCCATCCGTCGGAACAGCACGATCGGGAGCTCGCAGATCATCCGACGCACCGGGGCCCCGATGACCTCATGCGACCAAGCGGCGACGTACCACGCGTTCATGACGAACATCTTCGACCTCCTCGTTGCGTCTCCCGATCCTGCCCGCCGTGACGGTCAGGTGCGGGCACGCCCAGCGAGGAGGTGTCTCGTCGACGAGACGCGCAGACGCTTTCGCTGGTCTGACCCTCAGCAGCCCTCGCCGTTGAGGCGGCGCTGGATGTCCGCCTGGACCGCGCCGCTCACCGCGGCCGTCCCACCGTAGATCCGGCCCTCGGTCGCCGAGCCACGGACCTCGCAGAGATAGCCGCGGGTGTCCACCGACAGCGACGTCGGCGGCGTGAGCAGGATCGGGGCGCCGGCGAGCGCGGCGTTCGCGCCACCGGTCAGCGCGTCGGGGAAGTCGTCACCGCGGGCGATGCCCAGCAGCTCCGGGGAGCTGAAGAACTTCTTCGCCGCGGCCACGGCCGTTGCGTAGCGGTTGTCGCCCACGATCCCGTCGGCGTCCGGGTAGGCCCGGGCAGCGCCGCCGCCGATGGCGAACTGCTTCGCCTCCGGCTGGGTCGCGAGGTACGCGTCGGTGACCGCGTTCGAGGTGTCCGCCCGGGTCAGCACGACGACGCCGTTCTGCTTCGCCGCCGCCGCGCCGGCGACGAGTCCATCCGCGAAGTCGTGCGACCGGGCGATGAACACCGTGTCCGGCGAGGCGTTCGTCTCACCCGCGATCGCGACCGCGGTCTCGAAGCGCGTCGGGCCTTCCAGGCGCACCACCTCGTAGCCGGCCCCGGAGAGCTCGTCCTCGACCTCCTGGGAGATCGCTGAGGTGCCGCCGAGGATGTAGACGGTGTCGCCCGTGGACAGCACGCCGTCGCCCGGGGTGATCACTCGATCGATCTCCGCACGGACCCGCGGGTCCAGCGACGCCGTACGTGAGAGCAGCAGCGGCGCGTTCTTCGCTGCCGCGAGGGGTGTTCCCGCGAGCGCGTCAGCGAAGTTGTCGGACCGTGCGAGCACCACAGCGCCGGCGTCGCCGTCGGGGAAGCTCTTCTTCGAGTTCTCGATGCCGGTGTCGATCCGGTCGTCACCCGCGACACGGGTGACCGGGATCGAGCCGGGCGTGACGGCCTCGACGGCGGAGTAGCCGTAGTCCCAGACGCCGCAGCCTCCGCCGGTGGTGACCTGCACGTCCGCGCGCAGCGGCGACGGCAGGTCATCGGCTCCGGCGCCACCGCTGGTCATCGACAGCACCTCGAGCTCGAGGCAGTTGAAGTCGAAGCGCAGCTGGTTGTCCTCACGCCCCGGGTCGGTGTAGTTGTCGACGTGACCCTCACCGAAGTCCGAGAACGTCGCGCGTGGGCCGCCCGGCACGAAGGCCGCGTCGTCGAGGTTCGGGGACAGGTTGCCCGGGTCCGGCGCCGCGTCGATCACGTGCTGGTTCGGTCGGTCGGACCGCGACGAGTTGCCGTAGCCGAGCGCCTCGTCGGTGAACGCGAGCGAGATGCCGGGCTGCCAGCCGATGGATCCGCGGTCCGCCTCGCCCCGACCGTCGAAGTCGAAGCCGACGCGGTCACGAAGCTCGAAGTAGTAGGCGTGGTCGGCGGGGGAGCCCTCCTCGGAGGAGATGTAGCTCCAGCCGTCCGTGCACGTCGGTCCGGTCTTCAGGTCCTCCCGGCAGGCCCCGTTGAACACCCGCGTGTCCTGGCTCTGGCCCGAGGTCTCGAAGTCCGACGAGTAGAGGACGTCGTCGCCTGCGCGGACCGTCAGGTCGTCGATGAACCAGCCCGGACGGGCGAGCCCGACGTCGGTCGAGTACGAGAACCGCAGCGTGACGTCCTGGCCCGCGAACGCGGTCAGATCGTAGGAGTCCGGCAGGAACCGGTCGCCGGGCGTCTGCTCGCCGGCAGCGCGGTCGAGGTCCGGGCCGAGACCCTGGTTGTCGTAGGCGCCGGAGGTGCCGGTGAGGCCGTTGCCGTAGCGCGCGAGGCACTGGTTGTTGTTGGGGTTCTGCGTCGCCGGGGTCGTGTAGCCGTTCTCCGAAGCGAGCGAGGTGTAGGTGTCACCGCCGTCGGTGGTGACGAGCACGAAGCCGTAGTCGAAGTCCCACTCGATGTCCCAGTAGTTCGCGAACTCGAGCGTCACGTCGGTGCCGGGCGCGATGTCCTCGAGCTCCGGGATGCGGATGTCGAGGTTGTGCGCTGCCGTCGGCCCGCAGTCGAAGGAGTTCCCGGACTGCGACCACCAGACGTGGCTCGGGGAGCCGCCGTTCTCGACGAGCGCCGGGTCCAGCAGGATCTTGGCGGGCAGGCGGACGCCGTACGCCTCGCCGTTGTCGACCGTCGGGCCGGTCAACGTGTACGGCGTGCCGTCAGGCTGCTGCCAGGTGATCTCGTGGGTGTTGGTCTTCGCCTCCTGCATGTCCTCGATGGTCAGCGAGGAGTTGGTGTCGAGCACCTGCGGGATCACCCAGCCGAGCTCCTGACGGCCTTGCACGTCGATGTTCTGCGAGTAGTCCGACGCCATCAGGTTCCACGTGCCGTAGAACTGCGTCGTGCCGGTCACGCCGGCGCCGGAGTAGTAGTCCGGCAGGCCGAGCGAGTGGGCGTACTCGTGGCTGATCACCGACGCCTTGTCCAGCGCCGACTCGGGGTTCACGTTGTACGGGCCGACGCGGGTGAAGACGATGAGCTCCTCGCCCATGTCCTCGGTCGTCATGGCCGTGCGACCGAGGTCGGTGAACCAGAGCGGACGGTCCTCGAGGTCGTGCAGCTGGTCGTCGGAGATGTAGCCGCAGAGGCCCGTGTCCGCGTCGCAGAAGCCGCTCTCGAGCGTGGAGGAGTGCGGCCAGATGTTGTCGTAGGGCGGGGCGGAGGTCTGCGAGACGCCGTTGCCGCCGACGCCGACGAAGATCATCATGAAGAAGTCGACGACGCCGTCCTTGTCGGTGTCGAAGTCGGAGTAGTTGATCTCCGGGTCCGCGATCGCCGCAGCGTCGTAGACGGACTTGCCGGTGTCACCGCAGCCGGCGTCGATCGACGACGCGACCGGCGAGATGGCGGAGCCGCCAGCGTCCTGGCCGTAGTAGCCCGTGTTCCCGGGCAGGTGGTACCAGCCGTCGAGGATGCGCTCCGGGAGGAACGGGGTCCCGGCGAACTCGGGGAAGTGGGCGCCGGAGCACGTGTTCGGAGGCGGGGTCTGCGCGGTGTGGAAGTCGTACGGGTAGTCGTCCCAGTCGGCCTGACCGATCCCAGCTGACGGCACCGTGCCGTTCGGGTAGAGCTGGCCGTAGCTCATCTCCTGGAACAGGTTGAACGTGGAGCCGGGCTCCGCCGGGTCGTTGATGACGGCCGCGACGTTGTCACCGGAGATCGAGGACGGGGGACGGTCCGCGAACGCAACGGGGACGACCGGGAACGGACGGTCGCCGTAGCGAGCCGACTCGTAGGTCGACTTCGGCGGGATGACCTTGGGGCCGTGCGCCGTCTGCGAGACCGGCGTGGCCAGCCCGTCGTGGGTCAGCACGCCCGTCGAGGACAGGTTCTTCCAGACGATCTGCGGGTCCTGGTCCGTCGTGTCCGCGGTCGCGTTCACGATGATGGAGCGCACGGACGGTCCGCCGAACGAGCCGGTCGGGACGTTGCCGAGGGTCCAGGTGATGGACCCGTCGCCGTTGACCGCCGCCGTGCCGGCGCTGCCGCCCTCCACGGCGACCGGGGTCACCGCGGTGTAGGTGGTCCCGTCGATCGGGGCGACCGTGACGGCCGCGTTCGTGATCTCGGTTCCGGTCAGGTTCCGCACGATCATGCGGAAGGGGTAGCTCTCGCCGGGCTTCACCCAGCCGACCGACGACGTGAAGTTCGCCTCGAGCAGCAGGCTGTCCGGGAGGACGCCGATCGTCGCGGCCGTGGCTCCAGCGCGCTTCGCGTACCACGGTCCAGTGGCGTCATCGACGTAGCTCGCCTCGATGACCTCGATGCGGATGGCCCGGCGGAAGTTCGTCGTGATGTCCGGCGTGACCCCCGCGGTGGCGCTGCCGGGGATCGTCTCGTCGAACGTGCCGTTCCCGCTGGCCGTGAAGGCCGGGTCCGACAGCGGCGGGAAGATCCCGAGCTCCGTCCCGTCGGAGTCCGTGGCGCGCAGGCGGAAGCTCGCGCCGACCGGCGTGCGCTGCTCGTTGACCCCGACCTCGTTGATCTCCTCGATCGTGCCGCTGACGCTGATGTCCTCGCCAGGAGCGAAGTAGCCGCCGGCTTCCGAGGCACCCACGGACAAGCGAGCCTGGAGGTAGTTGAAGACGATCTCGGCTGCGCCCGCGAGCGTGTTGTTCGAGAAGATCTCCGCACGCACCCTGCCGGGGCTCCAGCTGTTGTCGGTCAGCATGATCGTGCGGAACTCGCTGAGCGCTGCGTCCGAGGACGAGGCCATGTCGGTCGCGAACGGCTCGGTGTCGTTCGGGCCGTAGTAGTCGACGCGGACGGGATCCGTCGGAGCCGTCTCGGTGACGGTGAAGTCCAGACGCATGCAGTCGCCGCGCTGGAAGTACGTGTTCACGATCCCGCCCTGGTACGGGCCATCGCAGGTGACGCTCGGGCTGAGGTTCTTCACGAGCGTGAAGCCACCTGCCGCCGGGGCCCCGACGGCCGCGCCGGGCGGAGCCTCGTCGGTCTGTGAAACCGCAGGCGGCGCGCCCAGCAGGGTGAGCGCCGTCATGAGCGTCGCGACGAGCGCGATCATGCGACGGACGGGCTGGGCGTGAGCAGCAGCAGTCACGGGGGGAGCTCCGGTGATCGTGGGCATCCCGCGATCCTAGGTAGCGCGGCGCGCACGCAACAGCCGTTGCGCGGTCGGGCAGGATCAGCGGCGGCTGGGCAGGACTTCGTCGGGCGGACGTCGAAGCGGCGGCCGCTCAGCGGACGTAGGTCCTGGCTGCCAGATCGGGGCGCGGTGCCGCGACGTCGAGCCACGACTCCGGGAACGTCACGGTCTCGGGTGCTCCGTCGGACAGGAACCGACGCTCGGGCTCGGCGTCGAGCCAGGTCATCCATTCGTCGAACACCTCGACGCGGGCGAGGACACGCTGGACGCTCATCGGGTCGTACTCGACGTGGTTCGGGGACCGCGTCGGCATGAACCCGACCTCGAAGACCAGGTCGTGCTCATAGGTGTGGCCCTCGAACGTTCCTGTCCGGGCGATCTCCGGGTTGCGCGGCGACATCCCGAACGGCAGCGTCAGGGAGGTGAGCCGATGGCCCGGCACGATCTCCTGAAGCCGGATCTCCGACCGGGCGAGCGAGGCGGTCGCGCCGGCGTCACCGAGGTCACGCAGGCTCTCGTGCAGCTCCGAGTGGTTCGACAGGTCGTAGCCGTGCTCTGCCAGCCAGATCAGCTTCGCGGCGATCACGTCCGGCTCGGTCTCGCGGAACGGGTACGGCCAGTAGAACGCGAACGTGGCGCGAGCCTCCCACGTCGGGTCGTCCGCCGCCATGGCCTCGAGGATCCCGACGACCGAGTCCGGGTCCGGCTCACCGTCCTCGTCGAAGAAGATGTGCTCCTTGTAGGAGTCGTCGAACGTCAGCAGGACCGGCGTCATCCCGAGCGGCGTGTCGAACCGGCCGGTCGCGAGCTGCTCGACCGTGGCGGGGCGGTAGCCGGAGTCGCGCAGCCGCTCGAGCTGCGCGCGGAAGGTGGCGAGCGAGTTCTCCCAGTCCCCGTCGGCGTCCTGGATCTTGTGCCACTCGATGACCGGGATCCGCCCGAGCTCGTTGATGCCGAGCTCAGCGAGCTCTGCGGCGGTGAGCTCGACCGGCTCGACCGGCTCGGTCTCGGTTGCCGTCGCCGTTGCCGTCGGGGTCGCAGTCGCCGTCGGAGTCGCGGTCGCCGTCGGCTCGGAAGTCGTTGCAGATGGGCTCGGCGCAGCGGCAGGAGCACCGGAGCACGCCGACAACAACGCCACGGCGAGGGCGGTCGTGCCGAGCACGCGACGGTTGAGCATCGGACGATCCGGAGGAAGAAAGGGAGTGCCGCAACCTACCGACGCCACCGAGGCCCCGGCCCCGTCCGACCGGTCTGGTCCGCCCGCCCGATCCCGCTAGCCTCCCGCCCGGGCCCCGATAGCCCAACTGGCAGAGGCACGCGTCTCAAACTCGCGCAAGTGTGGGTTCGAATCCCACTCGGGGTACTGACGCTCCTTGCAGTTGCCGTCGTCGCTGCGCTCCTCCAGCTTGGCAACTGCCTCGCTCGTTCTCCGCTCCGCTCAGGCGGTTCAGGCCACCGAGGCCAGAGCTGACGCTCGTTCTTCACGTTCGGCGCGTGAGGGTTGCGTGAGGTTGAGTAGGCTGCGTGTCCAACGTCCGAGACCTGTCATGGGTGGACCGACCACGTCACAGCGAGAAGCGGCGCGTCTCCGAGACCGCCTGACGCGAGTTCAGGACGCGCTCCGCAGAGAGCGCGCGAACGAACGCGTGCTCGCTGAGCAGGTCGACTACCTGCGAGAGCTCGCGGACAACGCGGAAACACGCAAGCTGGTGTCCCAGACACCGCTCGCCGACCGCGAGTGGCGAACCGCCGCAACCGACCTCGACCGCCATCACGGACAACTCCAGGAGACACGCGCACGCATCGCCGAGCTCGGCGAGCAACGCGACCGTCACCTGGACCGCCTGTTCGAGCTGGAGACGCTGTGACCGACACCACCGACGACGTGACCTCGTCCGCCGACGCCACGAACGACGCCGCCATGCGTCCGACTCGCGTCCTCATCGCCGAGGACGAGGCGTTGATCCGCCTCGACCTCAAGGAGATGCTGATCGAGGAGGGCTTCGACGTCGTCGCCGAGGTCGCCGACGGGCAGTCCGCCGTCGACAAGACGCGCGAGCTCAAGCCGGACCTCGTCATCCTCGACGTCAAGATGCCGATCATGGACGGCATCGCGGCCGCGGAGCAGATCGCCAACGAGCGCCTCTCCGCCATCCTCATCCTGACCGCGTTCTCTCAGCGCGACCTCGTCGAGAAGGCCCGCCGTGCAGGCGCCATGGCCTACCTCGTCAAGCCGTTCCAGAAGCACGACCTGCTCCCGGCGGTCGAGATCGCTGCGGGTCGGTTCCGCGAGATGAGCGGGCTCGAAGCCACCGTCGATGACCTCCAGGGCCGGCTCGAGGCCCGCAAGATCGTGGAGAAGGCCAAGGGCGTGCTGCAGGAGCGTCAGGGCATGAGCGAGGCGGACGCCTTCCGGCTGATCCAGAAACAGGCCATGCAGCGTCGTCAGACGATGAAGCAGGTCGCCGAGCAGGTCCTCGCAGCCGACGGTGACCCCACGGCCTGAGCCGTGCGTCCCCCGCGCGGACGACTACCGAGGTAGTAGCGGTGGCCGCGCTGGCAGTCCTAGGCTCGGACGACACCGTCGATCCCGATCAGGACAACTTCTCCATGCGTTTTCGCTCTTCGCTGCGTGCCGTGGCCCTCGCTGCCACCGCCGCCCTCGCTCTCACCGCCTGCGGCGGCGATGAGGTCATCGAGGCGGGCGCCCTGCCCGTCATCAGCGCCGGCAACCTCACGGTCTGCTCGGACCTGCCGTACCCGCCGTTCGAGGTCGAGGACGCGTCCGCTCCCTCCGGCTACTCCGGTTTCGACATCGACCTGATGCAGGCGATCTCCGACGAGCTCGGGCTGACGATGGTCGTCAAGCCCCTCGGCTTCGACCCGATCCAGTCCGGCACGGCGATGAACTCCAACCAGTGCGACGTGGCGGCTTCCGCCATGACCATCACCCCTGAGCGCGAGGAGAACCTCGACTTCACCGCGGCGTACTTCGACGCCGACCAGTCGCTGCTCACCACCGCCGACTCGGGGGTCACCACGATCGCTGATCTCGACGGCAAGAAGGTCGGGGTCCAGTCGACGACCACCGGTGAGGCGTACGCGAACGAGAACGCCACGGGCGCCGAGGTCGTGTCCTTCGAGCAGCCGGGTGACCTGCTGACCGCCATGCAGGCCGGAACGGTCGACGCGGTCATCCAGGACCTCCCCGTCAACGCCGACTTCGCCAAGGGTGACGAGTCCTTCAGCATCGTCGAGACCTACCCGACCGGCGAGCAGTACGGCTTCGCGGTCGCCGAGGAGGGCAAGGACGAGCTGCTCGAGGCCATCAACGGCGCGCTCGCGACGCTGCGTTCGAACGGTGAGTACCAGAAGATCTACGACGCGTACTTCACCGCCTGATCTCCACGCTTGACCGACGGGGGCCCGCATCACTGCGGGCCCCCGTTGCTGCGCCTACGTTCAACGAAGGCCTTCGAGTGAGTGGAGCAGCGTGGACGTCATGATCGAGCCGCCGCAGCGTCGGTTCACGCCCACTCAGCGCACGAGGCTGTCGCGAGGCTTCTTCACCTTCGTGCTCCTGGCGAGCGCCGCGGCCGTCGTGCTCGGTCCCGACTGGTCCCAGATCCGCCGGTTCTTCTTCGACTGGGACATCATCATTTCGATGTTCCCCAACGTCATCACGACCGCAGCGAAGAACACGCTGCTCTACACGGCCGGGTCGTTCCTGTTCGGTCTGGTCCTCGGCGTGATGTTCGCGCTCATGCGCCTCTCGACGATCCGCGCCTACCGATGGATCGCGACCGTCTACATCGAGGTCTTCCGGGGGATCCCCGCGCTGATCACGATCTTCATGGTCGGCTTCGGGCTGCCGCTCGCGTTCAACGGCTTCCAGATCCCCGGCGGGCTGCTCGGGCAGGCCTCGTTCGCGCTCGGCGTCGTCGCCGCCGCCTACATGGCCGAGACGATCCGGGCCGGGATCCAGGCGGTCGACAAGGGCCAGATGGAAGCCGCTCGGTCGCTCGGGATGACGTACCCACGGGCGCTGTTCTCGATCATCCTGCCGCAGGCCTTCCGCATCATCATCCCGCCGCTCACCAACGAGTTCGTGCTCCTGCTGAAGGACACCTCGCTCATCTTCGTCCTCGGCGCGACCGTTCTCGACAAAGAGCTCACGAAGTTCGGACGCGACCTCGTGCAGCCCAACGCGAGCCCCACGCCGCTCATCGTCGTCGCGTTCATGTACCTGCTCGTCACCGTCCCCATGACCCAGGCCGTCGCGGCGCTCGAACGTCGCCAGCAGGCAACCCGATGAGCGGCACCGAGATGACTGGCGACGTGACCCAGCGCGACCGCAGCAACGCCGCGATCGACGTGATCGAGCTGCACAAGTCCTTCGGGGACCTCAAGGTCCTGAAGGGCATCGACTTCCACGTGGGCGCGGGCGAGGTCGTCTGCGTGATCGGGCCGTCGGGCTCGGGCAAGTCCACGCTGCTGCGCTGCGTCAACCGGCTCGAGGAACCGACGTCGGGGCGCATCTTCGTCGGCGGCATCGAGGTCACGGACCTGGACTGTGAGCTCGACGCGATCCGTGCCCACATCGGCATGGTCTTCCAGCAGTTCAACCTCTTCCCGCACATCAACGTCATGCGCAACCTCATGATCGCGCAGCGGAAGGTCCTGAAGCGATCCTCGGACGAGGCGAAGGAGATCGCTCACCGCAACCTCGAGCGGGTCGGGCTGTCCGACAAGGCCACCGCCTTTCCGGGGCAGCTCTCCGGCGGGCAGAAGCAGCGCGTCGCGATCGCGCGGGCGCTGTCGATGAGCCCGGCGATGATGCTGTTCGACGAGCCGACGTCGGCGCTGGACCCCGAGCTCGTCGGTGAGGTCCTCACCGTCATGCGCGGGCTCGCCGACGAGGGCATGACGATGATGGTCGTCACCCACGAGATGGGGTTCGCCCGAGAGGTCGCCGACCGGGTCGTCTTCATGGACGGTGGCGTCGTCGTCGAGGAGGGCCCGCCGGCCGAGCTCCTCGGCAACCCGCAGGAGGATCGGACCAAGCAGTTCCTCTCCATGGTCCTCTAGGGACGGGACCTTCGGCCCTTTCCCGGGTTGTGCGCGACGCCGACCATGGAGGTCAGTCGAGCTGAGGTCCCGTCATGACCGTCGTCCCCGTCGATCCCCGTCCGATCCGCGTCGACAGGCAGGATCTCACCGTCCTCGCGATCGACGAGTGCATGCGGCTGCTCCGCGCGTCCCCGATGGGCCGGCTCGCCTTCGTCGACGAGGACGCCACCGTGCACGTGCTGCCGGTGAACCACCACGTCGACGGGTTCGACGTCTACTTCCGCAGCGCGCCGGGGTCCAAGCTGGAAGCTGCGCGATCGTCCGCGTCTGCGGCGTTCGAGGTCGACGGGATCGACGAGATCCGCAAGCTGGGCTGGAGCGTGGTCGTCCGCGGCAAGGTGGAGATGGCGACTGAAGTCGAGATCGGTCACCTGCGCGGCGTCGGGCTCCGCCCATGGGCGAGCGGGACGATGCGACCGCATTGGCTGGTCGTCCGGGCACACGAGGTGACGGGTCGCTCGATCCGTCGGCCCGCGGGTCCCGCCGGACCGGCCGAGCCCACGCACCGCGCCATCGTGCGCGTCCGTGACGGCGAGGCGCACCTCGAGTGCGGGTGCGGCTGGTCGAGCCGCACTGGTCAGGCACGTGACCCGCTGGCCCGCGCGCTGATGCGGGCGGACTGGGTCGACCACGTCACCGCGATCGATTCGTGATCGCGGTCGCGGTGCTCTCGGTGACGGCGGCCTCGCCGCCTGCCACCATGACGGCGGTGATGGAGCCTGCTTCGCGCTGAAGCCACGCGCGCAGCGCCGGTGCCCGCATGAGGTCATCCGGGTCGGTCAGGACGAGCACGGCGTCCAGCGCGACCGCGGCGACGCCGGCAGCCAGGGCGTCGGCGTAGCCGTGGCCTGACGCGACGACGATCCGGGCGTGGCTCGCGCCACGTCCCACGGAGCGGTCGGCGACCGCGACGGTCGTCTCCCAGCGGTCTGCCCCGGCAACCCGCTCGACGTCGTGGGCCTCGGCCAGCCTGCGCTCGACGTCGCTCCCCACGGCCGCGTTCCCACCGACGATCGTCAGGGCTGCGTCGGCGAGCTGACCAGCCAAGATCTGGGCGGTGGCGTCGGGGATGGCGTCGACGTCGACGAGGAGAACGGCGCGCGGAGCCCCTCCGGAGCCGACCAGGTTGGTCGCAACCAGGGCGTCGGGCCAGTCGCGGCCAGACGCGACGACGGCACCGTCGGTCACCGCGCCCGCCTTGATGGCTGCCCGGGCGACGACCGCCGAGGTCTCCCAGCGGTCGCCGCCCCCCAGCCGCGTGACGGTGATGCCGAGGTCGCGGAGCTGCTGGACGACGCGACGTGACACGGCGGCCTCACCGCCGACGACGTGGACGTCGGTGACGTGGAGGCGCGTGAGCTCCGTCGCCACCACGTCCGGCAGATCATCGGTCGCGGTGAGCAGCAGCGGGCCATCCGTGGCGACCGCGAGCGCGGCCGCCCCGAGCGCGTCGGCGAAGTCGTCGCCGCGTGCGATGACCGCGTGATCAGCGTGGGGAAACGCCTCGCGCGACCACGCTGCCGACGTCGCATGCCGGTCGTCCCCGGCGATGCGGATGTGGCCGTCAGACGTCGGGGTCACGTCGCTGAAGGCGTCGCTCGAGGCGAAGTCCGTCCAGCCGCGGGCCGCGGAGTCGGTCGACGTGACGCGCCAGTCGTAGTCGCTGCCGTCGTGGTCGTCCCGGCGATGCGTGTCGAAGGCCATCCAGAGCGTGATGTCAGGGAGCCGCGTCGGGATGCGGGCAGCGGCCGTGCGGTACCAGGCTGCCTTGTCACCGGGGTTGCGCTCGAGGACGCCGAACTCGCCGACCATCGCCGGGACGGAACGTCCGCCGGCCCACGCGTGGAAGTCCGCGAAGATCTCGTCGACATGGCGCCAGTCCGCGTCGGCGCGGCCAGGTGCCCAGTTGAACCCGTCCGCGCAGACCCAGTCGACGTGGGCATCTCCGGGGTAGTAGTCGAGCGCGCGCTGGTCGGCCCAGTCCGAGAACCCGTAGGCCGTCGGACACCACACGAACTCGACCGCGTCGGCGCCCCGCTCACGGAAGATCGTGCGGACACGCTTCCACGCCGCGATGAAGGCCGCCGGGCTGTGCACGAGCGCGCTGTTGTGTGTCGCGTCCATCTCCCAGAACCAGCGGAGCAGGACGGGCTCGCCGAACGCCGCGAGACGATCCGCGGTCGCGGTGATGTGGCCGTCCCAGACCCCGTCGCGGACCTCGACGGTGTCCGACGGCGCCCACGAGATCATCGACCAGCGTCCGGCGTCGGCGTTCGCCTGCTCCCGCGCGGTGGGCAGGGTGGCGTCCCAGGAGTGGTACCACCCGGCCACGTCGTAGGGGCGGCCGGCGAGCTCTTCCCGGCTCGCGACCGCTGCGGAGACGGCCTCGTGCGTCGTGTCGCCCCCGTCGGGCAGCACGAAGGCGCCCAGGAGGCGTCGTTGCTGGGCGGCGGCGGTGATCGCTGGGGGAGCTTCGGCCGCGGTCACCGGCATGGCTGGCCCGGTGACCAGACAGAGGCCCACCAACAGCGCCCAGCACTGGCGTGTCCACGACCCCCTCACGACCACTCCCCGTGGCGAAGTCAGGATCGCCAGCGGTCAGGATACCCGACTGGACGAACCAGACAATGCAACGAAAACGCGTCAGCGGCAGCGCCCCGAAGGTGCGCTGCCGCTGATGGTGCGGACGTTGTGTGGTCCCGCCTCAGCACTTGGCGCTTGCGACGACCTCACCGAGCACGGTGCTGCCGACGCCGACGAGGTCGATTCGTGCGATCCGACGCGTCACCGTGACGGTGCCGTCCGGCGCCGTCTCCGTGAAGGTCTCGTTCAGGACGATCTCACCCAGCCCACCCGGAAGGGTGATGGCGAACTCGGATTCGATCGGCCCGCCGGAGGCCAGCGTCGTGGCGCCCAGGACCACTGAGTACGCGGCGATGCCGCCCGTCGACGTGGTCGTCGGCGTCGCGCCCGGACCGGTGCACGAGGCCCCGACGTCAGCTGACGCACCCGTGAGCGCCAAGCCGATGGTCAGCGTGGGGCTGTCGAGCAGCGCGTCAGTGAACTCGGCGTGCGCTGCGCCGTGGTCCGGGCCGGCGTCCGTGGTGGTCGAGGCTCCCTCGACGAAGAGCGAGTCCGCACCGATCGAACCTCCCAGCGTGATCGGCGACAGCGTCGCGGTGTCGTCGGCGCACGGGTCGAGCGGGTCGTTGGACGTCACGAGGTCGAAGTCGCCCAAGCTCCCGCCGGTGACCTGGATCGCCGTTGCCCGACAACCGAATGCCGGCGGGACGTGGGTCTCGTCGTTGTCCTCGGGGTCGTAGGTGGCCGGGTTGGATGGGTCGCCGTCGGTGTGGCAGCCGGGGTCGCCGATGTCGGCGAGGGTGTCCTCGGGGTCGGCGTTGTCGACGCCGTCCTGGCACTCGGAGGTCTCGTC
>RCMY010005473.1_pt1 | contig 14940 bp, 14 predicted proteins | sample 2041341 | NCBI WGS metagenome assembly RCMY01 (sample SAMN09708234, study PRJNA481090) | Marine sediment metagenome, whole genome shotgun sequencing project.
ACTCGTCGAGATGCACCCACGCCTCGCCGAGCAGCACGGCATCGCCGACGGTGACATCGTCCGGGTCACGTCACGTCGTGGCTCGATGGATGCACCGGCGAGCGTCGTGACGACCATCCGCCCGGACACGGTGTTCATCCCGTACCACTGGGCGGGCAAGCAGGCGGCGAACCAGCTCACCAACCGTGCGCTGGACCCGATCTCGAAGATCCCGGAGTACAAGGTCGCCGCCGTGCAGATCGAACGGCTCGGGGAACGCCGCGACATCACCGACACCCGCGACACCGACCTGACTGACGGAGCGCCTCGTGCCTGAGCTCGGAAGCACTCATCCGAACGGTGGACGACGTCTTCTGCCGTTGCTCGTCGATGCCCCGCGAGCCCGGATCGGAGCACCGGGTCGCGTCGATCTCGGCGAGCTCACCCCCGACCGCGACGACGTCGTGTTCGTCATCGACCAGAGCCGCTGCATCGGCTGCAACGCCTGCGTGGCAGCGTGCGGCGAATGCAGCACCCACCGCGGCGAGTCGATGATCCACCTCGACCACGTCGACCGAGGCTCGACCGTGCAGACGGTGCCGATGGTCTGCATGCACTGCGAGGACCCGACCTGCGCCGAGGTCTGCCCCGCCGACGCGATCAAGCAGACCGAGGACGGGGTCGTGCAGTCGTCGCTCAAGCCGCGGTGCATCGGGTGCTCCAACTGCGTCAACGCCTGTCCGTTCGGGGTCCCCAAGTACATGGTCGAGATCGACCAGATGATGAAGTGCGACATGTGTTACGACCGCACCTCCGAGGGGCTCACCCCCATGTGCGCGTCCGTCTGCCCGTCCGAGGCCCTCTGGTACGGCACGCGAGCCGAGTTCGCCGAACGACGGACCGGCACGCTCATCAACGACTTCCAGTTCGGCCAGCAGCACGTCAGGACGAAGGTCGCGACCGTGGTCCATGACGCACAGCCGGGACCACTGGACGCCGTGCTGGGACGCGCCCCGCAGTACCGCTGGCAGGATGATCCGTTCGGCTTGGAAGGACCTCGATCATGAACCCTCGCCGTCAGGGTCACGAAGGACCGGAGCCAGCGTGGCGACGGGACTTCCCGTACACCGCGGCTGGCGAGGAACGGGTCACCCGACGTGAGTTCTCCCGTTACCTCGCGCTCGCCTCTGCGACCTTCGCGGGCGCCACCGCCGCGATCGCGGCCTGGGCCTCCTCCCGGACGGTCCCCGTCGGAGAGCCGAAGAAGATCGTCGCCCTCGCGGACATCCCGGTGGGCGGGAGCCACCTGTTCCACTACCCGGATGCCGAGGAGCCCGCGATCATGGTGCGGCTCGGCGACGACGAGGTCGTGGCTTGGAGCCAGCACTGCACCCACCTCGGCTGCGTCGTCTACTTCGCGCCCCACGACGACCTCCTCGAGTGCCCCTGTCACGAAGGGTTCTTCGACGTCCGCTCCGGCAGCGTGGTCGCCGGCCCCCCTGAACGCCCCTTGCCGCGGATCACGCTCGAGGTGCGGGACGGTGATGTGTGGGCGACGGGCTACGAGGTCAACGGACGCGGGGATGCGCGATGACGGCCAGCGAACGACGCTCCGAGGTCCCGCGGCGACGCGAGCGCAACGTCTCGTCAGCGGTCACGGTGTTCCTGCTCGTCCTGCTGTCCCTCCAGGTCTTCCTCCTCACGGTCGCGCTCGACGCGTTGCTCGGCTACGACCCGCAGATGGCCTGGGTCTCTGCTGGGCTCAGCGCGATCCTGGCGCTCGGCTCGGCGCTGTTCTACCGCGCGATGAGCCGATGACCGACGACAGGTCACGCGCTCCGGAGACCGAACCTCGTCGCCCCGGGCCGATCGGCGGGGAGATGGCCGCGGTCCTCCACGGACTGGCGCGACGCGCGAACCTCACGCGCCTGATGCAACGGCACGACTCGACGTTGGTGCTCGGGGTGTTCGCCATGGTCAACGGGCTCATCTCGATCGGATTGATGTCCGCGGCAGCGCTGGTCACCGGCGCTCCGTTCATCTTCCCCTCGCTCGGCCCGACCGCCTTCCTGCTCTTCTTCACCCCGACGAACCCAGCTTCGTCGCCCCGCAACACCATCGTGGGTCATGCGGTCGGCGCGGGTGCGGGCTACCTCGCGTTGGTGGTCTTCGGCCTGACCGAGGCAGCGCCCGCGCTCGCCACCTCCGTGACGGGGCCGCGTGTCGGCGCCGCCGCGGTCTCGCTGGCGCTGACGAGTGGATGCATGGTGTGGCTGCGGGTCCCCCACCCTCCTGCCGGCGCCACGACCCTGATCGTGTCGCTGGGGATCCTGCGTGAGCCGTGGCAGCTCGCCGTGCTGATGGGCGCCGTGGTGCTGCTGACCCTGCAAGGACTCGTGATCAACCGCGCCGCGGGGATCGACTACCCGCTGTGGCGGGCCGCCGCACCCAAGCCCTGAAGCGTCACCTGACCGCCTCGCAGCCCAAGACGAGGGAAGGAGCGACCCATGGGTGATCCCGCGTGCTGGCTCCACGTCGTCTGCACATCCTGTGGCGTCGTGTCCGAGGACCTCGACCTCGACAACGAATGCCCGTCGTGCCGCCGAGCTCTCAGCGCCGCTCAGCCTTCAGTCGACGCAGCGACCGACAGCCCCAACGCGGCCACGCCTGCCAACGCAGCTCCGCCGGCGACGGCGTAGATCCCCTTGGCCGCAGGCACCGCATCCCGAGCGGCGTGCCCAGCTGCGACGTCCACCACGTCCACCATCACGCCGAGGGCGAGCAGGATCCGCGTCCCCATTCCCTTCATGCCAGAGCCCTGGATGGCCCCGATGGTCGCCGCGCCGAGCGCGACGTCGCGGATGCCGAAGGCGCGGATCATCGGCGCGGTGGCCGGGTCGCTCGCAGCCTTGCGGCCGATCCACAGGGACGTGGTCTTCGGGGCGATGGCCGCCGCCATCCCGTACGCGATGCGTCCTGCGTTGAGCCCGAGGGCAATCTCGTTGGCGGGCATGCGGGTTCCTTCTGGAGTCCGTACGTGGACGCGATGATCTCGCGCAAGATGTCGTCGGTGACGCCGCCGATGGGGGCCGAGGCGCGAGTCGCGCCGGAGCCGCTGTGCGGGGCACTCCATCAGGTAACCCGCGCCGCCCCGCCGGCGCGAGCGGGATGTTCACCGGCATGACGCCGGTCGACGTCCCGCTGGACGCGAGCGGGGACAGCAGCTGTCCCACTCGAGGGTCGCTACAGGCCGTAGGTGGTGGCGATGATCTCGCGCATGATGTCATCCGTGCCGCCGCCGATGGGGCCGAGGCGGGCGTCGCGCCACAGGCGCTGGGCCGGGTACTCCATCAGGTAGCCGGCGCCGCCGTGGACCTGGACGCATTCGTCGGCGATGTCGAAGGCCATCCGCTGGGTGAAGAGCTTGGCCATGGACACGATGCGCAGCAGCTCCTGGTCGTCGACGTCGTCGCCTTCCTGCTTCGCGACGTGCAGACGCAGGGCCTGATGGGTCAACGCCCGGCCGACCTCGATCTTCGCCTTCATGTCGGCGAATCGGTGGCGCCAGACCTGGAACGACGAGATCGGACGACCGAACGCATGACGCTGCTTCGCGTAGTCGATGGCGACCTCGAGCGCGATGTCCGATGCGGCGACGGCGCCGAGCGACAGCATCAGCCGCTCCCACGCGAAGTTCGTCATGATCGCGTAGAAGCCGCGGCCCTCGTCGCCGAGCCGGTGGCTGTCGGGCACGCGCACGTCGTCGAAGGCGAGGTCGCCGGTGTGCGAGGTCCGCCAGCCGAGCATCTTCATCCGGGTCGAGGAGAACCCCGGGGTGTCGCGATCGACGATGAACAGCGTGATCCCGCCGTGTCCGGCGTCGACGTCGGTCTTGGCTGCGACGACGACGTAGTCGCACCACGAACCGTTGGTGATGAAGGTCTTCGCGCCGTTGATCACCCAGCTGTCACCGTCGCGGACGGCGCGGGTCGTGATCCCGTTGACGTCCGAGCCGGCGCCGGGCTCGGTGATCCCGAGCGCGCCGATGGCGTCCCCGGAGATCGACGGACGGAGCCAGCGCTCCTTCTGCGCGTCGGTCCCGTGGGTCTCGACGTAGTACGCGGCCAGCGACGCGTGCGCGCCGAGGTCAGCGCCCAGTCCCCCGGAGCCGGCGCGTGCGAGCTCCTCGGTCCAGACCGCCTCGGCGAGGTGGTCCGGCCCGGAGCCACCCCACTCGGGGGCGAACTTCGCACCGAAGAACCCGGCCGCGCCGACCTTGGCGACGAGCTCCCGCGGGTAGTCCTCGGCCTCTTCCCAGGCGGGCACGTTCGGCGTGATCTCCCGCTCGACGAAGGCGCGGCACGCGGCGCGGTAGTCGTCGTGCTCCTGACGGAACAACGGCATGGCGGACTCGGAGGCGAACGCGACAGGATCCAGAATCGACATCGTTCAGACCCCCATCAGCTTCGAGATGACCTCACGCTGGACCTCGTCGGCGCCACCGCCGATGCGGCCGAGCCGTGCATCACGCCACGCCCGCTCGATCCTGGCCCCTTGCGTGTATCCATACCCGCCGTGGATCTGCAGCGACGCGTCGGCCACCGCGAACGACATCTGCGCGGTCATGAGCTTGAGGATCGCAACGTCGGTGACGGCGTACTCGCCGCGGTTCCACTTGTCGGCGCAGGCGTAGGCGAACGCGCGGTTGGCCTCGACGTCGGTGGCCATCTCGACCAGGCGGTGCTTCACGGCCTGGAAGTTGGCGATGGGTCTCCCGAACGCCTCGCGCTGCTTGGCGTACGCCATCGCATCCTCGACGATCTGCCCGGCACCTGCAACGGCCTGGATGCCGACGGCGATGCGCTCGCCCTGCAGCTCCCACATGATCTGCGCGAAGCCCTGCCCCTCGGTGCCGAGGAGGTTCTCGTGCGGAACCCGGACATCGTCCATGAAGAGCAGCGCCGTGTCGGAGGTCCGCATCCCGACCTTGTCGAGCTTCTTCGAGACCGAGAACCCCTCGAGGTCGGTGTCGACCAGGAACATCGAGATCCCCGACCAGCGGTCGCCATCGACCGCTGGCGAGGTGCGCACGACCATCGTCACCCAGTCGGCTCGCAGCCCGTTGGTGATGTACATCTTCGCGCCGTTGAGGATCCAGTGGTCGCCGTCGCGCTCGGCGCGGGTGGTGATCCCGGCGACGTCGGAGCCGGCCTCGGGCTCGGTGATCCCGATGGCGCCGATCTTCTCGCCGCGCAGCGCGGGCTTCAGGTAGCGCTCGATCTGGTCGCGGGTGCCGAACTGCGCGATCGGCGGGCAGGCCATGTCGCTCTGCACGCTCAACGCCATCGCGAGCGACCCGGAGGCCTTCGAGATCTCCTCGAGCCAGACGATGTTGGCCCAGACGTCGGCGCCCTGGCCACCGACGTCGGTGGGCAGCGCGAGGCCGAAGAAGCCCTGAGCCCCGGCGGACCGGAAGACCTCGTCCGGGAACCAGCCGGCCTCCTCCCAGGCGTCGAGGTTCGGGACCAGCTCAGCCTCGACCCAGCGGCGTACCGAATCGCGCAGCGCATCGTGCTCGGTGGTGAATGGGCTCGTCTGCATCCGGGCATCCTCGCGATCGAGCCGCATCACTGTGATGCCGCATGCCGTGAGACATCGACCGGCGTCGCGTCTCACACGCGTGAGGCTACGATTCCGCACGTCGTGAGAGCAACACGACCCCATGACCACCGAGGTACACCCCATGCTGCTCGCCGCCGCTGCCGGGACGACGAAGTTCGTCGTGCTCGACGTTCCCGCCTGGGCTTGGGGGGCGCTGGTGGCCTCCATCGTGGTGCTCCTGGTCGCCGACCTCTTGCTCGTGCACCGCACCCCGCACGAGATCTCGATCCGCGAAGCCTCGATCGAGTCGGCGGTCTGGATCTCGATCGGCCTCGCGTTCGGCCTGATCGTCTGGGCCGTCTGGGGAGGGTTGGCGGCCGGCGAGTACTACGGCGGCTACCTGATCGAGAAGTCGCTGTCGGTCGACAACGTCTTCGTGTGGGCCGTGATCTTCAACTACTTCGCCGTGCCCAACAAGTACCAGTTCCGCGTGCTGTTCTGGGGTGTGTTCGGGGCGCTCGTGCTCCGCGCGATCTTCATCTTCGCGGGCGTCGCGCTGCTCGAACAGTTCGCCTGGATCCTCTACATCTTCGGCGCGATCCTGCTGTTCACGGCGTACCGGATGGCCTTCTCCGGCGACCATGAGGTCCATCCGGACGAGAACCCGATCCTGAAGCTGGTCCGCAAGGTCATCCCGTCGACCTCGAACATGGACGGACAGAAGTTCTTCACCATCGAGAACGGCAGGCGTGTCGCGACGCCGCTGTTCGCCGTGCTGATCCTCGTCGAGTCGACCGACATCGTCTTCGCCGTCGACTCGGTCCCGGCCATCCTCGCGGTGAGCAGGGAGCCGTTCATCGTCTTCGCCTCCAACGCCTTCGCGATCCTGGGGCTTCGGGCGCTGTACTTCGCGCTCGCCGGGATGGCTGGCCGCTTCCGCTACCTCGACAAGGGCCTCGCGGCGATCCTCGCCTTCGTCGGCGTCAAGATGCTCCTGCTCGAGTTCGTCCACATGCCGATCGCCCTCAGCGTCGGGATCATCGCCGCGATCCTGACCATCTCCGTCGTGGCGTCACTGCGAGCCGAGAAGCGCGAGGACGACGATCTCCCGGAGAACCCGGTCACCCACGAGCACGTTTGACCGGCCGTCGTCAGGGCCCGGCGCGGCGCGCGAGGGCCAGCGCGTGGATCTGCTCGAGATGGTCGTGATCGACGGTCTCGATGTCGAGCAGGAGCTCGATCAGGTCGGTGAAGGTTGCACGGTGCTCCCCGAGCAGGCCGCGGGCGGTGCGCAGCGCGTCCTCGAGGAGACGTTCCACGGCACGGGTGACGTCCTCGGAACGCACCGACGTCTGGCGGAGTCCTGAGCGGGAGCTGAGCATTCCGCCCATCCCGTACTCAGTGACCATGCGGACGGCCAGGTCCGTGGCCTGCTGGAGATCGCTGGCGGCGCCCTGCGTGAAGTCGCCGGCCAGGAGGATCTCCTCAGCAGCACGTCCACCCATCGCGACGGCCAGCTGTGCCAGCGCCTCGGTGCGGGTCATGAACATCTGGTCGCTGCCCTGCATCCACGTCGTCCCGCCAGACGGGCCGCGCGGGACGATGGTGACCGACACCGGGTCCTGAGCGTCCGGGGTCAGCAACGCCACGAGGGTGTGGCCGGCCTCGTGCCACGCCGTGATCATCCGATCGCGGTCCGAGATCAACGCGGACGGCCGGGCACGGCCCATCGCGAGGGTCTGCAGGGCATCCTCGAGGTGCGCCGCGGTCAACGTCGACTGGCCGGAACGCGCCGCGTTGATGGCCGCGGTGTTGAGCAGGTTCTCGAGCTCTGCGCCGGTCATGCCGGCCGTACGCCGTGCGATGCGGTCGAGGTCGGCGTCAGGTCCGAGGCTGCGGCTCCGGGCGTGGACCTCGAGGATCGCGAGCCGACCGGCACGGTCGGGAGGCGGGATCGTGACATGGCGGTCGAAGCGGCCGGGCCGCAGGAGCGCGGTGTCGAGCAGGTCGATGCGATTGGTCGCCGCGAGGACGACGATCTCCGCGCCTGCTTCGAACCCGTCCATCTCGACGAGCAGCGCGTTGAGGGTTCGCTCGGTCTCGTCGTTGCCACCGCCGGCGGAGGTCGACCTGGCCTTGCCGATCGCGTCGATCTCGTCAATGAAGATGACGGCGCGCTCCCGCTTGCGAGCCTCGGCGAAGAGTTCCCGGACGCGGCGGGCTCCGACCCCGACGAACGTGTCGACGAAGTCCGAGCCCGAAAGGGCGAAGAAGGCAACACCGGCCTCTCCGGCGACGGCGCGGGCCAGGAGGGTCTTGCCGGTCCCCGGAGGCCCCGCGAGGAGCACACCTCGTGGGGCGCGGGCACCGAGATCGGCGTAGCGGTTCGGGTTCGTCAGATGCTCGACGACGTCGCGAAGATCATCGACGGCCTCGTCGACGCCGGCGACGTCGTCGAACCGCGTCGCCGGGATCTCTACCTGGCCGCTCCGCTTGCGTGAGAGCTTCGGGGTGCCGCCCATGCCGCTGCGACGGAACAGCAGCCAGATGAACCCGAGCAGCACGACCATCGGCGCCATCTGGCGGCCGAGCGTCATCCAGCCGCTCTCCCGTGACGGTGGGCCCGTCGCGTCGATCGACAGCTCGTTGGCGAGCAGGACGGCGGTCAGCTCGTCGGTGTACTGGAGCGGGAAGTAGGCGACGACGACGAACTCACGCAGCGCGAACTTCGGAGGTTCCTTGCCACGCACCTCAGCGAAGTCTCGGGCCGCCTGGACGGCAAGCGGACGACCACCTTCGGTGATCCACAGCGCGATCTGCTGACGCCGCTCGTCGAGTCCGACCCGCTGGACGGCGTCGGCTGCGATGAGGTCGTCGACGTCGGAGAGCCCGATGACCGGGACGATCGGCTGCTCAGCGCGGTTGTTCTGGCCGATCACCACGGCGACCGTCGCGATCACCGCGAGGACGGCGATGATGATCCGGGGCCAGCTCGGTCGGAACCAATGGTCCTGCGTCGGCTCAGGCTCAGCCGGCGCAACCGGTGCCGGGACCTGATCGGCCGGAGCCCTCGAGAATCGCAGCGCTCGGTCCCCGCGCTCGTCGGGCGCGGGATCGGCAGGCTGCGGTCGCTTCATCGCGCTGCACCTGAGGTCGCTGGAAGCTCATCCTCTTCCCCGTCGGTCCCGAGAGCCATGGGTCAACCGTCCCATGAGGACGCGCCCGTCACAGACCGAGTCGCTCCCGGGCTGCGAGGTACGGCTCACCGTGATGACGCAGCGCGATCGGGGCGCGGACCAGCTCGTCCGGGACGCCCATCGAGCGCGCGAGCAGCTGCGCGTACGGACGCAGGTCGCGGCAGAGGCCGTTGACCGTGCCGATGACGGCCTTCGACCGGTTCGCGGTGATGAAGCCATGCTCCTGATACCAGGCCCGCTCGCGCTCGATCACCGACAGAGCGTGCAGATCGCACAACGTCGACAGGATCTGCTTCGCGCCAGCGTCCTCGACGTCCTCGATCGCGCCGATGAAGGCCTCGAGGACCACCCGCTCCATGTGGGCGTGCGCGGCGGTGAGCACGTGGTCCTGGCAGTGGTTGAAGGCCTCGAACGGCGTGCGGTCCTTCGCCAACGATCGCAGGCGCATCGCGACGGACTGCAGGAGATCCTCCTCGCGACGCGCGAACATCTTCAGCTGCCAGCCGCGGTCGAGCAGGTGCTGGTCGTCCTCGCGCCCTGGCACCGCGTCGACGAGCGACTGCATGAGCTGACGGGCACGCGACCACTCGATGACCTGGTCGACGACCTGTTCCGCGCCGAACATGACGAGCTCCGGCGTGTCCATCGCACCCATGTCCTCCTTGAAGTTCGTCAGCAGGGACTTCGCCACGAGCTGCATCAGGACGGTGTTGTCACCTTCGAAGGTCGTGTAGACGTCGAGGTCGGACTTGAGCTGGCCGAGCCGGTTCTCCGAGAGGTACCCGAAGCCACCACATGCCTCGCGGGCCTCCTGGATGGAGTCCGTGGCATGCCACGTGCTCAGGGCCTTGGTCCCGGCCGCAAGCGTCTCGAGACGCCGTCGCTGCTCCTCCGGGTAGTCCGGCGTCGTGAAGGCCTCGTGGAAGGTCTGGAGCAGATTCTGCTGCGCGAAGTGCAGCGCGTAGGTCCGCGCGATCCGAGGGAACAGGCGGCGCTGGTGCGACAGGTAGTCCATGAGCAGCGTCTCGCTGCCCTCGTCCGCGCCCTCGAACTGTGCGCGCGTGTAGGCGTGCCGCGTCGCGATGGTCAGCGCGAGCTTCGCAGCCGACACCGCACCGCCCGAAACCGCGACCCGGCCCTGGACCAGCGTCCCGAGCATCGTGAAGAAACGGCGTGACGGGTTCTCGATGGGGCTCGTGTACGTGCCGTCGGCCGCGACGTCGCCGAAACGGTTCAGCAGATCCGTCCTCGGGACGGCGACGTGGTCGAAGGCGATGCGGCCGTTGTCCACACCGTTCAGACCGAGCTTCTCACCGTTGTCACCGATCGTGACGCCCGTGCGGACCGTCCCGTCGTCCTCGCGGATCCTCACGAGGAATGCGTGGACGCCATGTCCTTCGCCCCCGGTCTCGAGCTGCGCGAACACGACCGCCCAGATCGCGTGCGCGGCCGCGTTGCCGATGTAGTCCTTCCACGCGGTGAGGTCCGGCGTGTGCAGGTCGAAGCTCTCCGTTGCCGGGTCGTAGGTCGCGGTGGTCCGCAGCGACTGGACGTCGGAGCCATGACCCGTCTCGGTCATCGCGAAGCACCCGGGCTTCGTGAAGTCCATGACGCCGGGGATCATCTCCTGCAGGTGCTGCGCGTTGCCGAGGTGCTGGATCGCCCCGCCGAAGAGCCCGAAGTGCACGCCGACCTTGACCTGCAACGACACGTCTCCGTACGACAGCATCTCGAAGCCGGTGACGAAGCTGCCCGGGTCGTTGGAGCCACCGACGGAGGTCGGAAACCCGACCTTCGTCATGGCCGTCCCTGCCAGCGCCTCCACCTGCGCGCGGATGCGCTCGCGATGCTCCTCCATGCTGAGTCCGTACACGGGCTCGAAGCCGGGCTCGAGGAGCTTCTTGGTCGCGAGGTCACGGATCCATGCTCTCGGCCCCGCCATCACGTCGCGCAGGCGCGCCCCTGTGTCCGGGCCCACCTTCTCGAGCTCACCGACGGTGGCCATGACTGCTCCTGCGTCTCTGCTGGGGTCTGGGTCTGGTTCGCGACACCAAGGTGCTCCAGCCGGGCTCCGCGCGCTTGCTCAGGCGCGACGGTCTTCAGGTTGCCCCGGAACCGAACGGTTCACACCACAGCGAGGTCGGTCCGACGCTCACGCTCCTGTCTCTCGTAGAGTGCGGCGACGATTCCCGAGGACCGATCAATGCCCGAGCCGACCACGCCCCCGCTTGAGGGGCTCACCCCCTCCCAGCAGGCACGTCGTCAGCGGATGCTCGCCGCGGCTGCCGACCTCGCCTCGCGCGGCGGCTACGACGCCGTCCAGATGCGCGAGATCGCCGAGATCGCCGAGGTCGCGCTCGGGACCGTCTACCGCTACTTCCCGTCCAAGGTCCACCTGCTGGTCGCCACGATGCACGAGCAGACTCGCGGCCTCCGCGACGGTGTGCTCCGACGGCCGCCGACGGGGGGCAGCGCGTTCGACCGGGTGATGACGGTCATGCGCCGCGCGAACCGGGCGCTCGAACGTGACCCGAAGCTCACCGGAGCGATGCTGCGCGCGACGATGTTCGCCGACGCGTCCGCGGCGTCGGAGGTCTCGAACGTGAACCAGATCATGACCGACCTCATCACCCAGGCGATCCTCGGTGACAGCGGTCAGGAAGCCACGGCAGAGGAGCTCGCGATCGCCCGGGTCATCGAGCAGGTCTGGCTGTCGAGCCTGCTGACGTGGCTCGCCGGACGCTCGTCGGTCACGGCGCTGGACGAGAACCTCGAGGTCGCCACGCGGCTCCTGCTGCGCGGCAAGGACGACCTCGCCCGCTGAGGTCAAGCGTCGCTCAGGGGTACGGCCAGCCGTTCGGCTGGCACGCCCCGAGCCCCGCGCGCTTCGACTGCTGCGCCATCACGGGGGCGAGGCCGGAGCCACGACAGGACACGTGGCCGTTGCCGAGTCCGTGGCCGACCTCGTGGTTGATGACGTAGGCGCGGTAGGTGTCCTGGTTGGAGACGTGCGCCACCCCGTCGATCCAACGGTCAAGGTTCACGATGGCGACGCTGCCGTTCCAGCACGAGTAGACGCCGCCGGTCTGCAGACCCGCCTTGCGGCACTCGCGGTCGACGGTCGACGGACGGGCCAGGACCACCCGGACGTCGGGCGATCGGTCCACGCGCTGGAGCCGACGCTGCCCGGTCCCGGTCCAGCTGCGGGGGTCCGCCAGCGTGGCGATCACGGTCTCGACCCAGACGTCCGGATCGGTGCGCTCCGCGACCGCAGGCTCGAACTCGACGGAGTACGTCGCCAACCGTCCGGCCGAGCCGATGACCGGGCCGGCGCCGTCGACGCGCGCGTATCCGTCCGGGGTCAACGTCGTGGCGATCGCGTCCTCGAACACGACCGGCCAAGCGACCACGCGAACGTCCTCGTTGGCCGGCGAGCGGACGTCGACGGCGACGAGCCGAGCCGTTCCTGCCACCGCAGGCGTCCAGCGCAGCACGACCTGCCCGTTCTCGATGCGCGCGTCGACGCCGTCGTCGGCGCGGACCTCGAGGACGACCGGATCACCGGTCTGGCTGATCCGCGTCTCCGTGGATCGGGCCACCGTGAGGACGGAGCAGGGAGCCGGATGGAAGGCGGCCCATCGACGCGCCGCTCCGGCAGCGACGAGGGCGTCGTTGCGTGCTTCCGGCAAGACGGCGAGCCCACCGACGAGCGTGTGCAGATCACGGCCCTGCAACAGCGTCGCGGTCGCGACCGGGACGTCATCGGCGACCAGCGCGAGCACGCCCTTGCTGCGCGCAGCGTGGACCGATCCGATCAGCGCGTCGACCGATGAACGGCCGTCGACGATCACGGCGGCCGCCGAGGTGTCGCGGCCCAGCTCCAGCGCGGTCGCGAAGCGGTCGACGCCGGAACGCCTGAGGACGGACCGAGCGCCCTCGGCCAACGCTGACTGGACCTCGTCCGCCACGACAGCCGTCCCGCCGACGATCACGACGTCTCGGCCTTCGGCTGCGAGGCGGACCGCGTCCGGCAGCCGGGAGGTCGGGGTCAGCAGGATGGGCGCCCCCCACGCGGCAGCCAGCGGGCCGGCGGCGAACGCATCGATCGGGCTGGCGCCGGAGGCGACCACGAGACGTCCCGACGACGGGAGCAGACCAGAGACGGCGACCGCGGTCGCGTAGCGGTCCGGCCCCGCGCGTCGGCTCACGGCGAGCCCGATCGACTCCAGCTGGCCGACCACGATCCCGGACACCGCGGCCGCTCCCCCGACGATGATCGCCGTCTCGTGTCCGGCGGCGACGATCCGGTCACGCGTGACATCGGGCAACGACGTCGAGCGCGTGAGCAGCAGCTCCGCGTCGAGGTGCGCTGCGAGCGGCACGGCGGCAAGGGCGTCAGCGAGATCGTCGGAACGCGCGATGACCACGGTCCGGCTCGTGCTCGGCGTCGCTTCGGCTGCGGCGACGGCGGTGGCATGCCGGTCCGCGCCGGAGAGCCGCGGGGCAGGGTCCACGACCTCGCAGGGCGCTGCGTACGTGGCTGCAGCGACGGCCGTACCCGCCCGTTCGTCGTCCTCGCCGGCAGGTGTGCCGGGCTGCGGACCGCCGCTCAGGAGCAGCATCGCGGCCACGGCGGCGATGAGGCCGCTCCGTGCCACACCACGCATCTCGTCCCGCCTCGATCGACCTCGCCGGAGTCTTGCAGACCGCGCACGCGATCCACACGAACCTCGCTTCACGCGGACGACCCGACCCGCAGAACGCACCGAACCCCCACCCGAAGGTGGGGGTTCGTATGGAGCGGACGACCGGATTCGAACCGGCGACCCTCACCTTGGCAAGGTGATGCTCTACCAACTGAGCCACGTCCGCGTGAGGCGGGACTGTAGCCGCGCCCGCCCGCGCGTTGCAACCGGAGCGGAGTTCGCGCAGCGTTGACGACTCAACCTGACACGCCCGTACTGCCGAATCCGCCCGTTCCACGGGCTGTGTCGTCCAGATCCTCGACCTCCACGATCGTCGCGTGCCCGACCTGCTGGAGCAGCAGCTGCGCGACGCGGTCCCCGACGGCGATCTCGACGTCCGCGTCACCGAGGTTCACGAGCGCCACCATGACCTCGCCGCGGTAGCCCGCGTCGATCGTGCCCGGTGCGTTCACGACGGTGAGGCCCTGGCGCAGCGCCAGCCCGGACCTCGGGTGGACCAGACCCACCCATCCCTCCGGAACGGCGATCGCGATCCCGGTGCGGACCGGGTGGCGGCCACGGGGCGCGATCGTGACCGCCTCGTTGGCACGCAGGTCCATGCCGGCGTCACCGGGGTGGGCGTAGGTCGGCAGCGTCGCCTGCGGATCGAGCAGACGCACGCGCAGCTCCGGGCGCAGGATGTCGTCCACGATCGTCCTCAGGGGGTCGACTCGGCGAGGTGCTGGCGGACGATCTCACCGCGAGCATCGACCGCGCTCGCGTGCTCGACGAGCTCGCGCAGCGAGGCCTCGATGAAGCCGGGGACAGCAGCGACGTCCGGGAGCGCGTCCCAGTCGGCCGTGATCCCGATGTCCATCGAGTCCGTCAGGCTGGTCACGCCGACCGCGTAGGCCTGGACGGGGCCGAGCGGCGTGAACGGGTACGCGGCCACGAGCGGGGCTCCCAGCACGTAGCGACGCGTACGCGGTCCGGGGACGTTGGTCAGCATGAAGTTGTAGGACTTGCTCGCGGTCGCGAGCCGGGCCGCAGCGGAATGCAGGGCCGCGGGGGCGAAGCCGGCCATGTCCATGATGAACCCGGCGCCGACGGCCCGGTGTTCCTGACGCACCTCCGCCATCGCCTGACGGCAGGTGTCGAGACGCTGCGTCGGGTCCATCTCCTCGACCGGGAGGTCTACGACGACCGACGCGATGCGGCTGCCGAGCTCGCGCGCGTCCCCGCGCTCCGCGGTCGACACCGGCACCATCACCCGCAGGATCTGCCCGTCGGTGCGTTCGCCGTGCAGGCGCAGCAGTCGCCCGGTCGCATCCGCGACGATGGCGAGCACGACGTCGTTGACGGTCGTCTGGAAGGCATCCTTGACGAGCTTCACGTCCGCGAGCGGAATGCTTGTCGCCGCGAGACGTCGGTGGCGTCCGGGGATCGCGTTGATCGCCGTCCCCGGCGCACGCCGCCCG
>RCMY010003063.1_pt1 | contig 14939 bp, 9 predicted proteins | sample 2041341 | NCBI WGS metagenome assembly RCMY01 (sample SAMN09708234, study PRJNA481090) | Marine sediment metagenome, whole genome shotgun sequencing project.
TGTGTTTTTTACGCTTATACCAACGTGCTATCCAATAAAATAATAAAGCCAAGCCTAGGATACTGCTTAAATGCTGGAGTATGCGATAAGACATAATGTCGTAGCCATCAATATTTATTAAAGGTGTATTCATCAATGCTATATGTTGCGGAATTCCTGATTGATCTTTACGACCTTGAATTCCATTGTCTTGCCAACGAATACATCGTAGTCACGTATTGGATGAACGTCAATCTGACTTCCTGGAAGGAATGCTTCAATACCGAATACGTCAACAATCATACCGCCCTTAGTACGGCACTTAATATAACCCTGAATGATTTCTTCATTCTCAAGAGCTGCATTAACCTCATCCCAACTCTTATTAAGGCGAGCTTTACGGTGAGAAAGTACCAACTGACCTTTTTTGTCCTCTTGGTTTTCTACGTAAACTTCAACCTTGTCACCTACTTTGAGGTTTGGGTTGTAACGAAATTCAGATGCAGGAATGATACCATCGCTCTTATAACCGATGTTAACAACAACTTCCTTTTTATCAAGGGCGATAACTGTACCCTCAACTACCTGATGCTCCTGAATTTTGTTCAGGGTTTCGTCATAAGCTTTTTCTAGATCTTGCTTCTTGACGTTTGCGCTTGAACCATTCTCAAATTCTTCCCAATCGAAGTCTGATAATGGTTGTACGTTCTTTAAATCTGACATGTAATAATAATTTTTTAAAATTAATAAAGTTGGACTTTATGTTATATGTGGCAATCCCATATAATTATGGGGTCGCTCGAAATCGCGTGCAAAGGTACATCTTTATTAATTAATTGAATTCTTAATTAATAGCTTTTCTATTCTATTTATGGTTATTTAACTGTTTTAGGATAATTTATTTGTTTTCCTAATACTTAATACATTATTATATATGATTTGTGTTAGGTTGGATTTCGTTGAATAATGTACCGCTAGCAATGTGAAATAGTGTTATCTAGTAAGAGCCCTTAAAATCATTATCAAGTTGTTAATGATATAACAATGACATTTGCTTGGTCTTACTTTTTTTGTTTTTTCTTTATACCGAAAAGATCCCAAAAACCATTAAAGTCTCTCTTGATGATGAAACCTATACCTTGTGTGTTCAGACTATTTCTTGTAAAATATCTGTCGTTGGTCTGATTATATACTCTTACTGCCATATTACCGTTAGGGTAGAGTAGGTATCTAAGATCAAAGTCTCCAATGAAACTTGTAGTAGCATTTGCATTGTCACGATATCCAAATTGGCCACTGAATTGTAATCTGTTATTTAGTAGTCTTCCACTCAACATTCCTTCATATTCTGCATTATTCCACCCCTCATCACCTGTTGAAATGTTGGCACCAAAATTCCAGTTGGTGTTGTTTATCACACTACTTAAAACATTATTAAGTTGCTGACTTACGGTTCCACTCAGAATACTTTGCATAGCAAGACTAGTCTGGCTTTGCTGAGTTGTACTTTCAGCAATAGCATTATTGTTAGTTTGTGTATAGAAACGACCGATTGCTAGAAGATATAAAACTTGTTGGTTCATTTCTTCTTCGCTATTTATCAGATTTAATATCATCTGTTTGGCATCGTTATTGACAGTCGGCATGTCAAGTCCAAAATCAATTTTAGGACTTGATGGTGTTCCTGTTATATTCATGAGACAGTTAACTCGAATATTGTTGTTTGAGAAACTGTTACCTATTTTCAGGTCGGCAAGACTCACTCCTTGCACCGTATATTGCGCTTTAAGATTAAGTGCTGCTTCAAATGGATCTCCTCCAAAACTTATTGTTCCACCAGGGGTGAATATAAAGTCTTTTTTAATAGCATTTTGTATCGTCAGTTTATAAACACCATGATCAATAAGGTAGTTGCCATATAGATCAAAACTTCCATTATTATAATATGTAGCTCTGAGACCACCGGTGCCATTAAGCGCAATATAGTCACCTGTGTTATGGTCCATGATGAGTTTTATTGTAGCTTCAGGCGTCATATTTACAAGGAAATTAATATGCATATCCGTAGGAATATCAATATTCTTAGCACTGTCAGCCCTTTCTTTTGTGTTTGATGAAGCCGTAACGCTATCGCGGCTTATCCAGTGAATGAATTCATTCTTGTTAATAGATGTAGGACTTGCCACGTTGTAAACAATCTGACTGCCTTTATTAGCAGTGGCTCTGACATCAATTGTTATATCATTGCTTCTACCTTTGATATTACATGTTCCGGTTGTGTATGCAGTACCGTAAAATGTACTTTCTCCAAATTCATGTGTGTCGTATGCCAAAAGATTGTGAGCATCGATTCCTATATCGAAAGTTAGCTTGGTTAGGTGTTGGTGATGCAATGCGCCACTTACAATTCCAATGTGTCCATCTCTGTCGGTAATCGTATCATTTTGCAGATATATTTCGTCAGGAACAGCATGAATGTGAGCGTTGTGTAGAGTGTAATCAGTGTTGAGCGTACTCATGTGTATCACACCATTAGCAGTCAGGTCACCAGTGAGATTAATTTTGTTTAGAGGGCCTACGACTCTCACGTCACCACTAGCGTATGCATTTATGTTGCCCATGAAACTGCCACAGAATCTTCTTAGAAATTCTATTCTTGTTCCATCAGCAGCTATATCTAAGTCAATATAATTTTTCTTTGGTGAAACGTATCCTTTTATAATTGTCTTTATTGGAATTGAATTATTCACATATGTGTTGCTGATTGTATCGTTGGCGGTAGCATCAATGTCTATTTGTCCTTCACGATTATTCCAATTAGCATTGGCATACAATGTGCCCATTCGTCCATTTTCAAATTTAAAATCTTCAACTCGTAATTTTGCCGATGCATCTGGCTTGGCAAAAGCTCCAGCAATGTAAGCTTTACCCGATGCTTTTCCGCTAAAATCAACAGAATGAAAATTCACAAGATTCATAATGTAGCTCACATCAACGCTCTTTAGATCAGCAATAACAGAATCTTTCTTGTTAGGTGTAGCTAATCCTGATATTATGATATGTTGATTGTTGTGAGTAATAGCAAAATGGTCTATCGTTATATTATTTTTCCTATAAACGATATCGCTAGGTTGTATATTCCAAACACTGTCACCCACAATTACGTCAGAGTGGTGTACAGTAATGTGAACAGCATTACCAAACTCTGATTTAAAGAATTCTGTTTCTGTATTAAGAGTACCAGCAAAATACTTACCTGAAATATTGTTCCAGTTAATTATTGATTTAAGTTTGTTGTCTGAAGCTGAAGTTTTTATTTTCCATGCTAATCCTTTTCCGTCTTTAGATACTTTCTTAGCAAGAATTTCAGCTTTTAATGAATCATTTGGAGATGTAACCTTTACATATCCATTTTCAAAGATGTTATTTCCATAACTGAAAGATGGCAGTTGGGCAACAAAATCAATTTGTTGTTGATGATCATTAATGATTGCGCTCAAAGTTGCAGGTTCTGTTAGATCTATATCAACTCTAAAAATTTTATTTAACCAATCACTTTTACTAATGTATGCATTGAAAGAAAAGTTGTTTGATCTTTTTGCCAATCCATGCTTCAATGCTATTAAAGATGGAAGTTTACTGTGTATAATATTTGTAATGCTGTTAAATATTGTAGCATAGTCAAACTTTCCTATAATGTCAGCTTGTCCGAAATCACTGTTCATTGTAAGGAAGTGCTGCATGTTGTCTTTTCCTGCATGTATCTCCATGCTGTTAAGATGATAAGCATCTTTAGGTGAACGCATGTCAAAATTGGATAATACTAATTTACCGTCAGCATTATTTATATTGTCACCAATGAAGTTGGCGTTAATATTCGCAGAAAAAACAGTAGAAGGATAGCTGCTTGTCAGTTTGAGAGCACTCGGATTCAAATGATTTATAGCTGCAATTACTTTTGCTTTTGTGATTTTTCCATGTTTGCTTAAATCTCCTGCTATAAAGATCTTACCATTAGGATCGTTTATGTCTAGTCTACCGTTAAAACGCATGTCTGTCTTTTTCATACTGAACAGACCGTCTATATTTATATTTCGGTATGTGTACTTATTATATTCTAAGTTTCCAATTTGTCCTTTGACATTGATTTTTATATCTTTGCTTTTTATATAACCGTCGGCATTTATTTTAGTAGCTACAATTCCAAGTTTATTATTATTGATGATTTTGCCAACGGCAATGCCCGCAGTTTCAATATGTCCACTGAAATTCTTACCATTTATACCCAATGCTAGTTTAGCTGATCCAACATCTGTGCGAATCATACCTTTGGTAGCAACATCTTTGCCATATCCTCCAATGGCACCTTTAAAAACAATATTTCCAAGTCTTGTAATTTCGATTGGAATATTTAATTGCTTTCCTAGATTGTCACTAATGAATTTTATTCCGTCGCCTTTAAGGCTGAGGCTATTTATATCCGCAACCCATCTTGGTTTCTTGCTTTGCCAACTACTTAATGAACCATTAGCCTTAAGAAATATACTTCTGCCAATTATTCCTAAAGAGTGGATTCTTACAGAAGTACTAGTTCCGCTGATTGTTGTACTTATATCAAGTTTGTTACGGAAAGATTTAAAAGCAGGAATCAGACACGAAAAATCAGACGGACGTATTGTAGACTCGTCAATGCTTCCACTGTATTGTAAAGATGGAATTTGTAATTCTTTACCAAGAAACGTATAAGTGGCAAGACAATCGCCTAGTCTGATTACAGTTCCTGGTAGCATCAATTCAAAGTCATTTAATTCAGCTTGTTTCCTGTTAGCTATAATCTTTGTTGATAGTGATACAATGTTTAGTCCGGATACATCCTTAAATGATAATTTTCTGATATTCAGATTTATGCTATCATTGGTTAGTCTATTCAAGATAATATGGGCACTTATTCCTGATAAATTAAGATGTTTAGTATCTAGCTGTCCATATTTCTGAACAGCATCATATTGGTTATATGAAAGTGCACCATTTCTAATGATCAGTGAACCAATCCTTAAATCAAGATTACTTTTGCTTTTTTTGTTTTTTGAAGCTAATGAATCTAGTGCAAATTGGTAGTTTGGCTTTGAATATGCAGTTTGTTTATAAGCATTGACTTTTGAACCAAAAAGCTGTGCTGATGTTATTGATATCTTTCCTTGAAAAAGTTTTATAATGTCAATTTTAACAGAAGCTCTTGAAGACTTCAAAAGCTTCTCACCATGTTGGTCGTATATAAGAACATCATCAATAATAAAACGATTCAAAAATCCTAAATCAACATTGCCAATACTGACTCTTGTGCCTAGTTTGTGAGCAAGCAGATTGCTTGCTTCAGAGCCAATAGAACTCTTAACTGCTGGTAGATGCAGCAGTATAACTAACATAAAATATAGTCCAGCTATGGACCATATTATTGTGTTGACAATATGTTTGAGCCTGTTCAGTTGACTTCCTCTATTGGATTTATGTTGCAAAATTACATCAAATTTGGCTTAAAATAGAAATTAATGGATACTTTTTCTTTTATTTATGCTTAATTTTCACTAAATTTGCATCGAAAGTTTCAGCTCACCTGCAAAAAAAATAAATGTGTTTAACGAAACACGATAGTTATTGTTATAATGCAGTGAATATAATTTTGCTTTTATTTGTGGGCAAAAGTGTTATCAAGAAAAATAGAAATAATCAACTTATATAAGTAGTTATGACAAAAGTAATTAAGTTGCGTAAGGGCTTAGACATTAGCTTAAAAGGAACAGCTTGCAAGGGAACTATTTCAGCGCTGAAAAGCGGTGAGTATGCTTTAGTGCCTGAAAGTTTCTGTGGAGTTATTCCTAAAGTTGTCGTGCACGAAGGTGACAAGGTTAAGGCTGGCGAAGCCTTGTTTGTAAGTAAAAAATACCCTGAAGTAAAATTCTCTTCTCCGGTTAGTGGTATTGTAGATGGCATTTTAAGAGGAGAAAGACGTAAGGTCTTATATGTTAAGATTAAGGCTGATGAAGAACAGGAGTTTGTAGACTTTGGTTTAAAAAATGTTGAATCATTAGATGCAGAAGCTGTAAAGAAAGCTTTACTTGATGCAGGACTTTTTGGATATATAAACCAATTGCCTTATGCTGTTTCTACAACTCCCGACACAGAACCAAAAGCAATATTTGTTTCTGCATTCCGTGATATGCCTTTAGCATCTGACTTCGAGGTTGAACTAGAAGGGAATGAGAAAGATTTTCAAACAGGTTTGACTGCTCTTTCAAAAATACAGAACACTTATCTTGGTATAAGTTCAAAGCAGACGGCAAAGGCTCTTGTTGATGCGGAGGATGTGGAAATAAATATTTTCGATGGAAAGTGCCCTGCAGGAAATGTTGGTGTTCAGGTTAATAACGTTCTTCCTGTAAATAAGGGGGAGGTTGTTTGGACAGTTGATCCAGCATCAGTAATTATTATCGGCAGATTATTTAATTCAGGCAAAGTAGACCTGCGTCGTATTATTGCTATTGGAGGAAGTGAAATCAAAGAACCATCTTATGTTGAAACTCTTATAGGAACGCCTCTTTCTGTCGTTTTATCAGGAAGGCTTGTTACAAAAGAACATATACGTATCATAAATGGTAATCCACTTACTGGCAAGAAGACCACAATAGACGATTATACAGGTGCTGCAACATCAGAAGTTACAGTAATTCCAGAAGGCGATAATGTAAATGAGTTGTTGGGCTGGATACTTCCACGAACAAAAGAATATTCTACATCACGCAGTTATTTCTCTTGGCTGTTTGGTAAAAGAGCATATAATCTTGATGCAAGAATAAAAGGTGGTGAGCGACACATGATCATGAGTGGAGAATATGACAAGGTGATGCCGATGGATATTTATGGTGAATATCTAATAAAGGCTATCATTGCTGGAGATATAGACAAAATGGAGCAACTTGGTATTTATGAAGTATCTCCTGAAGACTTCGCACTTGCTGAATTCGTTGATTCTTCCAAATTGGAATTGCAGCGTATTGTCCGTGAAGGACTAGATATGCTTAGGAAGGAAAATGCTTAAATCAAATTGAAACAAGAATAATTATGAGTGCATTAAAAAAAATACTTGATAATATAAAGCCAAACTTTGACGATGGAGGCAAACTGCATGCATTTAAAAGTGTATATGATGGTTTAGATTCATTTTTGTTTGTGCCTAATACAACTTCAAAGAGCGGAACGAATATTCATGATGCCATTGATTCTAAGAGAATAATGAGTATTGTAGTGATAGCATTGCTACCTGCTTTACTTTTTGGCATGTATAATATCGGCTATCAAAACTTTATGGCAGCTGGTGCTTTAAAAGCTGCTTCATTTTGGTCTATATTCCTTTACGGTTTTGTGGCTGTTCTGCCAAAATTAGTAGTGTCTTATGTTGTAGGCTTGGGCATTGAATTTGCTTGGGCGCAATGGAAAAATGAGGAAATACAGGAAGGATATCTTGTAACAGGTATACTTATTCCAATGATTCTCCCTGTTAATTGTCCTATTTGGATAATGGTTATTGCAATTGCTTTTGCTGTGATATTCGTGAAGGAGATATTTGGAGGTACCGGTATGAATATTTTCAATGTTGCTTTGATAGCTCGTGCGTTCTTGTTCTTCTCTTATCCTACAAAGATGAGTGGTGATAGTGTGTGGGTTGCAAAAGATACAATATTGGGACTTGGACATCAGTTGCCAGATGCTTTTACTTGTGCTACACCACTAGGGCAGATTTCACAGAATATTAATGTGCCTTATAGTCTTAGTGATATGTTTACTGGTTTCATTCCTGGTTCTATCGGTGAAACTAGTGTTATCGCAATAGCAATAGGTGCTATCATATTGTTGTGGACAAAAATAGCTAGTTGGAAGACTATGCTTAGTGTCTTTGTCGGAGGTTCATTAATGGCATTATTATTCTCAGCAACAGGCAGTTCACATATTCCTTGGTATGAACATCTCGTTCTTGGTGGTTTTTGTTTTGGTGCAGTATTTATGGCTACAGATCCTGTTACCAGTGCACGTACAGAAACAGGAAAGTATATCTATGGTTTCTTGATTGGAGCTATGGCAATAGTAATAAGAGTTTTGAATGCCGGTTATCCAGAAGGAATGATGTTGGCAATATTACTAATGAATATGTTTGCTCCGCTTATTGACTATTGTGTAGTGCAGAGCAATATTTCAAAGAGAATGAAACGTGTAACAACTAAAAAATAACGGATATGGCAACAAAGAAATTTAGATGTAAGGTTTGTGGATATATCCATGAAGGCGATGCTGCTCCGGAAAAATGTCCGATTTGTCAATCTCCGTCTTCGGACTTTGAAGAAATCACAGAGAGTGGTGTCGGCGGAGCTTCTATAACAAGTAAAAAAGAATTAAATACAAATAGTAATACATATACCATTATATATTCATCAATAATAGTAGTAGTGGTAGCTTTCCTTATGGCTTTTGTTTTTCAAGCTCTCAAACCAGCACAGGATGCCAATGTGGCTCTTGATAAGAAAAAACAAATACTAGCAGCATTAAATATGAGAGATCTTACCGATGAACAAGCTGCTGCAGAATATGCTAAGGACATCACGGCTGATAAAATTATTGATGCTACCGGCAAAACTGTATCAAAAGGTTCCGAAGGTGGTGAAGAAAGTGGCTTCAAATTAAACAGCGCTGATTATAAGGCAGGAAAACTAGCTTTATTTGTCTGCAAAGTGAATGGAGAAACAAAGTATGTAATGCCAGTTTATGGTATGGGGCTTTGGGGACCAATATGGGGATATATTGCTGTTAATGCTGATAAAACAACTGTGTTTGGGGCTTATTTCAATCATGAAAGTGAGACAGCCGGACTTGGCGCAGAAATAAAAGATAACGCTGCATGGCAGGAACAGTTTAAAGGAAAGAAAATTTTCAAGAATGGTTCTGATAATGTTGCTTTATCTGTTTTAAAGAAAAGTGATGTTAAGGATCCTACAACACAATGTGATGGTGTTACTGGTGCCACTTTGACATCAAATGGTGTTAGTGCAATGCTTAAGGATTGTCTCTCAAAGTATAAAACATTTCTTAATGATAAATAAAAGGGAGGAATATTGATATGAGTAAACTGTTTTCAAAGGAGAACAAAGAAGTTTTAACAAATCCGTTTAATGTAGACAATCCTGTACTTGTGCAGGTTCTTGGTATATGTTCTTCTCTTGCTGTAACTTCACAATTGAAGCCAGCTATAGTTATGGGACTTGCTGTTGCAGTGATAACAGCATTTTCAAATGTAATCATTTCGCTGATCCGTAAGACAATACCTAATCGTATTCGTATTATTGTTCAGTTGGTAGTTGTTGCTGCATTGGTAACGATTGTGAGTCAGATATTGAAAGCTTTCGCTTATGATGTAAGTGTTCAGCTGTCTGTATATGTAGGTCTTATCATTACAAACTGTATCCTTATGGGACGTCTTGAGGCTTTTGCTATGATGAACAAGCCATGGCCTAGTTTTCTTGATGGTCTAGGAAATGGTCTAGGTTATGCATTGATATTGGTAGTCGTTGGTGCAATACGTGAACTTTTTGGACGTGGTACACTACTTGGATTAACAATAATTCCACAGTCTGCTTATGATGCTGGATATATTAACAATGGTATGATGACAATGCCAGCAATGGCACTGATACTTTTGGGATGTGTAATTTGGATACATAGAGCTTATTTTTATAAAGAAGAAAAGAAATAATAATACCTAAAAAGAAAAAGTTATGGAACATTTTATAAGTTTATTCTTCAGATCCATATTTGTGGATAACATGATTTTCGCATTCTTCCTAGGTATGTGCTCTTTTCTTGCTGTATCAAAGAATGTAAAAACTTCATTAGGACTTGGTCTGGCTGTGACGTTTGTGTTATTGGTAACCGTTCCTGCGGATTATTTGCTTCAGGTATACGTTTTAGGTCCCGACTGTCTAGTTGAAGGTGTTGATTTGTCATACCTTAGTTTTATATTGTTTATAGCAGTCATAGCTGGTATCACACAGTTGGTAGAGATGGCTGTAGAGAAATATTCTCCGTCGCTTTATGCAGCTTTAGGCATCTTTCTTCCGCTTATAGCTGTGAACTGTGCTATCATGGGTGCATCTTTGTTTATGCAGCAGCGCATTAATCTTGATCCGTCAAACACACAGTATATTGGTAATGTGTGGGATGCAATAGGCTATGCTGTTGGTAGTGGTCTCGGTTGGACACTTGCGATTGTGTCTATGGGAGCAATAAGAGAGAAAATGCAATATAGTGATGTACCAAAACCTCTTCAGGGATTAGGCATAACATTCATTACTGTTGGTCTTATGGCAATGGCGATGATGTGCTTCTCTGGTCTTAAATTTTAAAAGGGAGAATATAATAATATGGGACAATTTATATTAGTAAGTATAGGAGTTTTTCTTGCTACGATTCTCCTTTTAGTTATCATACTGCTTGTTGCAAAAAAATACCTTTCGCCTAGTGGAAGTGTTGATATTGTTGTTAATGATGATCAAACGTTACATGTTACTCAAGGTAACAGTTTGATGTCTACTCTTAATGAGAATGGTATCTATCTTCCTTCTGCATGCGGTGGTAAAGCTAGTTGTGGCCAGTGTAAAGTACAAGTTTTGGAAGGCGGTGGTGAAATATTGGATTCTGAACGTTCGCATTTCACACGTAAGCAAATTAAGGATCATTGGCGTTTGGGATGCCAGTGCAAGGTTAATGGTAACTTGAGTATTAAAGTACCAGAGAGTGTGCTTGGTGTGAAAGAGTGGGAGTGCACAGTTATTTCAAATAAGAATGTGAGTTCTTTCATCAAAGAATTCAAAGTCGCTTTACCTCCCGGCGAGCACATGGATTTTATTCCAGGTTCTTATGCTCAGATAAATATTCCAGCTTATGATGTGATAGATTATGACAAAGACTTTGATAAGGATCTGATAGGCGAGGACTATATATCTGGATGGAATAACTTTAATATTTTTTCATTAAAGGCTCATAATCCAGAACCTACAGTGCGTGCATATTCAATGGCAAATTATCCAGCCGAGGGCGATATAATCACTCTTACTGTGCGTATTGCAACAACGCCATTCCTGCCACGTCCGCAAGTTGGCTTCCAAGATGTACCTACGGGTATTGGATCTTCATATATTTTCTCACTTAAGGCTGGTGATAAGGTTATGATGAGCGGTCCTTATGGTGAGTTCCATCCTAACTTCACTTCAGGCAAAGAAATGATATGGATAGGTGGTGGCGCGGGAATGGCTCCTTTGCGTTCACAGATTATGCACATGACTAAGACCTTGCATACCACTGACAGAGAGATGCATTTCTTTTATGGTGCACGTGCATTGAGTGAGGCTTTCTTCCTAGAGGACTTCTGGGAACTTGAAAGAGAATTTCCTAACTTCCATATGCATTTGTCACTTGATCGTCCTGATCCAAAAGCTGATGCTGCAGGTGTTAAGTACTATGCTGGCTTTGCTGTTAACTGCATTCGTGATACCTATCTTAAAGATCATGAAACGCCAGAGGATTGTGAGTATTACCTTTGTGGTCCTCCAATGTTAATCAAGACTGTAACTGACTATCTTGACAGTCTTGGTGTTGAAGGTGACGCTATTATGTATGACAACTTCGGATAAGATACATATATATTTAAAAAATAAGAAAGGAACTGACTTTATTGTCAGTTCCTTTCTTATTTTTGGCACACTCTTTGCATAAAGTATCATGGAAAATTTTAAAAATATAATATTATGCAAAAAGGAAATATTGGAGTTACAACAGAGAACATTTTCCCTGTTATCAAAAAGTTTCTCTATTCTGATCATGAGATCTTTCTTCGTGAAATGGTTAGTAACGCTGTTGATGCTACACAGAAAATTAAGACTCTGGCCGAGAAAGGTGATTTTAAAGGCGAACTTGGCGACTTAGCTGTTCGTATTACTTTAGATGAAGCTGCTAAAACCATTACAATAAGCGATAATGGTATTGGTATGACAGAAGAAGAAATTGATAAGTATATCAATCAAATCGCTTTCTCTGGTGTTACAGACTTCCTAGATAAGTATAAGGATAATGCAAATGCAATTATTGGCCATTTTGGATTAGGATTCTATTCTAGTTTTATGGTTAGTGATCGTGTAGACATAATTACACGTTCTTATAAGGATGATTCAAAGGCTGTTAAATGGTCTTGCGATGGTACACCTTCTTTTGAAATTGAAGATGTTGAGAAAGATGGACGTGGTAGTGATATTGTATTACATGTAAGTGATGACTGTAAGGAATTTCTTCAGAAATCAAAAATAGAAGAATTGCTTAATAAGTATTGTAAGTTCATGCCTGTTCCTGTAGTCTTTGGCAAAAAGACAGAATGGAAGGATGGAAAGCAAGTTGATACTGCGGATGATAATATCATCAATAGTATTGAGCCACTTTGGACAAAAGCACCTTCTACATTAAAGGATGAAGATTATAAGAAATTCTATAGTGAACTTTATCCTATGCAGGATGAGCCATTGTTCTGGATTCATCTTAATGTAGACTATCCTTTTAATCTCACAGGTATACTTTATTTCCCACGTATAAAGAATAATATTGAGTTACAGCGCAATAAGATTCAGCTATATTGCAATCAAGTTTTCGTCACTGATCAGGTCGAAGGTATCGTTCCAGAGTTCCTTACATTGCTTCATGGTGTTATTGATTCACCAGATATTCCTCTTAATGTAAGCCGTAGCTATTTGCAGAGTGACGCTAACGTAAAGAAAATCTCTACTTATATCACAAAGAAGGTTGCAGACCGTTTGCAGAGCATATTTAAAGAGGATCGCAAAGGATACGAGGAGAAATGGGATAATTTGAAGATATTCATCAACTATGGTATGCTTTCACAGGAAGACTTCTATGATCGTGCAAAGGATTTTACTTTGTTGAAGGATGTTGAAGGCAAATATTATACATTTGATGAATACAAGACTCTCATAGAAGGTGAGCAGACAGATAAAGAAGGCTATCTTGTTTATCTTTATGCAAACAACATGGAAGAGCAGTACACTTATATTGAGGCTGCCAAGAATAAAGGCTATAACGTATTATTGCTAGATGGACAGTTAGATACTCCTATTGTGAGTATGCTTGAACAAAAGCTTGAAAAAGTTCGCTTTACACGTGTTGATGCAGATATCGCAGATAGACTTATTGCCAAAGAGGATAATAAGAAGAGTGATCTTGATGCAGATGACAGTAACAACCTTTCTAAAGTTTTCAGTTCACAGATACCACATCTTGATAAAGCTGAATTCAATGTTGAGGTTCAGTCTTTAGGTGAAAATAGTCAGCCTGTAGTGATAACACAAAGTGAGTATATGCGCCGTATGAAGCAGATTAGTCAATTCCAACCAGGAATGAGCTTCTATCAGCAAATGCCAGATAGCTACACTTTAGTGCTCAACAGTGATCATACTTTGGTTAAGAAGGTGCTTGAAAGTTGCAACAATAAGACTTCTGAAGCTTTAAAACCTATTCTTAGTGAACTTAAGGGTTTGCAGGCACGCCTTGCAGTGTTGCATCAAAGCCAGACTAATAAGAAACCTGAAGAGGTTACTAAAGAAGAAAAGGACGATCTACAAAATACAGAGAAAGCAATAAACGAACAGAAGACTAAGCAAACTGAGATTATATCAGGTTATGCAAAGGGTGATGAGATTGTTCATCAGCTAATTGATTTGGCTTTATTGCAGAATGGAATGTTAAAGGGACAGGCTCTTGATTCATTCTTGAAACGTTCTGTAGATTTGATAAAGTAAAAAGCGTTTTGTGCAGAAGTAATACTTAAGAAATGTTAATGTAAAGAAATAACTTGATGTTATATTTCTTCATTCCAATTAAAAGTATTACTTTTGCACACGCAAATAAGAAATGAGGCTCCGTAGCTCAACTGAATAGAGCATCTGACTACGGATCAGAAGGTTCCGGGTTTGAATCCCAGCGGAGTCACATTTAATATTGCGAAACCAAAAAAATGGCTCCGTAGCTCAACTGAATAGAGCATCTGACTACGGATCAGAAGGTTCCGGGTTTGAATCCCAGCGGAGTCACAAAAAGAGAAATTCTTTATTGAATTTCTCTTTTTTTTGTTTTATATTATTGCTGTCCGATAAAACAACAACTCTGCGATTTCCAGAATGGCATCAAATATGAGTTTCCATATACTCTCTGATATCTGGTCTTGTCAAGTTTAATCATGCTAAGCAGATTACACTTGATATGGCGAGAAGTGATGAGATACACTTGATGAGTCACTTGCGAAAGTTCAGTAATGTTATAAAAAAAGCATGAACGATTAAAGTGAAGTTCTATTTTTATCATAGATAATTTTTTATTACGTAAAGATTTCCTTAAAAATAAAAATTACCCAAAAAGTTCAAAACTACCAAAAAACCTCCATACATAATGTAATCACCTAGTATGCAGTGTGTTAAGCGTGGAGGATAACCTCCACTATCATCCACTAACCTCCACCTTTTTGTAAAGTAATAAGAAATATATAGCTGGCGCTAAGCTGAAATAAGAATTGTCTAAAATAATAAAAAGTAATATATATTTACATAAGTTTCGTGAAGTATTAATCATATCTTATTTTTTGTAGATGTTATAATACTTTAGAAACTAGAATAGAGTATGATATATGCATATTATAATAAAAGACATTATGCTTAATGTAATTTCAGTAAATTCAAAGATACTTCATTTGTTTTACGTAGAAACAGACTCCGTTTGATCGATAGAATGGAAACTTTATATCGTAGAAACGCAAACGTTTGATCGTAGAAATGGAAACTTTATGTCGTAGAAACGCAAAC
>RCMY010003065.1_pt1 | contig 14937 bp, 15 predicted proteins | sample 2041341 | NCBI WGS metagenome assembly RCMY01 (sample SAMN09708234, study PRJNA481090) | Marine sediment metagenome, whole genome shotgun sequencing project.
TGGGCGGCGAGCAGAGTCGAGTCCGTCGAGGAACGAGCTGTGCCGATGGCGTTCCTGCACCTCGGGGCGGACTTCTTCATGCGCGACGTGTACACGGGCACACCGGGCGACGTCGATCTGTCGTACGACGTCGCAGTGGTCCGATCAGACGGTCACATCACTGTTGCTGGCGACGACGGGGTGCCGACGGCGCTCTACGACCTCGTCGGACCGCTGTGTTTTGCCGGCGACGTGCTCGCCCGGGATGTGCGGCTACCCGAGCTCGTCGAGGGCGACTGGATCGTGATGGCGGGAACCGGAGCGAACACCCTCGGTCTCTGGTCGCGTCATTGCAGCCGCGCCATTCCGAAGATCGTGGCGTCGAGCGGCCAGTCGTGCGAGTTGTGGAGTCAGCGGCGATCGGCGAACTGATTGCGCACCGTCAATCAGGACGGGCTCAGCCAAACGCTGCGTCGCGGGTCGGGCCGGGCAACGTCCGTTGCGTGTACGTCGAGGTGCCGGCGCCGAGCAGCTCGTTTGCAGCGGACACCAATGCTCCGTAGGCCGCCCATGCGAAGAGACCGCCGACCGAGACACGGGCCACCCCGAGCGTGGCGAGTTCAGGAATCGTCGGGGTACCGGGGATCGCGAGCACGTTCACCGGGCACCCGACTTCAGCGACCACCCGCTCGATGTCGGCGGACGACGTGAGACCCGGCGCGTACACGACGTCCGCACCGGCGGCGCGGTAGGCGACGAGCCGAGCAATGGTGTCGCCGAGGTCGTCGACGCCATGGAGGTGGTTCTCCGCTCGGGCGGTCAGGACGAGGTCACCACCTGATTGCTTGGCGGCAGCGACATGGGCAGCGGCGACCTCGATGGAGCGAATGGCGTCGGCGCGCGGGTCGTAGTCCTCGATCGAGAGGCCGGCAGCATCGGTGGCAGCGATCAGGCGAACGGTTTCAGCGACTCCGTCGACATCGTCGGCGAAACAGTCCTCGGCATCGACGTTGAACGGCACGTCGACCGCTGCGGTGAGTTCAGCGACATGATCGAGCAGCTCCCCCCGATCGATGTTCTGGTCGAGTCGGCCGTGTGAGCCGGCATGGCCCGAACTCGTGGTGGCCAGCGCGACGGCGCCGCAGCCGACCAGGAGCTTCGCGGACCCGACATCCCATGGATTGGGCATCACGAGAATGCCCGGCGTCGGGGAAGCAGGCGGATCGTTGTGGAGTTCGAGGAATCGGGCTCGAAGATCGGCAGCGCGTGTCATGGACCCATCATGATCGACACGGCGCGGTGATGCCGGCGACACACGGCCGCAGACCGTCACCGACGGTGCCAGGCACCATCGGTGATGTCGAATCAGTCGTCGGTCGGCTTGAGGTCGAGTGACGCCGAGTTCATGCAGAACCGGTCGCCGGTCGGGGCCGGGCCGTCCGGGAACACGTGGCCCAGGTGGGCACCGCAGTTGGCACACACGGTCTCGGTGCGTGTCATCCCGAGCGAGTTGTCCACGCGGTTCTCGATGTTCTCACCGACGAGTGGGGCGTAAAAGCTCGGCCAACCGCAGCCGGCATCGAACTTCGTGTCGGAGGAGAACAGCGGCACATCGCACACGACGCAGTGGTAGACGCCATCGCGGGTGGTGTCCCAGTACCTCCCCGTGAACGGACGCTCGGTGCCGGCGTTCTGAGTCACCTGGTACTGCTCGGCCGTCAGCCGTTCGCGGAGCTCCTCGTCCGTCGGCAGTGTGTCGGAGACGTCGGGGGTCGAGGTGTTTTCAGCCATACGACAGCTTGCCAAGCTGCGCTGCGATTGTCGACATCGACGGAGGAGTTTCGGGGTTGTTGCGGTCGCCGTTCGTTCCTGGCAATCCGGGCATTCGTAGTCTCCTCGCATGCCAGGACGCTCGTTCGACGCCGATCTCCCAGCGCACCCCTGCCGGTCGGCTCTCGCCGTGGCCCTGGCAGCTTCGGTGCTGTTCGCAGCGTGTTCGTCATCTGACGGCGACGTCGACGGCGGATCGGCCGGACCCCTCGGACCGGAACAGGGTGAGACGCTCACGATCGACCCGGAGAGCGGTGAGATCGATTCGATGGACGACGGTGCTCCGGCTGCACCTCGCCAACGATTCCGCTACCCAGAAGCACCGGCCGTTCCGGCTGCAGAGGAGCCGAGCGCTCCCGCAGCGGTCGATGCGATCGCGGCGATCCTCCAGTTCATTCCGACGGGCTCGCTCGACGCCGCCGGCGTTGCTGCACTCGGTGAGACGGGCGACCTCCGTCATGCCTGGTACCTGTCGGACCTCCTGCGCTTCTTCCGCGGCGACGACGGGGACCGTGTCGTCGACGCCTTCGAACAGCTCAGTGGCGTCTCACTCGCCGAGGATCCGGAGCGCGCCACGAGCCCGTGGCTGAGCATCACGAACCACCTCATTGCCTGGGACACGCCGGCGTATCCCGGCTACCAGACCGACAAGGGAGCGATCTTCACACAACTCGAACCGGCGTGGGAGCCGTTCTTCGCCGACACCGACGCCGACATCGATTGGCGTCATCTGAGTTGGGGCGGCGTGTTCATCGACGATCGTCCCCTCGGCGACACCGACACCTGTCCGGGCGGCTGCATCCCCTCGCTCGACGATCCGGCGACGACCGACGCAGCGGGCGGTGACTGGTACCCCGACGACCGGATCGTGTTCGGTCTCGTCGAAGGCGACGAGGCGCTGGCATTTCCGAAGAACATCGCGGAGATCCACGAGATGTTCAACTTCACGCTCGGCGATCGTCGGTTCGGTCTGCCGTACTGCACGCTGTGCGGGTCGGCGCAGGCGTACTACACCGACAACTCGGGCGCGGACGAACAACCGGTCCTGCGCACATCGGGCCTCCTCATCCGTTCGAACAAGGTCATGTACGACCTCGTGACGCAGTCGGTGTTCGACACCTTCACCGGCGCTGCCGTTTCCGGGCCGCTCCAGGACGCCGGCATCGTTCTCGAAGAGGCGACACTCGTCCGCTCGACCTGGGGTGAATGGAAGCGGGCGTACCCGAACACGCGGATCATCGCCGAGGACGGCGGCATCGGCCGGTCGTATGAACTCGACCCGTTGGGTGGTCGTGACGTCGACGGTCCGATCTTCCCGATCGGTGATGCCGACGCTCGCCTCGACGTCCAGGAACTGGTCGTGGGTGTCATCACCGATGAGGGGACACCGGTCGCCTTCCCGTCATCGCAGGCGAGTGCGTTGCTCGCCGGCGGTGGTGCAGTCGAACTCGGTGGCGTCCGACTCGTTGCAGTCGGTGACGGATTGCGTGCCGTCGACGTCGAGACCGGCGAGTCGATCGCCGCGCACGAAGCGTTCTGGTTCGCCTGGTCGCAGTTCCACCCCGACACCGAACTGTTCGCCCCGTGACAGGGCAGGTGCCCGTCAGGCGTCGTATTGGCCGGTCTGCTTCAAGAAGGTGAGCGAGTCCCACGTGTCGATGCGCTTGGTGATCAGACCGTCACGAACGCTGAACCACATCACGCCGGGGATCTGGATCGGCGTCTCTTCGTAGATCGCCTCGAAGCGGTAGCGGACGGCGACCTCGGTACAGGAGTCGCGCCGTTGCTCGATCGCATCGACGATCGAGTAGCTCCGGTCGGCGAACGAGGCGAGGAAGTGCGGGAGTCGACGGCGATACTCGTCGCGTCCGACGCAGCTGGACCCGAGTTCGCTGAGGTGCTCGTTGCGGAATCCGTCCGACACCGCGTCGGCGATGGCGTCGGGATCGTTCCGCGTGAAGGCTCCGAGAAAGTTGCTGACCACGCCGATTGCTGAAGGCACGGCCCGCAAGGTACTTGCCCTCCATGTGTGATCCAATGGAGGTGTGACGCACGAGTCAGCAAGTGAGCCGGAGCGCCCCTCGCCGTGGTCGAGTGACGTTCCCGTTCCTGCTGCTCCCGTCGAGTTCAGCTGGGCGGCCCCGGAGGACTCGGTGTCGGGCTCGCCGAGTTCGTGGGTGGGAGCGCCCGACAGATCGTCACGGCTCGACGGAGTCGGCGGACTGGGTATCGGGGTCGCTGACACGGCGTCGTCGGTCGCCGGAAACTCGGATGGCAACCGCAAGCGAAACCTGGCCGTCGCGGGCGTCGGGGCCGTCCTCCTGCTTCTCGTCGGCTGGTTGGTGCTTGGCCGTGGCGGCGACGGCACCGACCTGGCCGCCGACGACTCGATACCTGCCGTGACCGAGGCTGCCGATTCACTGCCGCAGGTCGATGAAACGGCGGACACCGAACCCGATGGCGCGGGCGACGAGGGTGACGACGGCGCCGGCGGATCGGGCAACGGGTCGAGCAACGGCTCGAGTGGCGACGACGATGCGCCCGAGTGGCGTGAGGACTCGATCGAGTTGCCGCAAGTGCTGCTCGACACGGCGGACCCCTTCGAGATCGTGGCGATGACGGGGACCGGAGACTTCATCGACGTCGACGTACCGTCCGGGCGAGTCGACGCGCTCGAGATCGGCGCGGGAAACGATGGCCGTGTCATCGCAGGCGCGACGACGACGCTGTTCACCCCCTACAGCTCAGGCCGAGGTGGACGGCTGATCAGGGTGGGCGAGCCGCCACTCGAACTGTCGCTGCCCCCGAACCTGAATGTCTCGCGGGTCGGCATCGACGGTGACGAATTTGCTGGGACCTCATACGGCAACAGCGGTGGAATGAGCTTGGTGCTGATCACGGCCGATGGAGGCGTCGCAACGACCGATGGCGACGAGTTCCAGTTCAATTTCTCGTCGCAGAGCTTCGCCCCGGATGGCTCTCGGCTCACCTCCGAAGCGGGCGGGGTCTACGTGGACGGCGACGACGGTGTCGAACGGATCAGTACCGGGATCCTGATCTCGTCGTCGACCAACCACCTGCTGGTCCGCGAGTGCGACGAGGTGATGGTGTGCGGATATTCGACGATCGACTTCGCGACCCGAGAGCGGGTCGAGGCTGTTCTCCCGGACGATTCACTCGGTGCCTTCGGATTCGATTCTGCCCAGGTGTCGCCGGACGGCAAGTGGTTGCGTTATGTCTCGTATGAGGACAACGGCTCGCGAGAGGTGCTCGTCGACCTGGCCACCGGCGAGCGGACCGAACTCGACTTCTCCAACATCGGTTTCGACTACCGCGTCTGGGCGGCGGACAGTTCCGGTTTCTTCCGCAATTCGTTCGGCGAGGGATTCGAGTTCTTCGACATTTCGAGTGGCGAGGTCGTGGCGTTCGGCGAGGAACTCGGTCGCATCGCATCGTTCGACATCCGGACATCGGCCGGCCAGTCGGCTCCGGCACTCCGGACGCCGACGACCACTGGGCTGTCGTTGATCGCAATGACGAGCACCGGCGACGTGGCCCAGATCGACGTCGACTCGGGCGCAGTGATCACGACTGACGGCCCCGGCATCGAGAGCGACGCTCCGGTGACGGTGTTTCCAGATGCCGCGGGCGCGACATTCACCTTCTTCGACAAGGCGTCGTCGGTGCGGTTCGTGGCGAGCGAACGGTCTGCACTGGAGATCGAGGGCCCGAGTCCGGGCGGTTTCCTGTGGCCGGGTCCCGAAGCGGGCACGGTGTGGCAGAGCGGCGAGGGCAACGTTGTTGCGCTCGAACTGGTGGATGCCCAGGGGACTGCGTTCGGACCCGGGATCGAGTTCGATGCCGTCGACGGCGACGAGGTCGTCGGATCCGATGGACGAGGAGGTGTGCTCGTCGAGCTCGCGCTGGGCGGGGTGTTCGCGATCGACGCGTCGAACGAGCCGAGTCGGGTCACCACCGGCGAGCTGCTGGCGATCAATGCCACGGCCGCCTACGTCCGCGAATGCGACGATGCACTGCAGTGCGGAGTCTTCGTCGTCGACCGGGTGAGTGGCGCCCGAACGGTGGTCGACAACACCGGGTTCGACCGGGCCGGCGACATCAACAGTCGGAGTGTTCCGGCGGGGCAGAACGTCTCTCCTGATGACACCATCGCCTTCGTGCGTGATGCCAACGACCCGACGCGTTGCCTGATGATCGACACGACGGCGAGCCGGAGCGCCTGGACCGGGGTGCCCTGCGCGGCTCCGTACGGTCCGATCCTGTGGACGCCCGACAGCGGCTACGCCGTCTGGTTGAGCGAGGGTGCGATCACGATCTACGACCGGTCCTCGCGGTCGGTGCGGATACTCAACACCGTCGAACTGTCAGCGATTGCTGCGGTGCCGAATCCGGAGACAGCTCCGCCCGCGGAGATCATCGAACCCGTCGAACCGGTGGTGGTACCCGCCGTCGAACCGGACGCCTAGCGCCCGGAATCCGGCCAGGCTTGTGCCCGGTCAGGCTGTCGGTCAGACGGGGGAGTGACCGATGAGTGCGGTCACGGCCGCTTCGGCTGCGGTCACGTCGCTGCGCTCTTCGTGAATCATCCGCGTCAGGTTCGCGATCGACACGTAGCCGGCTTCCACAGCGCCGCCGTCGGTGTCCTCGGGCAGGATGTTGACCTTCTCGCCCCAGTCCATCACGACGCGGAACGCACCCGGGTCGTCGTCGATCGGTTCCAAGCGCACCTCGGTGACCGTGCGGGGAGGCAGCAAGCCGACCGTGGTGTGGCGCCACCCCCTGATCTGATCGAGCGGCAGATCCGGCACGTTGATGTTGACCACCACCGGTTCGTCGGGCATGTCGTCGACGAGCGCCTGGACATAGGCCTTCGCCACGCCGGCCGATGCTGCGAACGACATGCCGACCACGGCGTCGTCCCAGGCCTGGCCGTCGACGCCGTAGCCGGTGACGGCTTGGCTGACAGCGACGCCCGACAGCTTGCCGTTGCGCGCGGTGAGGGCTGCACCGACCGTGCCCGAGTGGTAGACGGCGCGCCCGACGTTGGCACCGGGATTGATGCCGGACACGACGAGGTCGAACGGACCGCCGAACGCTCCGAGCCGGGCGAACATCACGCAGAGCGCCGGGGCGCCGCTGACCGACCAGGTCTGATCGGTCCGGACGTGTGCCAGGTCGACCGGGCGGATCACGGGCGTGATCATGTGGAGTGCGCCGAGCGCTGCGCCGGCACCCGAGTACTCGGTGTCGGGAGCCGCCACCACGATCTCGTGGTCACCTTCCAGGTCGCACATCGCATTCGCCAGCGCGTGGAGGCCGGGAGCGTCGATGCCGTCGTCGTTGGTCACGAGAATCCGCATCGCCGCATCCTGGCATGCACGACCCGCCACCCCGCAGACCAGAGGACGACTTGGTGCCAGGCACCAAGTCGTCCTCGCCCGTTGTTACCTTGGCCGTCATGTTCTCCGGTGACGTGAATGAGGGGCTGCTCGCGCAGTGGTACGTGGTCGCCGATGCCGGTGACCTCGCTGCAGATCCGTTGGCGGCCACCGTGCTCGGTCGATCCTTCGTGCTCTGGCGTGATCGGGACGGGGCACCCACCGCGGCGACGGATCGCTGCCCACACCGCGAAGCGCCGCTGTCGAACGGGCGTGTCGATCAGGGATGCATCGTCTGCCCCTACCACGGCTGGACATTCGGCGCCGACGGGGCGTGCGAGCTGATTCCGTCCGCCGGTCCGAGTGCACCGATTCCGCCCGCAGCCCGACTCGACACCGTGGCGGTCCGTCAGCAGTACGGCGTGATCTGGCTGTGCCCCGGTGAGCCGGCCGGTGAGCCGCCGCTGATCGTCGAAGACGCCGACCCGACCTACCACCGGTGGACCGCAGGCATGGAGACATGGAGCGCGTCGTCGACACGGATGACCGACAACTTCTGCGATGTCGCCCACTTCCCGTACGTCCATGCGGGCACGATCGGCGCTGACACCGACCCGGTGGTCGACACGGTCGACATCGAAGAGCTCGGTGATGGATTCGTCGGTTACCGGTACTCGGTCGACGTGCTCGACGAACACGGAGAACGCATCGGTCAGGACATGTCGACCGCCTTCCACCTGCCGTTCACCGTGCGTTCGAACACTCGGTACACGTCAGGGCCACGGTCCGGACAGGATCGAGTCCTGCTGCTGTGCACGACGCCGGTCGACGACAACACGTCGTTGTTCACCTTCATCGTCTGGCGCAACCACGACCGCGACGTCCCCGCCGACGAGGTGCTGGCCTTCGATCGAGCGATCGGGGCCGAGGACAAACTGATGCTCGAGACGATTCCCGGGGCGTTGCCGCTGGCGACGGGCAACGACGGGACGGTCAGCGTGAAGGCAGATCGCCTGTCGGTCCGGTGGCGCCAGGGGCTGCGCTCACTGGTGCAATCGGCTGCAACCCCGCCTGCACCGCTGCCTGCTGACTCGCCCGCGTGAACAGCGCCAGTCCCAGCACCACGAGAACCATTCCGGCAATCTGCGGTGCGCGGACCGACTCGCCGGAGGATGATGAAACCCCAGAACACGGCCAACGCCGGCTGACCGGTCCGGACGATGCTGATCGTCGCGACCGGCAGCTGACGCTGCGCGAAGATGATGCAGCCGTGAGCCAACATCCCGGTCACCAGGGTCATCACTGCCACGACGAACCAACCGCGCGCTGACAGCGTGAAGAGGCCGTCGCCGGCGATCGAGGCAGCGATCGGGCCCGCCGTGAGGAGTCCGAACGGCATCATGCACGCCGTGAAGTCGATGACGTCGACGCCCCGACTTCGGGCCCGTTTCGACGTCAGCATGTAGCTCGTCCAGGTGGCGATCACGAGCAGCATCAGGAGGTCTTCGCCGAGCGTTGCCTCGCCGCCGACCGAGCGCGACGGCGGCGAAGCCGATCGGGCGGGGAGTGGCGGGCGTGCCCGAGTCGGTCACCACCCGGGCAGGTCGAGCCAGGCGTGGGCAGCAGCGGGGTCGCCCACGAGGTCGATGGTGCCTTCGGTGCGGTCCAGTCGTCCCATCAGCAGCAGCCAGATGTCGGCGGCGGTTCCACGGATCGCAGCATCGCCCTTGTCGTGGACCGGCAGCATCCGGTAGGTGCCGCCCTCGCTCCAGATGAGCCACTCGCCGTCGACGTCGGTGCAGTGCACGTGCAAGCTCTGCGCAGGCAGCGTCACACCCGTCCGCTCGACGACGCGAGGCAGGCCCATCTCGAGGTACTCATGGATCCCTTCGCTCGCCAGGGCCGAGTCGAGGAGTGCGTCGCGCCCGGCGGCATTCTGGACATCCCATCGGTGCATCGCTGTTTCGAGTGCCTGGCGGCGGGCCCATACCCACGACTTCTGCTCCAGGGGGAACGGGTGCCACGTGTCGGCGTCCGGCCCAGCGGTGCGGAGTGCGTCGATCAACGCGGTCGCTCCGTCGACGATCCAGACCGCCAGGTTGTCGTCGTCGCTGGGCTCGGGCACGGCACCCTGCTCGGGTGCACCCGCCGTCTGCAAGGCCACCGTCGCCCAACGTTGAACGAACGCGGTGTGCCTGACGACCTGGGCCACGTCCCAACCCGGGCAGGCTGCGACCAGTGCGGTGGCGTCGCCCGTTCGGATGATCGACGACATGATGTCAGCGTCGGCGCGGATGGCGTCGAGAAAGGCGCTGATGGCGCTCCTGCTGGTGCTCACCTGCCTGACGGTAGCCTTTTCGTCATGAGCCCACTCGAAGCACTCGCCGGTGATTCCGCTGCCGGCAACACCAGCGAGCCGATCATCTCGGTCACGCCTGAGGCCATCGAGCACCTCACCGATCTGCGCGACGCCGAGGAAGACGGCGACCAACTCGGTCTGCGCCTCGGTATCGCGTCGGCGCCCGGCGAAGATTTTCGTTACGACCTGTCGTTCGAGGAGTTCCTGACGGCAGCGTTCGACGATGAAGTGCGCACTCACGACGGCTTCAAGGTGATCATTCCCGGCAAAGACGTCGAACTCCTCACCGGTGGCACGCTCGACTACACCACGACGCAAGGTCTGGTGATCCGCAACCCGAACAAGCCCGAGGTGCCGAACATCGAAGGCCTGACCAACGACGACGAACTGTCGGCCGAGATCGACGCGATCCTGTCCACCGAAGTCAACCCTGCGCTCGCGTCGCACGGCGGCTTCGTCACGTACGTCGGCCACGACGGCGAGGGCACCGCGTTCCTCACGATGGGCGGCGGTTGCCATGGCTGCTCGATGAGCAAGCAGACGATGCTCGATGGCGTGCAGACCACACTGGTCGGAGCCCTGTCGGCGATCGAACGGGTCCGGGACCTCACCGATCACACCTCCGGCGAGAACCCGTTCTACTCCTGACTCCTCCTCCTGATCGCTTCTCCTCCTGATCGCTTCTCCTCCTGATCGCTTCTCCTCGTGGCCCCGCCGGGCCTGGCGGACGCCGTCGCCAAGACGCACCCTGCTCATAGCCTGTCGGCATGATCTCGTTGCTCGGAGTGCCACTCGACGCCAACTCGTCTCACTTGCGCGGACCGGCGCTCGGACCGGCGGCGATTCGTGCAGCGCTGCACTCGGGGTCGGGCAACCACTCGTCCGAAGCGTCGGTCGAGGTGGTCGGTGAGCTCGAAGACATCGGTGATGTTGCCGTTGCCAACGAGGTCGGCTCGTACGCCGACGCCGACCTGATCACCGCAGCGATTCGCGAGCAGCTCGCTCGCGGGCGACAGACGATCACCCTCGGCGGCGACCACTCGATCACGTTCCCGATTCTGCGCGCATTCCGGGAAGTCCACGACGATCTGACCGTCGTTCACATCGACGCCCACCCCGACATCTACGACGACCTCGACGGCAATCCGCTCAGCCATGCCTCGCCGTTTGCGCGTGCGCTCGAAGCGCGATGCATGACCAAGCTCGTGCAGCTCGGCATCCGCACCGCGACCCCGCACCAGCGCGAGCAGGGCGAGCGGTGGGATGTCACGATGCTGTCGGCCCGTCAGCTCGACCAGTTCGACGCCTCGGCGCTGTCCGGACCGATCTACCTGAGCATCGACATCGACGGACTGGACCCCTCGGTCGCTCCGGGGGTGTCGCACCACGAACCGGGTGGCCTCACCGTGCGCGAGCTCCTCGACATCATCGATTCGCTGCCCGGCCCGCTCGTCGGCGCCGACGTGGTCGAGTTGAACCCGACCCGCGATCTCGTCGACATGACCGCAATGGTCGGTGCCAAACTCGTCAAAGAGGTCGCTGGGGCGATGCTCCAACGCGCCTGACGCGGTCTCCAAAATCCTGCGCTCGTTTCGCGCTGAGCGGCAAGCCAGCGCTGGATTTGTGTCAGCTGTCGCGGCGGGCGATACGACGGAGTGGCGGCTCCGTGCGTGGCGGTTGCTTGCGTGGTGGGAGCTCGGACAGCACCCGTGTCGTGATCTCCGCGATCTCGGCGACGGCGCGTTCGAAGGCTGCTTCGGTTGCCGCCGACGTCTTCTGGACGCCGGTGATCTTGCGGACGTACTGACGAGCGCCGGCTTCGATCTCGACGTCGGTGGCGGCCGGTTCGAGGCCGCGCAGCGTGGTGATGTTGCGGCACATGGTCAGCTCGCCCGCAGATCCTCGGTGTCAGGATTGCGACGCATGTAGGCGTCGGCGTACGGGCAGAGCGGGCGCACCGTGAGGTTTCTGGCTCTGACGTCGTCGAGCACGCCGGCCATCAACTGCGCAGCGAAGTTCTTGCCGCGATGCTCGGGGTTGGTCTCGACATGGGGAATGGTCATCACGTCGTTCCGCAAGGAGTAGTCGGCGAGTCCGACCCGAGCGCCGTCCAGGTGGAGTTCGTAGCGTTGGTCGTCGGGGCGGTCGACGACGGTCAGCGTGTCGGGGGAGGATTTCATACTGCATTGTCGCGCAGCGTCGCCTCCGATACCCTCATTCTCAATGGCTGAGAATCACGTACGCGACGACGCTCACGACTCGCACGATCTCGCGCACGATCATCCGCACGGCTCGGCTGGTCGGCTGGGCGTCGCCTCGGTCGCGAACGTCGCCTTCGCTGTCATCCAGGTCACCGTCGGCCTGGCGATCGGGTCCGTCGTCGTGCTCGCCGATGCCGCCCACCAGGCCGTCGATGCGCTCGGCCTGATCACCGCGCTGATCGCGCTGCGGATGGCCAAGCGCCCTGCGGACGAACAGTGGACATACGGACTCGGCAAGTCCGACGCGCTCGGTGGGTTCGTCTCAGCGCTGCTGCTCGTGATCTCCGTCGTCTGGATCGTCTACGAGTCGATCGGCCGACTGTTCTCCCCAGAAGAGATCGACGGCTGGGGAGTGATCGTGATCGGTGCGATCGCGATCGTCGTCAACGGCGCCAGCGTGCTGCTGGTCGGTCACGACCACGGCGAGGGAGCGATCTCGTTGCGCGCCGCGCGCCTGCACCTGCTGACTGATCTCGCCGGTTCTGTGATCGTCGTCGCTTCCGGTGTCCTGCTGACGATCGGCGGTCCGGCGTGGATCGACCCAGCCTCCTCGCTGCTGCTGTCGGTCGCCGTGCTCTGGTCGACGTGGCGGCTCATCGTCTCGGCCTCGCAGCTGCTGCTCGATCGGGTTCCGGGTCGCGTGTCGACCGCTGATGTCGTCGACACGCTGATGGGGCAGTCAGGCGTCGACGACGTCCACCACGTCCATCTCCGTCCGATCGGTGGCGGCCGAGTCAGCGTGACTGCGCACGTCGTGGTCGACGGCGGACTGTCGGTCCACGATGCCCAGGCGACGGTCGAGCACCTCAGTTCGGTGCTGGAGGAACAGCACCTGATCGGTCACTCGACGTTGCAGCTGGAATGCCACGATTGCGACGACGGCGAGCACGCCCACTGAGCTTCTCCGGTTGCGCCACACTGGAGACGTGACGAACGATGAACCGAGCCAGTCTGCAGCACCCAGGGCGAGCGGCGAGCCCCCGTTGCCTGCCGACATGCCATCGAGCGTTCTCTACGTGGCTGCGGCGGAATCGTTCATCGAGTTCGCGCGGACCCTCGACGACGACCAGTGGCTCACGTCCGTGCCGTGTCTGCCGGGCTGGGACGTTCGCGACGTCCTCTCCCACGTTGCCGGCATTCCCGATGACGCCTTTGCCGGACGGATGGAGGGAGCGCCGGGCGAGGCGTGGACGGCGTCGCAGGTGGAGCGCAACCGTGACATGGCTGCCGGCGATCTGCTCGATCGTTGGTCGGAGCAGTACGTCGCGTTCGGCGATGTTCTCGATGCGATCGGTGAGCACCGTCCGCCGTTCGACTGCCATGCGCACGAACACGACATCCGCCATGCGCTCGGCCTGACCGGGAACCGCGACTCGGTGGTCGTGGAGGGCGCTGCGGTCCAGATGGCCCGAACCGTCGAGGTGCCGGTTGCCGTGACGGTCACGCTCGACGATGGACGGTCGTTCACGTCCGGTTCGGGGGACGCTGCAGTGACGCTGCAGGGGATTGCCGACTTCGAGATCGTCCGCTCGCGGCTGGGTCGGCGTTCACGCTCCCAAGTCGAGCAGTACGCCTGGGCGGGAGCCGATGCCGACGTGGCGGCAGCGATCGATGTCTGGTTCATGTTCGGCCCCGCCGACGCCCCCGTGACCGAACCCTGACCCGCAACGACGACCAGCGCGGCAGCGAGAAATCCTGCACTCATTCTCCACCGGCCAGGAGGGTCGATCTCAGCGCGCCTGTGTCGTACAAGGGTGCTGCCCCAACATGTCGTTCGGGCAGCCGTCGTCCTCGGCCTGCCCTACGAGCAGCTGCGCAGCCAACTGCGTTCCAAGTGCGGTCCGGAACGCTTGCGGTTGGCGATCGCCCTCCACGGTCCGCCACCTCGCCAACGACCTCGGGATCGTCGGGGAGTGCTGTCTCCGTCAGCTGGCAAGTGTCCGTGCCGATCAGAACGCGTGGCCGCGAGCGAGACGACCAACAATGGACCCGATACCAGTTCGCGCGACCTGGTCGATCAAAGCAAGTGCTGGGTGGGTGCTGATGGCCGGCAGCCCGATTGCCTGCGTCGTGTTGGGGGTCATCGGAGCCCTCACGGTCAATCCCTGCGGTGCGTTTGGTGATGCCTGCGACGACGACGGGCAGACCACCGCATTCGGCACGACGATGTTCGCGTTCGCACTCGCCTGTCGGCTCGCCTTCATCGGTGGCGTGGCGGTGTTGATCGCAGGCAGCATGCAGCATTGGCACTGAAGCGGTATCGCGATCCGGCCATCAAGCGAAGGATGGCTCCTGTGAATTGACGCGCACGCGGCATCCCATGCTGACGTCGCAAGGACGTTTGGCCCTGAAATGTCGCGCTGGGAACGTGCATCGTGGTTCTTGCCGGAGCGTTGTCACCTGGACGCGCAGTTGTCGCGAGGACACACATCGATGAAACAGAATCGCCCGGAGCCGCTGCACGACCGGCGAGCAGCATGACGCCCCGGCCGGCCGGGCACGACTGCGAACTCGTTGTCGAGCACGTCACAAAGCGCTATGGCGACAACGTCGTTGTCGAGGACCTCAGTTTCGTGGTGCCGCCTGGCCGGGTGACCGGCTTTCTCGGACCGAACGGGTCGGGCAAGTCCACCACGATGAAGATCATGCTCGACCTCGCGGCCGCAGATGCCGGTACCTGCACCGTCGGTGGTGTTCGCTACCGCGACCTCGACGATCCTGCACGCACTGTCGGCGCGATCTTGGAGTCCGACGCCTTCCACCCCGGCCGCAGCGGCCGTAGTCATCTCCGGATCCTCGCCGACGCCACCGGCGTCGATCTGCAGCGCGTCGATGACATGCTCGACCAGGTCGGACTGACCGACGCAGCGGACCGGCGTGCAGGCGCGTACTCACTCGGCATGCGTCAACGGCTCGGCCTCGCCGCAGCTCTCCTCGGTCAACCAGAGGTGTTGATCCTTGATGAGCCCGGTAACGGACTCGACCCGCAAGGCACCCGCACGCTACGCGACTTGCTCCGTGCTCATGCTGCGGGCGGTGGAACGGTGCTGGTGTCGAGTCACCTGCTCGACGAGGTCGAACACCTCGTCGACGACGTCATTGTCATCAA
>RCMY010003066.1_pt1 | contig 14937 bp, 16 predicted proteins | sample 2041341 | NCBI WGS metagenome assembly RCMY01 (sample SAMN09708234, study PRJNA481090) | Marine sediment metagenome, whole genome shotgun sequencing project.
GCACTAGCCGAACTCAAACAATCCCTCTTAGCCAAAGCCTTCTCTGGTGAGTTGACCGCACAGCCTGATTACATACTGAAAGAAGCTGTTTGATGAATGAAGCCGAAACCCGCGCCGAACTAATTGACCCCGCCTTAAAAGAAGCGGGTTGGGGCGTGGTTGAAGGCAGTCGTGTTCGACGTGAGGTTATCACTTTAGGCCGCCTGCAAGGAGCAGGCAAACGTGCCAGCCAAGACATTGCCGATTATGTTCTTTTCTATAAGGGGCAAAAGCTTGGCGTGATTGAGGCAAAGCGGCGCGATCTTCCCGATACCGAAGGCGTTGGCCAAGCCAAAAAATACGCTGAAATGCTGCAAACGCGCTTTACGTACTCCACCAATGGCGTTGGTATCTATCAGATTGATATGAAAGGCGGGACGGAAAGCTACGTGACACGCTATCCAACCCCTGATGAGCTGTGGGCTGATACTTTTTCTGAAAAGCGCATCTGGCGGGATCGTTTTGGCGCAGTCCCGTTTGAGGATAAGGGCGGCCAGTGGCAAGCCCGCTATTACCAGCACAATGCCATCAACAAGACTTTAGAAGCGATAGCGGGTGGTCAAAACCGCATCTTGCTCACTTTGGCCACGGGTACAGGTAAAACCTTTATTGCTTTTCAGCTTGCATGGAAATTATTTCAAAGCCGTTGGAGTTTAAGCGGTGAGCCAACAAGGCGGCCTCGCATCTTGTTTCTGGCAGATCGTAATATCTTGGCCGATCAGGCTTACAACTCGTTTTCTGCCTTCCCCGAAGATGCGCTTGTGCGAATTGATCCTGAAACGATCCGCAAAAAAGGCCGCGTCCCGAAAAACGGCAGTATCTTTTTCACGATCTTTCAAACCTTCATGTCTGGCCGTGATGAGCAAGGCAATTCAGCCCCCAATTTTGGTGATTATCCACCCGATTTCTTTGATTTCATCATCATTGATGAGTGTCATCGAGGCGGGGCTAATGATGAAGGCAACTGGCGTGGCATCTTGGAGTATTTCTCGCCTGCCGTGCAATTAGGGCTAACCGCCACGCCGAAACGCCAAGGCAATGTTGATACTTACGCTTATTTTGGTGAGCCTGTTTATATTTATTCGCTAAAAGAAGGGATCAATGACGGCTATCTGACACCGTTCAAAGTCAAACAGATTGCCACCACTTTGGATGACTATGTTTACACTTCCGATGATGAGCTGATTGAAGGCGAAGTCGAAGACGGTAAGCGGTATGGGGAGGACGATTTCAACCGCGTCATTGAGATTAAGGAACGCGAAAAATACCGCGTGAAATTATTCATGGATACAATCGATCAGACGCAAAAATCGATTGTGTTCTGTGCAACCCAAGACCATGCGCTAGCGGTGCGCGATCTGATTAACCAGATGAAAACCAGCACCGATCCCAATTACTGCGTTCGTGTAACGGCCAATGATGGGGAGCTTGGCGAGAAGCATCTTCGCATCTTTCAGGACAATGAAAAAACAATTCCTACCATTTTGACCACCTCGCAGAAGCTTTCAACGGGCGTGGATGCTCGCAATATCCGCAATATCGTGCTGATGCGCCCTATTAACTCGATGATTGAATTCAAGCAAATCATCGGGCGTGGCACCCGTTTGTTTGATGGGAAGGACTATTTCACGATCTATGACTTCGTGAAAGCCTATGAGCATTTCAATGACGCTGAGTGGGATGGGGAACCTATAGAACCCGTTACTTCGACACCACGGCCAACAACTGGTGATCCAAACCCAGAAGATCCACCTACAGAGCCACCAGAAGGCGATCCAGAGCCGCCGCGCAAGAAAATCAAGGTGAAGCTTGCCGATGGCAAAGAACGCACTATTCAGCACATGATGGCCACCACCTTTTGGAGTCCTGATGGCAAGCCGATGTCGGCGGCAGAATTTATACAGCGTTTGTTTGGCGATCTGCCAGAATTATTCAAAGATGAGGACGAATTACGCACTCTTTGGAGCCAACCAGATACACGCAAAGCTCTACTCGAAAACTTGTCCGAAAAAGGCTATGGCGATGACCAACTAAGCGAAATTAAACGCATGATTGATGCGGAAAATAGCGATCTGTTTGATGTACTGGCATATGTGGCCTTTGCCTTGTCACCCATTACCCGCACTAAACGTGTCGAGTTGGGACGTGGACGCATAGCCACCGAATACGATGAAAAGCTTCAAAGCTTCTTGGATTTTGTACTTGCACAATACGTTAAGGAAGGCGTTGGTGAGCTAGATAGCTCCAAACTGCCTGATCTATTGGAGCTTCGATATCGCGCTGTCAGGGATGCCGCTAACGAGCTGGGCGGTGTGGCAAAGATTCGGGATGCTTTCGTAGGATTTCAAAAATTCCTCTATGAAGGGCAACGGCTTAGTTAGGCAGGCTTTCACCGCACCACGATAAGAAAGACGATAGCAAAATGATCAAAGCAAAAGAAGAAGAAAATATATTTGCATTCGTATTAATGCCGTTCAAACAAGAATTCGACGACATATACAAACTAGCAATAAAAGCAGCGGCAAAAGATGCAGGGGTAGTCGCGCAAAGAGTTGATGAACAAATGTATAGTGAAGGGATGCTCGATAGAATTCACCGACAAATTAAAGTGGCTGATTTTGTCATTGCGGATATGAGTGGAAAAAATGCAAACGTATTTTATGAAATTGGATATGCGATAGCGAAAGGGAAATATTGCATCACTCTTGTCGATGACAAGACGAATATTTCGTTCGACCTTAAACACAAAAGACACATTGTCTACAATTCTATAACCGAATTAAAGGCACAACTGACTGATGAAATTAAATGGGCAGTTTCAAACGTTGAGAGCGAACGCGGTAGCAAAATACAAGCAACGTTAAAGGCAAAAGTGAGCACACTTCATAGAAGTGAGTACCGTGCGATAGCAGATATAGATTTCGCTATCGATCTAAAGCCGACTATTTCAGGCGCATCACCAGAAATAGAAAACGCGTATTTTTATTCAGGGCAAGGGTGGGCGCTATTTCAAAATAGCGATGAGTGCTCTCAGCAGAAAGCAGATATTTCAGAGTTTATGGTGCAACACTTTTTAAGCGTCCCTGTAAAACGCGTAAGGAACTGGGTTCAGATTAAATTCAAGGCAAAAAAGACAATCGCCTCTAAATATAAGGGTGATGAACTGAAGTCTGTTTATACGATTGGCGGTCGAGCAATGCTTCGTCTTTGCACTTCTGAAGGAGATTTAGACTATGAGTTTATGATTGACGAAACGGTAGATGATGAAATACCGTTTTAAGTTAACAGTTCACTAGCCATCTGTTAACTATGCCAGCCAGACCAGAAAACACAAGCCTTTAGTTTCGCGCCAGGTTGTCGCGATCGCGACAAAACCTAGCCGCGAAAGTTAACACTTTACTAGCAAACTGTTTACTCAATAGCGGCCATTCACAGACGGCAGCTATCAGACAGCACTCGGCCAAAAGCGGAGCTTCGTTTAGACTTTCAAGTTACCAAACATCCCCGAATAGGTTATGGCTTCATATACTTTTTTCATCGCCTGACCTGCTTCTTGGTCTAAAAACATTGAGGAACGTTTGCCACAGGGTTCGCCCATTAGATATGGGCGCATATTCTCCCAAGTTTCGCCACACTGGCTCTCTCGCCAACAAGGAACCTCGTTTTCCAACATAAGCCCTATAGCAATATTTTTGGGAATAGTATTGTCATTAGGCATTGGCTTTAGCCAATTACACACGACTAAGATCGGGTCTGTTCCGTCGAAATAAAAAGGTTTATCGATGCGTTCGGCTTCTATGCTAGCAACATGGCTATACTGCTTGTACGCTTCACCTTTCCAAAGTTCATTAACTGAATCGATGATTTCTTGACCATTGTCACTGTGGTATGGGCAGCTTAAAAAACCATTTGCAAAATATATAGTATGGTCAAGTCTTCGATAGCCACATTCATTACTGGGACGAGTGATAGGGGCAGTCTTGTTATGATTACACACCAAAGGGTGCCAGCTTGGGTACATGTCAACGACAGGGCCAAGACGGACTGTCAAATCATCTAAATAATATCTTAGTTCTTGTTGTTCTTCTGGGGTGCGTTTCTTTGGAATGAGATATCTTGCTGCTTTCTCAAACCCTTCTTCAATTGCTTCGTTCCTACGAAATGCCATAGCATGAACTCCTATTTTTGCGCATAAAAACACAATATCGTGCGCGAGTCAACAATTTTGTGTTTTGGCGCTAGTCGTAGGTAGTTAGGATAGCGGCCATTCACAGACGGCAGCTATCAGATACCCCTCTTGCCCGCCGCCTGCTACGGTGTTAGAGAGGAAAAACGTAAAACATTGAAAGCTCTTTGATTGCCAAAGCTTGACCCCTCCATAGCGCCCATTTTAAAGCTCGCTGAGCATGTGCCGCCGTATGGGTGGGCAATGTGCGCCCTCCTCGCCTTCATGCTCGCTGCGGTGGCCTTTGGTCGTCATAAGCACCTGATTTTTCGCTTTGCCGCTTCCCGCCGCTTGCACCAGCTCAAAAAACATAAAACGGATCGAGAAAAATTCGACTTCCTAAAAACCACACATCATTTCACGTTTGAAGAAATGATTTTAAGTGCCCTCAAACGCCACGGCCACAAGATACAGCGCAGCAAGAAATATTCCGGCGATGGCGGCATAGATGGGCAATGCTGGATTAACGGCCAGCATTATCTAATACAGGCCAAGCGCTATAAAAATCACATCAACCCGGCGCATGTGGGCCAGTTTGTCGGCGTCTGCCGCAGACAGGATGCAAAGGGGCTTTTTATCCATACAGGCAAGACCGGAGCCAAAAGCCGCAACATTGCCCGGAAATATCAGATTAAAATTATTAGTGGCCGCACGCTCTTAAAGCTGTTTCGGTTCGAACTGGATAACAGGCGCAATACGCCGCAATGAAAAATCCTCACCGGGCCGCTGCGCTTCGATGGATTTTAAAGCCGCTAGAGCGTCCGTTTTGTTCATGGGCATATCAAAGCCCGCTACAGGCTCTTTGTGCTGTCCGGGGTTGCCGTGTGCATCCTTGAAAGCATCAAGGCACTGCATCACGATATATTGGCTTTTGTCGGTCATGATCGAACGGTAACACCCCTACCCCACCAGCAAAAGCTAATTGAAACCCCTGCACTCGACAAAAATAGCGACACGATAAAGCCTCGTAAGAACCACTGAACATGACAGAGCGGAACCCGACATAGTTACGCTACCCCTGCCGAACGCGGCGCAGCCGCCCCTTATTTACTGCTTTTAAGCTTTTCGCTTTTTCGGTCTTGGTTTTAAGGGTTGGTTGCTTTCGGAGCCGGACACGCAAGCGGCCTATGTGGTGCGCATGGTTCCCACTGCAAGGGCTTGAGCGTAGCGCCCCTTGTTGTGGTGGTTCTGCGTGGCATCTAGGTTTAAGCGTGTGTCTGGTGGTAGAAAGCCGCCACTGCCCTGCCCGGTTGCTTTTGGTGAGCGTCAGCGAACATCATAAAAAGATTTGTGCGACTTGTCGCACGCCTTAAATAAGGCTGCAGCTTGCTGCGGGGCGGAGAGAGCGAAGCGAACGAAGGGTTAGGCGCTTTTTTTTGTGCCACCAATTGCACGTTATCCACAAGCGCCGCGACAAGGTTAAAAGAAGAATAAAATATAAGGTTGAATAAAGAAAAGAATAGGGATTTTTTACCAAAAAAAAACTCAATTAAAACAATAGATTAAAAAGGATTTTCGGTTTTAACTGTGAGCTATCTTCCATACTTTGGTCTAACTGTGAGCTATCTTCCATACATGTGTGAGCTATCTTCCATACATGTGTGAGCTATCTTCCATACTTTTTAACCATAATCAGGGCAACTGTGAGCTATCTTCCATACTTTTGAAACAAAAAAGGCTTAATAAATAACCATAATGTAGCGGTTTTTGCCAACTGTGAGCTATCTTCCATACTTACTGTGAGCTATCTTCCATACATGTGTGAGCTATCTTCCATACTTACTGTGAGCTATCTTCCATACCTTGAGCTTAGTTACCCACAAGCGACACACCTGCACCCAAAGCTTTCATTTCGGAATCTTTGGAGCGTTTATTAGCCGCTTTCTGCTCCCCAACAAATTCAGGAGAAGCGGTAACAATATATTTAACATCAATAATTTTCCGTCCTTCTTTCTGGTCTTCGCTGTCGTATTTTAGAAGTACGGCCCGCTCTATCAATTCATCGAGCGCAGACTTTAATTTGATACGGTTATCAACTTCCCTACCTTGCTGCATTAGCCCGCTTGCTTGCTTTATATCGGAATACATGAAGTTGTATGTGTTGGTGAAATTGGCTTGAACAAAGCGATTAACAAAACGTTTATAGAGATAGCGAGTAAGCTGCTCTTTGCAGTCGCCAAAACGCTTGTAATTGAATTGGCGATATTGCAAAGAATTAACGGCTCTTGAAATTAAGACAGGCAACCGGGCAACATGCATAGCGTCTCTATCGTCTATGTATTGCTTACGATTAACGCCTATGTATGTAGGTAAAATAGCCTCAGAATAAATTACAGTGTCGTTTTCAGAAACGACTATGCGGCAACCTCGCATTATCTCTAGGCTATGTTTTATATCAGTGTATTTGCGGGAATGCCCAATTTTTTTAAGCTCCCGCATGATCATGTTATAAGAAAACCGCACCCAACTTTGATTTTCTTCCGCTTCATGTAATCCATAATTTTGATCAGAAAAAATCTTCTTTAAAACCTCTTCTATGAGTTCTTCGGCTTGGGTAGGAAAAAACGCTTTAAAATTACCGTCTGGCTGCTTGATTAATGCCGGATGGATTTCAACGTCATAAGCAACGGGCCGCCCTTCTCTATCGCGGAGCGTGTAAGGCAGATTGAAAGGCTGCGCCAATCCGTCAGCGTTACGATGTTTGTTAATCTGTGCGGGTGTAAAAAAATACTTCGGAATGTTCTCCCAATATTCGGCAGTGTTTGAAACCTCGCTTAAATCGTTGGTAACGAATTGAGCAAACAAGTCGAATTGAACGCTTCTTACAGGAGTAAGCGGGGGCTTTTTATCGTCTGTTTTTTTCTTGGTCATGAATCACCTAAATATTATTATCGTATTATAAGATCATATTATGCGATTTAAGCGGCGGCTGATTCCTGCGCCGTTGCTTCAATGTTATTCAATGCATCCATGACGGTAAAATACAGCTTTCGCGATAAACTATTAACGTTTGTTGGTGGTGTTTTAAAGGCTTCATGGTCGTTTTGTTTCAGACGCTTTATAGCGGCCACTTTTGCAACGTTGCCGATAATTTGATCTTGAGGCAAGCGGCTAAAATATTGCTGAAAATCATAAAGGCGCTCATTTTTATTGCCTGAAACCATATTGAGCAATAGAGCAATATTGTCAGCGCCATAGCCTTTTAAAACTTCCATATAACGCAAAGTTTCGTCTACGGCTTCCTCATCGGGATTAATCGGCATGACGACTAAATCAACGCTAGGCGCTATCCATTGATCAATTTCAGGGCGGTTGCCGCCGCTGTCGATAACACAAAGCCCATCTTGATTAAGGGCAGAGCTAACAAGCGTTTCTAAGGCAGAAGGGTTGCGAGCGTCATAATACATATACGGGCGAGCAAGTACCTTAATAGGCGGTCTATTGTCGGTGTGCATCATGTGGGCCGGGGTTCCCTTGAGAACGGAGCCTAGAGCTAATGCATGGCTTAAACAGGTCTTCCCTACTCCACCTTTAGGACTGATAACGGCGACACCTTTCATGAATTTGCCTCCCTATGCTGTCCAATAATTTTGCGTAGGGCTTCACTTGCGGGAACAACTTTGTTTTTCTCACGGCTTAATTGAAAAGCTATTTCATTTATATAAGCAAGGTCGCTCTGCCTGAATGTATGGGACTTGGCTACCATTTGATCGGCTTTTGTTTGTTCGTGTTCAATAGTGGCCTTAACGGGGTCACTTTGTGGGGAAGGCTTTAAGGCTTCGGTTTTGATTGCTTTCATTGAATAGCGTCCTTCATCGTTGAAAAATATTATTATCGTATGATCTGATAATATAATACGATCATAATTGCATTAACGGGAAGAGTGTTCAATGCAAAAGTTAGCAGGTAAGCATTATAAGATCATATTATATTATAATCATATAGTGATACAGTCACCTGCCCATTTCAAAATCATCATGCCCGCGATCACGCCGGGGCGCTCGATCCACGGCGGGCGCTTCGCGTGTGCGCTCTTGCGCTGCTTTCAATTCGGCGGTGCGCTCAGCGGATTTCGCAAAAATCGCCGCTGTAGCCCGTTCGCGGGCGTTGTAGTGCTCGCCATCGGGCGGGCGCTCCTGATTGGCCGCTACATCCTGATAGGGCAGGGTGCGGCGCTCATCCTCGGCCACCTCAGACGCTTTAAGGGCTTGAAGCTGCGCTTGCCTGTTCTGCTCAAACAAAGCCGCTTCTGCGGCCTTAGCGGCGCTCATACGGTCGTATTCTGCCTGTAGCTCGGTAATGCGCTGTAATTCGCTTTCACGCCGCCCGGTAACGGTATGCAAAAACCGCACAAAACCAAAAGCCCCGTCTTGGGTGGTCGATTGATGCAGGGCCGCAAGCTCTGAGCGCATTTGCTGTTCACGCTCGCCATAATCTTGCTGCTGGCGGTGGAGTAGGGCAGTGCGCTCGCCTTGTATGCGTTGGTAGAAAGCTTCACGGCGGGGCAGGGCAGAGGAGGCTTGAAATTCTTGTTGATATTCCTGCGGGCGCTCCTGCGAAGCGATGCGCCGCTGTTCCCGGTCTATGGCTAAATCATTAATTTTTTTTTGAGCTTCCAAACGGTGTATATCGGCGTTGGCCGCTTCAATCTCGCGGTTAAAATCGCCCCTGTGAGTGGCTACGCCCTTGCGCTCTAAATCGCTTGCGAGCGGACCTAAATGCTTTTGCGGCACTCGATCAATGCCGCGTGTTTCAAAGCTTAAATGCTCGGTGTAAACATCGAGGCCATTAGCTGCGGAAATATCATTCATGATTCCGGCCACTTGCTCACGCAGCCATAGCGTTTCTTCTACGCCTATCGACATTTCAGAGCCGGGGCGCTTCTTCACTTTTTCATCAAGAACACGGTCTTTTGTTTTCGCCCATCCATCGGGCCGCTCGGCGTCAAAACGCCGGGTGGTAAACAAAATATGAGCATGATAATTGCGCTCGTCTCCATGTTCTGAGGGCGCATGAAAAGCAATATCAACGCCCGCGCCGTAGCGTTCAACAAGCGTTTGAGCGATGTTGTAACCTGCTAGGCGGCGCTGCTCGGTGTTCATTTCATGCGGAAAAGCTACCAACAGTTCGCGGGCCGTCTGCGAATTTTTGCGGTTTTCTTTTTTCTCGGCGGCGTTCCATAAACGGCTGCGATCATGCGCCCAATCTGGCGCATTATCGGGAAGGAGTAGAGCGTTATGCTCTACGCCTTCTTTGCTGCTGTAGTTCTTCCATAGCCCGGTGCGCTCATCGAGGATGCATTCAGCAGACCGATACGCAGCCGCAGCAGTGGCCGAATGGCCTTTGCTGCGTTGAATAGTTTTCAACTGGGCATGGAGTTCAAGAACGCGCATCAATACCGCCGCCGAGAAAAGCGCGAAAGGGGAGCCAATCCAAATTGGCGGGGAAAACATGCAATAGTTTTCACCATGGGACGCCCACGGCCCACAAGCGAAAAGGGAGCCGATTTATCGGCGGGGATTAACCGCAATAATCCACACCGAAACCACGTTTCGGATTTTTGCCGCCCGGCATCAAAAACGCCACAGGCGATTTTTGAAAAGAGGGACGCAAGCAATCTGGTTTTTCGTAGAAAAAATTTTGGTACAAAATAAGATTGCATAATTGCGCTCCTCGTAAACTCTGAGATACCCACAGCAAACATTCTACCAAACATAAACATCAATTTTCAATTACGACCAAAAAGATATACAATACAATTTTTCCAGCAGAACTCACTGCACATTATATGAACAATAGACGACTAGAAAAGCTCCACGAAAAACGTGCTCAAATTGAAGCACAAATTAAGGACGCCAAAACAAAAGCAGCGCAGCAAGAACGCAAAGCAAGAGACCAAGCCAATATAATCTCAGGAGCGATAATCAATAAGCACAGAGATAAAAATCACGAATGTGAACATTCAAAGTGGTTTAACCGCTTGCTCGATCAATACGTAGAAAAACCCAAAGAACGGGAACGGCTCGGCTTATCGCCGCTAAACGAAAATATAAAAACGCGCTTAGATAGTGATGAACAACGCAAAAATGGCTGACCTCGATCAAGCAAAACGATCTGCCGCTATGGCCGCAATTTCAGCAAAAGCCAATGCAGCTAAAGCCGCATACTACGAACGACAAAACGCCTCACCTGATCCGGCATACGCCGATATGGAGAAATTCAAACCTGACCCGGCTTATACGCCCCGCCCTTGGTATGCACCAAAAAAAGTTAATCACTGGCACCCAGTTTCCCAACGCACAAAATCTTATGATGGTTTCGACGGCCATACATTCCCCGGTGCAAAAGCGCCCCGTAATCCAGATTTAAACAACGGCAGAGAACGCTAGAACATGGCAACCGAAAAAGAAAAACAAGGTGCAAAATTTCATGCCGCAGTAATGGCCTCAGCATCAGACCCGGCTTACGATGATCCAACCGCCGGAGATCCACAATACAGAACAAGACGCCCAAAAGCGCCGCCGTGGTATCCAGTGCCGCCACCAACTCGATAACGATAAAAAGTAATAAGAACACTGAAAAAAAATTTGAACCTCGCTGCGCTCGGTAGGAAGGAGTGCGACAAGTCGCACAAGTTTTTAGTGTCCTCATTGCCGGACAGGCTAGAATATTTTCAGAACAATGATAAAGTGGTCAAGCCGTTATGGGTGGAAACCCCTCTGGCGGTGAACGGTGATAAACCGGAAAGGCTCTGCTGGTAACGGCAGGGCTTTTTTATTGCCAAATATGTCTCGATCTGGTGGAGTAAAAACCCGCTAGTAGGAAGGAATAAACAGGATGTCTCAATCAAATACGGTACTGTTAGAAAGCTTTAAAAAACTTAAAAACTTTGATGAGGAGCAATGTATTCGCTGCCTCGTTGCTTTGCTTAATATTGACGACCACGAAGATAGAGAAATTGCTATTGATTTGGTTGTCTTGATGAACCAACCCACGCCCGAAAAGCTGGTAAATTAAAGCGCTCCATAAAATACAAATTTGCTAAAAATTAACCATTTGTGCTAATACTGGGGGGATCAACACCACCAAGAGAAAGACAATGGATTGTCTGAAAAACAAAAACCGCTTGAATATTACGGCCCAAAACCCGGCCCGTTAAACGAGATATTTACAGGGCTGCTAGTCAGTCCATCAGGCAATATTGGCGCAGAATTTCATAGCCAAGTGTTCCCAGAGTTAAATCCAATGGAAATACACGAATTAGCTTGCTATGAAGATATGCAAAAATCGAATGAGTGGGTACGGGATTTAAAAAACGTGCCGGAATCATCACCAGATTACGCCAAAGCCCAAGAAAAAATAGAATTACTCGCAGTCAATGCGACAATACAGCACTATGCGTTATCGTGCATTCAGGCGAGCAAGCTTGAACGTGGTTTAAAGCTCGATGCGCCCTTAACGCCGCATCCTGATGTCCATTGGATGAACCTGCAAAAACCTGCTGCTGTGCCAACGCTTGAAGCTTAGGCCGCAATTCTCGCAAATTTGATAAGCTGTGTAGCTTGTTCTACGATTTCATCATATTCGGCATCATTGGCGGCGTCTTCAAGGCGTATCTTGGCGGTGTTTTTAACATCATCGGTGGTGTAGCCTTTCGGCAAACTCCATAACTTGCGTAAAGCATCGGTTTCAGCATCATAAACAGACTGTGATCGAACGTCACGATACGCTACAGCCTCACCAGTAGCGGCTTGCTCAGGTGGTCTTTCAGCGGCTTGTATTGGCGCTTGTTTGTCAACCAGCACCATTTCACCATTGCGCAGTGTGTAGCGGGGTTTTTCGGCGGCTACTGGCTCCGGCGCTATTACTTCCTGCACTGGTGCGGGCTGCTCCTCCGGCAAAGTTTCAACGCCATTCACAAGCGCTGCAATCTGGTCATAAATCGCGGGCTGCGCTTTTAGAATAAAGGGCAAATGATCCGGGTTTATCTTCTCGATCTCAAAATCAGCCGCAGAAATAGAAAGTAAACGGTGCAGTTCTTCATCAATCTGCGCACTGGTTAAATCCCCGGCGGCTCCGGGTCGCCGTGTCTGAAACAAATATTTGCGGTTTTCATCACAATAGCGGCAATACTCGCTGTAAATGATTTCGCCAGCATTGGCCGGTATCTCTTCACCTTCGGGTAATAATATTGATGAGTAACGATCCGCATAAACATTGCCGCCCATATAAAGCCCATTAACAGGCGATTTAAGAAGGATTCGAGTCTGCGTCACACGTTTAAAGGGGTTATAGCTTAACTTCAAAAGCGTGTTAATTTCTGCAATCGGGTCGCCCCGTTCAAGCCATGTGTAGCCTTCATGCACAGCATTGGAATGCGTGCCGGGTGGATACCACGTATAACAAAGCGGGCCATAAAACGGGCTTTTTTGCTGATAAGGGAAACACATAGAGCGATTGCTAAAAGTCGTCATAAAGGCACCTGCCGCCGTTTTTTAATGTAATGCCCGGACTGCATTTGTTTCCATTCGCTCGGATCGGATGCGGGCAAAGCATGGCCGCTATGATCCGGCTCCTTAAATTTCCATTGCGCTTTGAAAGCATCGGAATAATACGGGTAGCGCTCCAGCAATAGCGGCTGATAATCGGAACGGATAATAATTTGATAACCCTTTTCTCTCGATGTAAGCGCCCGGATTTCCTGCCCGGAAAGTAGCTCAGTATAAATACGATCATCGCGGCTATCGCTGTCACGCACAAAACCCCGGCGCCCTAATTCAGCGGAAACATAATCAGCCGTATCTTGCTGCAAACCAAAATACTGCTGCACGCCGCCGAGAAACGCCCGCCAGTTTTCGCCGTACAGGTCTTTAAGCTGTCCTATGCTGTGCATGATCGGCCATAGCTTCACGCCATAGCCGGGGATTTCGTTAGCTTCTTTTACGAGCTGCTCCATGCGGCCAAGGGCGTAGAATTCATCAAGAATAAACAGCACAGGCAATTCAGGCTTGCCGCCCTTACGCATTGCCCGGATTGCCAGGTTAACAAACAGCCGTAAAAATCGAGCGTGGGTTTTGAGCTTGTCACCTTCCAGCACTAAAAAAATACTGCTGCCGGGTTTGTTTTTAAGATCGTTCAAAGAAAAATCAGACGTTGCGAGCGCTTCCCGCATTTTCGGACTATCAAGCCATTTGGTGTGTTTGTCGGCTGAGCTGATAAAATTTCGGACCTCGGTTATATGTTCGCTGAACGTATCCGCTGCCCGGCTGATTATGCCGCTGCATGTGGTGTTGGCGTGCATTTCAGCCAGTAGGGCCGGATCGTCTGCCCGGATGCGCCCTATAAAATCGCGCAAGTCTGCAAGATTGGGATTGTTGCGCCGTGTGATTAAATGGCCAATGCCTGCGGCGATAAGATCGCTTGCGCCCTCGTCAAAGTGGTCTGCTTTCGGATCGCCCGAGCGAATAACAATGCCATCGGTAAGCAAACGAATATCATCAACAATCGTATCGGAATCAGGGTCAAGCTCTGCCAGTGGATTTAAACGCGCTGCGGGCTTCCTTAGCGCTTCAAGGCGTTTTGATACGCCGAAGGGGTCAACAATATGCACAGGGCCGTAAGCGGTGCGCCTTTGCCCTGTAACGTCGGCATTTTCGCCTTTGGGGTCGATGCACAGCGCAGAACCCGGATAAAGCAGTAAATTCGGGATAATGGCGCTTGTGCCTTTGCCGTTGCGTGGCTCTGAAAACGTAATCATCGCCTTGTCGTCAAAATGGCCTACGGTGGTTTCATGGTCCCATGGTGAACGGCCAAGGAAAACATCGCCCCGGCTTGGGTCGAAACGGTGCGCCCAATGGTGGAATACATTGGCGAACCCGGCTGAACCGCCAAGCCCGTATGCTGTGCCTTTGGTAAGATCAATCAACGGCCCGAAATGCGAGGCCATGAATTTTTTAACGCCCGGTGAGAAACGGCGGGTAATCCGGCGCACTGATTTAAAGGCGTGGCGGTTGGTGTGCAGCGCTTTGGCACTGCCAAATTTAAGCCGCAATTCAATCAGACAGGCAACCACAAAGAAGATAAACGCCAAGATGGCGAAATATACCGCCCGTGGCGGCTCTATATAATTTTCGTCTTGAGCGAATAATCCGGCCATATAAACGGCCCCGGTGAAGAGGAGCGCATACGAAAAGCGCTGTAAACGAAGGAGCCAGATCATTTAAAATTCTCCACAATAAGCCGGAAAATTAGGGTGGTATCAGAAACCGCCCGTATTTTGGGGCTGTGTCTGCGGTATTTGTGCCGCTTGTGATGGTGAATATTAGAGTTTACCAATTTTCTACGGCCACATGCTGACAGCGCAGTAAATCAGAGCCACGGCGGGCGGGTGGTTTTAGTTGCCTCCCTGAAATTTACGCACAAAAAGGGGTGGCTTTCTGTGCGCAAAAATCTAAACTACTAAGTCATTGATAAATAAAACTCTTGACAGCACAGAAAGGGTGGTTAAAAAGTAAGGGATGAAAAACGGCCAAAAAATCGGTTATGCCCGCGTTTCAACCCGCGAACAAAATCTTGATCTGCAATTAGATGCGCTCAAGGCGGCAGGCTGTAATCAGATTTTTACCGATCGAGGCATTTCAGGGGCGGCCATCGAGCGCGACGGGTTGAACCAA
>RCMY010003067.1_pt1 | contig 14936 bp, 11 predicted proteins | sample 2041341 | NCBI WGS metagenome assembly RCMY01 (sample SAMN09708234, study PRJNA481090) | Marine sediment metagenome, whole genome shotgun sequencing project.
GGTCGCTGATAGCGATTATGATTATGGCACCAGACCCTTCAGAGCAATTCATCACACTATATCAGCGGTGGCTTTGGTTGGCGGCGGCTGTCAGTTTTCACAATTAATGTCATTTTTTCACAATAGATGTCATGTTATCCATACTATGCAGGAGTGGGTCGCATGACATTCTTCCGATCATTAGACAAAATTGCTAATCCTAATCCTTGCTACGTTAACGACGATGATGCCATCTATTTTGCAAAAGGTGTTGAATATGTCGTGATTTGGTATGGGCGCATTTATCCTAAATCAAATAGAAGCAATGCTATTAAGCTTATCGAAGTAGTGTTCTTTAACACCAAAAATGCCAAAGAGTTGAAAGTTAAGTTACCTATAGAAATAGCATTGAAAGTAACCATCGGCTCAATTTGGGTTAATGGCGAAACCATCCACAAGTATTGCTTTGATGACTTTAGCGCTTTAATTGAAGCTCAATCAGCGAATTTATCTCACTCTAACCATTACAAAATTGCCAATACTAGTAAAAAGTATGAATTTGATCTCTCTAAATACCCTGTTAGGGGCTTAGATAAAGACGGTAATACATTGCTTGTGGTACGCCAAGGCGATCATAAGATACTTATGCATCCTTTAACTTTCTATGTGGCCCACTATGGCGTATCAAAAGAAATAAACCGCATTCTCTTATCCTACTTATTCATTGACGTAGAAGATATGCTTAATCTTAATAAGCCCGATCCCAAAATTTCAGATATTGTGCTCATACCTGATAGCTGCGTCATAGGCGACGCGGTTTTCTTGCATTATCTTAAATATGATGACTACGCTAAAGACAAAATAATGGGTTTAAATAGAAGGGTAATCCAAAGCCTTTCTAATCCAGAAGAATCAAACCCTTTAAAACCTGTGAAATCAGCCTCTTTAAAATGCGAGCCTTATCATGATCAGCCTATAGAGATGACGTTTAAAGGTTTTGAGATTGAGTCAAAGGTTATTCTTTGCACTGAGATAACAGGTATGTCTATGCCACAAGGCGAAGATATATTTTATACTTTTGAAGAAAGTAGCAAGTCTGATTTTGATCCAGATAGACTACAAAAGCGTGTCATCAAACCTTTATTCGATAAAATCAGCAGTAATGAAATAGTCGTTGAGGTTGAAAAGGATGCAGGCAATAGCACTATCGCCGTAACGCGCCAGCGCATTGCTACCATCGGTGAAATCAGACAACTTATCAAGACAGAAAACATCTCATCTGACCAAGCTATTCAATCCTATAACAGTAAGATTATTCCTTTAAAAGAGCCGATACCGTCAAGCTATGCAGTAGGTGGTAAAAAAGGCTCTGATAGCTCTGTGGGTATAATGCAAGCACTCATATCATCAGGGGCAGTAGATGAGCTAAAGAACCTATCTTTTAAGAAATTACTAAACTACGCTCAATCTCTTAAAGGCATTACTGCTTATAGAGGTGTGAGAATTGATTGCTACCGTAATGGACAGTTATACGGTGAAACTACGGATGAGCTAAATAGACCTAATACTGCTAAAAATGTCGTAGCTGTCTATGTGCTAAGGATAATGACGAACAGTACCACTTACTATTTTTTCGACTGCACTATAAAGACAGGTATTAAGACCAGCGGGCTTGCTATCAAGGTGACGAATGATTCTGAATTTCAAGCAAGAGGCGTGGGTGAGGTGTTAAGCCAGTTATACGATAATGATGGTAGGTTGTCTAGTTTAGCGGCGCTGGCAAGCTCGTATGGGCCAATAGTGAGGTTTAATCATGCTAGTAGCGAAAGCAGCAATTGGGTAGCGACTGCTATTGGTAAGTTGTAGGATTTTTACTATTCTTTAAAAGAGGTGTGATTGAATGAATAAACTGTTTTTAGGGCCAGCTCTACTATTAATTATAGCTTGTACGGATGTTACACTAGAACACGATGATAACTATGGTGCAGGTTACATCAGCGTAAGCGAGGCATTATGGCCCACTGAACACGCAAAACCTTATCCATTCACTGTGCCTTATGGTGAGATATCCTGCGGCTCTCATCCCAACTTTGGGCGACAAGTATACTTTGAACCTAAAGGCTTTACCGATGAGTCGTATATCGGCACACCGCTCAATAAGTCAGCTGTGGATGCTCTAAATCAAGCTAGTATGCGCCCGAACGTACCCTACAGTGTCAAGGAGGGTGCTGACCTTAGTGAGGCTATAGAGGTAGGCCTGATGGTATGTGATGAGCATCAAGAAATGCTAGATTCCAATAATAATCTTTAGCGTTAGTAACTCGTAATTAGTGTACATATAAAATAGTTAACCACTACAGATCTTATTGTATTGCGATATTAAGCTAAACTAATATAAATTTATAACTAAAGGAACTTGTAAAATGATTAAATTAACCAACAGTCATATGAGTAGTAAATTTCAACCTTTTAAAGACCAAGTTATTAGTCATTTTAGGGTAAAACCAGTAGTGCAAGATATTGATTTAATTAAGATTTCTGAAAACAATATAAGTCAGCTAATCGAAGTAAAAAAGTCTAAAAAAACAAATTATATTTGGAAGCCATTTACTAAAAGAAATTATCCAAATCTGGGTTATGATCGTCTCGATGATTATAATTATAAAGCCTTGTTTGCTTTAGGCGAGGCATTAGATGTTAAGGTATGGATATATCACTACACACAAGACCATTTAGTTGATGAGGGTATAAACTTTTATAGAATATTAGACTCTAGTTTAAATACAACTGAACGCCTTACATGCTCCTTACAGGATTTCGAGTCTAAAATTTTAGGTAATCAATCTTCCAAATGTGAGCAAAGAAATAGTAATAAGGTAAAAGATTTTGATAATCCCAACATAGCTACTAATCAGAACAATTTGTTTTATGTTTTTCAAACAAATCAGGTTTTAAAAAACCATTATTATGTAGAGTATGGTGGTATCTGGACTATGCTTGTATCTAACCCTAGAACATATCAACCCTTATGGCTTTATATTGAGGTTGATATAGAGGCTAGCGGTATTGATCTAGACCAGATAATATTGAAAGATGAGTTTTATCCTCAAATTGAGATACATGAAAAAACCAATACGCCTCTATCCATAATTTCTTATACCCATGATATGACTAAATTTATAGTATATGAATATAATTATGATAGGTTCAATAGGATGGAAATGGACTCTAGTGAAATAAAAAACTACTACGGTTCATATATTCAGTTATTAAATTAATCACTCTGACACTGCATACTTATTATATTAGATCAAAATTTAATATAGTAAGTACACATTACTAACTCATGGTTTTGACGTTATTTTCAATAAAGCTTATGTCGGTGACATCTAAGTTGTATTTTAAGTATAGCTGCTTGTCGATATCTGAGATACTTGCTGTCCAGTCAATATCGGAACTAGGCGTGAAGTCTTGTAGAGGTATCTTTGACCATGTTTCTTTTGTGGCATTATCTTGGGTTATTTTCTTGATACTAAGTAATAAACGTAAGAATTTACTCTTTAGATACTTCAACAGAGCTTCAGCTTCCCCTTCAGTTTCAAATTTACCAAAAGAAATAAATGTTTGTGTATGACCAGTTTTTGGCGGTGCTACTACAGGTGTGCTTAATACTTCACCTACTTTACCTCCACCATTCGTCTTTGGAAGAAAGACCTTCCATCCGTTAAGGTTACCACCATCCTTAACATAGTCAGCATCGATATATTTATAAACTCGCTCATTGTTTTCCCTACCAAATATCTGTACTTGTTGATCGCTTTTTTTATGATTAGAAAAAACTTCAGGATATCTATCAAATATGTTGGAGCCCATCGATAATGCTTCGCTTTGCTTTGCCCGACCTTTTAAATTAGGGTGCTCCTCAAGTAGTTTTGGCATAAGTTTGTAGGAACTACGTACATAAATGATCTCACCTAACTCTACAAAACCATTAAAGTTAATTACTTTACGCATAATACTGTCTAGTTCTGGAAGGCTAACAAATGTTTTGATAGCACCAAAATCTTTATCTTCATCACGATATAAAACGGATACCCCTCCTTTAAAGCCAGTATCAGGAAAAACTTTAGACGCTTCTGGATTATAATAAACAACTTTCACATGCTTATCATTTAGGATTTTTTTGTTCCATTCTTTTGGGGTCTGTCCAGCATTAAATAAGAATCTTGCTGGAGAAATCAAACAATAAGTGAAGCTACATCTTTCTGCTAAATCATAAAAATTTTGATAAATTGGGGTACTACGATTATTGTTAGAGTTATCTTCTTGATAAGGCGGATTACCAACTACAACGTCAAATTTCATTATTTTTTATCTCCAAATAGTTCATTGCACTTAGTCTTGAAATCATCATCACCTTTGGCATATGGAGTTGTATCTAAGCAAACGATATGCGAGCTATTAATAACTTTGGCTGCCTCATCAAAACCAAAAACAAAATTGCGGGCAATATTGTAAATAATTTCACTAGGGGCGAAGCCATAAATTTGATTTTCTAAGATGTGCTTGAGGCGTACATTATTATCTGGAATCTCATTTGCTAGACCAATATATAAACGCCTGACAATTTCTGTCAGATATAAACCAGACTTAACATACAGATCAGCAAAGGTTTTACTAGAGTCACTAAAAATATCTGGATCTTCTTCTTCCAATAAATCCACCATCATTTTCACGACTTTCCTTGGGGTAAAGATTTGATTGGTTTGTTGCGGAGGAATATAATCAAATATATCCTCATCTTGACTTTCATCAAAGTAATTGGCGAGTTGAGTACGTTTTTTTAAAAACTCTTGCACAGACTCGTTAAATACTGTTTCATCAAAAAAGTTAAATTTATCTCGTAGAGTTCTAAATTGATCTAAGGTGATACCAGTTACTTCTTTAAAAACATTTTCGCTGATGCGCTTATCAAAATTCTCAATTACAGTATCAATTTCACCATACGCCATTAAGAATGAGGGTATGGTGCGAGCAAAGCCACGTAAACGGGCACGCACATCATCTTCAACGGTATTTTTCTTTTTATCCTCAGCTTTTTGCAAAATAGCATGGTTTGATGCCTGTATTTGTTCTTGTGTCTTAGAGGCAACTTTAGCCGCCACCTCCTTTTGATAGTCCTCTTGTATTTGTTTTTGTTTGGCTTCATAAGCGGCTTTAGCATCAGCTATTTTCACTTCATCAAAATGAGACCTTGATACTTCTTGCTCGTATTCAACTTCCGCCTCTTTTTGTTTGATATCAGTCTGTCTTTGTGAAATCTCAACCTCACGAGCGACTGCTTTAGCGGCATTATTCACGATATTTTCGGCAAAATTTTGAGTAACACCATTATCTTTAGCAGCCTCTTTAATACCTTGCGCCACATTCTCAATAAAGCTTTTTTCGATGGTCTTAGCATGATTGTCTTGAGATTGTTCACTAAAAGCTTCTGCCGTTTTCTGAATATTGGCGTACGTCTTCTCACCAAAGCGCGCTTCGGTTTGTGAAATTACTATATCTGCATCAATTTGAGCCTCACCTTCGCTATCAACCGTGACATCTTGCGTATCAATGGGGTCTTGAGTTTTTTGAGGAACATTTTTACCAACCTCCATAGGATTAAGGTTTTCAAGGATTTCTCGCACTTCTTGTGACGCAAAAATACCTGACACATTCTTAAAGAGTAGGTTTGACATAAAGCCACGACGTACCACTTCTTGAGCCTTGATAGCTTTTGGTATGGTTAATACTTGAGTAGCATCAAGCTCAACCATCTTACCGTCACTATCCTCTGCGATAACGGGGAAGAAGTTTAAGAGATGCTTAATGTTTTCTTTACGAACATCGCTTGTACCACCACCATTTACCGTCCTACGAGATAAATCGTTAGCAAACTCTTCATAGATGATTAATGTGCGCTCAGGTGCAAAATCAAACACGTAGGCATTGTCTTTTTGATATACCTGACCATCTATCTGATACTCCCAAGGATTTTGCGCACGGAATGCTGCTTGCATATACAGGCTAGGTGACTTGATGTTTGATAACATCAATACCGCTGTCCATTCAGGAATAGTGATGCCTGTGGTTAGCTGACCCACAGATAGTGTAATGGTTTTATCGTGTGATTGAACAGCCTCTCTTACTCGAATAAGCGATTTATCATTGATAATTTCGTTGATATCATGACCTTGACCATCCCCTGCGGCAAGGATGATCTCGTAGTTTTCAAAGACAGGGTGCTCTTTTAGCAGCTTTTGCAGGGCTTTGGCGCTTGCGACACGGCTTAATAGCCAGAAAGTGTGTTTAAGCTCATCACGCAACGCCTTGGTTGAAAATGGATACTTCTCATTACGAGACAATGAATCTAGCCATTTCTTAACATCTGCTTCATGAACAAACTTGCCATTATCTTTTGTTTCAAAGAACTCATTAAGATCGAAAGCATAATCAATGTTCTCGCCCTCAATCTTTGCCCCTTTATTTACCTCATCAGTGATAGCTTGACCCATTTGATAAGAAAATAAATTTAAACGAGGTAATTTTTCATAAGGATTGTGTTCGTCTGGATTGTCCCAAGTAGCTTTAGCATTCTGCTCATCGGCATAGCTCCAATTATAAATCTCATCTTCATTAAATATGCCAGCAGCAACGGCTTTGAAGGGTGTGCCAGATAAGTGCAGAGTAAAGTCACGATTAATATTATCAAAAGCTAAATCCGTCTTAAGAGTGTCAACCCCTTCATGAGCCTCATCAATGACTAGCATGTCCCATGTCATGTCTTTGACCCAACTAAGCTTATTGTAGTTACCACCAAAACTAATTGCTCCCTTTAGATCTTGTAGGGATATAAAGGCGATCATGTGTTTTTTACCAGAGGCCGTCTGTGATAAAAATTGCTCTCTTGTCAAGACAGGGCGCTCACTTAAGGAGTCGCTGGTAGAGACAAATGCAAAATCAGATTGCCACGCAATAAACTTCTCAAAATCATCAAACCAAGAGTTAGCGATACTCGGTCTGTTTGTTACAATAAGTACTTTAGTTGCATCGATCTGACGAGCTAAATCATAGGTTGTTAGCGTCTTCCCAAATCTTGGTTTGGCATTCCATAAAAACTCACCTTTAGGATGAGACTTTATATGATGTAGAGTTTGGGCCACAGCAGCAGCTTGTTCATCTCTAAGTTGATACTGAGCTTTCTGCTTTACTTGATCATAAGAGTTTGCCAAAAAATTTTCATAATCAGCATAAGATCTTTGTTTTAAATTATGCTCATAAAAAAACCACTCAGAGTTCTCAAAACGTTTAATTTGCTTATGTTTGATTAGATAATCATGAAGCCTTTTGTCTGTGAACTGCTCGCCTGATTCAATAAATATAGCAGGTGCATCCCATAACTTTTCATAGGTAAGTCGGGCTGTAAGCGTTTGCTCTCTGATGCGATCATCAACGTTCTTACGCTCGGTATAACCTATTTTTACCCAACCATCCTTTTTTGGAACTTCTGGTAAGGTATAAGCGTAAATTTGTGGATAGATAGGTTTTGCAGTTTTTATTTTGGGGGAATTACTCATTATTATCTTAATCCTTTATCAAAGAGTTCCATCTTGTTTTTATCCCAATTCATTATTTTCACACGCTTACCTAGTTTTTTTGGGCTTTCTTCACTATCAAGGTTCTCATCAAAAAGCTTCAATTGACTTTTAGTATGTCTTTTTCTTACGTCGGATAATGGAATGATATATTTCAAACCATCCATTTGAAATAGGTTATAGCTAATAATATTGGCTATAACGGCAAGACGCTCATAGGTTGGCGTATCTTGCCACTTAGCAACATGGTAGTCATAGTACGTGTACAGTAGGTTCTCGCGTGCCAATAACAGTGAATCACCGTTCCATTCAAAGCCATAACTGGCTTTATAGGCTTGCTCTACCAATTGATGCCATTCAGATTCTTTATCTACCTCAGAATTGATACGTGCCAATTTACGGTCAACAAAGCCTACGCGATCAGACAGAGGTATCTTATTACCTGTCTCCATATCATAGCGCGTTGCCATATAAGGCGCTTCACCACAGGTAATCTCTAACCACTTACGGTTGATATAGGTTTGTAAATCATCATCACGATAGCTAGCATCAATCACATCATTTTGTTTTTTAACAATCCACGTAGGGGTAAACACCTCTGCTTTAGATTTAGTGCGCTCTTTTTGAACATATTGCAGTTTTAAAGCACGAGGTACAATAAGGTTTCCCCTGTGCCCTGTTATTAACTTAAGCTTGATCTGATAAGAGGCATCATAGCTCCGACCATATTTTATATAGTTCTCATTTGCCCAAATAATATTGCGAGGGGTTTTTAAAGTGGATGTGGTGCGATCAATCAATAACATATCAAATATGTCTGGCATTTGCTCAAGAATATCATTCTCAGGGATATCAGCAGAACTAAATCGCATTTTAATTTTTTTATCCCTACATATATTTTTAGTTTTTGGACTGTATGGCTTTTGACCAAAAAGACCGTATTTCTCTATATATGTCATACGCTTTCTATTATTAGTAATAAGATTCATATTATCCCCTGTGTCTTTATAACCTAATCTAATCAAGATATCTCTATTTAATTGCAAGCTTCTAAAAATTAACTTAGATGTATACTAAGTAGTGAATAACTATTATATTTTCGGTAACCAATACTCTTTGTCATTAAATATTATTTTTGACATCTCTTCATTGCATGGATGGATAGTTAATGACTTAAGTATCTTTAATTGAATATCTACTTGATGAAAATAAGCCATGCCAAGCTGCAACCATATCAACTTATCTTTGTCTGATAATGGCTTAGGCTGGTTATTGATCGCCATCAGTTGCCTTTCAGTCTCACCTCGATTGGCTTTTAAGATCGCATCTTTAGAGGGTTTTATACAGACTAAACTTGACCCACATTTTTTATTCAAAAACATCACGAATCCATAAAGCGCATTACGCTGACCTTGCTTAATCAGCAAATACCCATCTATTTGTTCCTGAGTTGGCATATTTGAGCTTTCAATTCTAAACTGAGTACACAGGTCTATTGAAGGCTGTAAAGCCAACCTGATCGATTTAAGCGAGGTCTTACCCAAAAGCAGCTTCTGCTCTAAATAATTGTGATAATCATTAATGCAGTGAGGAGCTTTGTCATCAAATTTAGCTAGTAAGTTAACGATACGCTCTTCTTCTGCAATCTGGTCTTTAACATCAGGATCTACTACAACTTGCTTAGTTTTAATCAGCCATCGTAGTACTGTTAGATACTCGCGTAGTCCGTTTGGCTTAAACTTTTGAACCAATGACTCATAGCTAGGTATATTGCCCCATAACTCATCACAGCGAACAAAGAAATCAATATAATTATTATGTTTAAGCGCCGCCGTCTTGCTATCAAGCTCGGCCTCAAACCATACTGTGAAAGCAGTATAAGCCTGTCTCATCACACCATCAGTCAAAAGGTAAGTATTAATCTCAGCCTCATGCTTAAGTCTTTGTGACCAGTAACAGTCCCCACATCGCTTACCCATACCTGCAGGAATAGGCTTGTGGCAACTCTCGCAGGGTATCTCACCGAACTCATGGCATTTTTGACATATTTTGCCTTGTTCGCTCTCTACAAGCTCCCTGTACCTACCACACAAAGAACAGCTTTGCATAAAGTGACTTTGATAGCAGCGTGTGCATACTGCATGATCGTGAGATAGCTTTGAGTATCGACTAACATTTCTTTTAAACTCACCACACTCAAAACACTCTTTTTTGGTCTTAAAATAGCCCTGATAACAGGTTTGACACACGCGCCCGTATTCAGTATTAGCACCATCTTTAACCGCCGCGCCGCCACAACGAGTGCAAGGCTGATTCATACGACAAGCTCTACAGACGGCAAAATCCTCTTTTTTGTGCAGACGATTTATCTCACCACATTTATTGCAAGCCTTCTTGATAAACCATATCCGATAACAATTAGCACAATAGGTATCACCTTTATAGCGTCTTTTAATCTCGACGTTTTTATTGCCACAAGAGTCGCATCGATGTTTAGTTTTTTTTATGTTTATCATAACGCTCCCTCATCTGCATCTTGCGCTTAAGCCTATTCCATGACGCCATCACTACTTTGGGTGAGGTAGGCTGCATATTCTCTGATTGCGGCTCATATCGCCGCGTAGCTACTCTATCAAGTTGGTCGTACACTTCACTAAAGGCTTTAGGGGTAACTGTACTTTTTGACCACTGAAAGCTGTTTTGGTTAATATTAAGAGCTAAGCAGGCCTCAATCCATTCATCAGCATCTACCTGTAGTAAGTGATAGGCGCATTCAAGTAATGCTGCTCTCTCATCAACAGGCAAAAAATCAAACCTAAGCGCTGTTTTAGGTAGGGATAGGTTAGTAGTATCAATCCCTAATGCAGCTATAAGCTTGCCAAACATATAGTTAGGGTTTTTTAATCCTCGTCTAACTAAATTGATTAAAAACAACAGGTACTCAAACCACTGAACCATACTAACAACTTGTCCTAATACGGCGCCTTGCTTACTGTAAAAAGCCTCATCCGCAAGCTGTTGAAACCCATTAAGCGCTTTGCTAGGCTTTATATCTGATATAGCTTGATCTAACTTGCCAAGACAAGAGTGACAGCGATTGATAAATCTCTGTTCTGGACTCAAAAGTTGGGGCTGATAGGGCTGATTACAGTGCCCACAATCTACTTGTAAGAAGCTCTTGTGCTTAGTGCAGCAGACAGACCATGTGAAGCGCCATTGCAGTTTTAAATAAGCCTCTTTATCATCGCTCATGCAATCAGGGCAATAAGGATAACCTAACATTGAATAGCGGTTACGTTTTGATAAAGGTGTTGTCCACAGTAAAGGTGTTTTTTTATCTGATTTAACTGACGTATCATCCAAGAAATCAATCAATATCTGATTATCAAAGGTATCTACGTTATAACCTGTTAATACCGCGATATCAGAGGTAATTTGCCCATCGATATTATCAAAGCCTTTATCAGCGTCATACGTCCATATACGGTATTGGGGCCAATAGTAGTAGGTAAAGGTTAGAGGGCTACAGCCATGCTTAAGCGCGGCGCGTACCAGCCAAGACGTTAAGCTCTCACCATATAGAAAAGGTGTGGCAAACAATAAAGGTTTTACCCAGTAATTCTGCGTAACCCTTTTGTAGGTTTCAGCCATGACATGCCCTCAATTGTCTTTTTAGTGATCTGCTCATCGCCTGACTTAATCGCCTGTATCGCACACTCATTAAGCAAGCGCTTAACATTACCGATAGTGCCACCACTAATGCTATAAATTAGATTTAAGGTGTTTGTTTCAGTTAGATTAGAAGCCTTTTTTAAAGGTAGTATTTTCTCAAAACTACCTACTAAACGCCTAAACTCACTATCATTGCGCCATGTAGATAATTCAGCCACATCAAAGCGACTAGCATGTTGTGGGTCGGTATGTAAAATCCGTACTGCATCTTGAGTGCCACTTAATACAATGGGTAGTTGTAGCTCATTGCATAGGAATTTAATCGCATTCATAATCAAGCGTTGCTGGCGGGCGGTTCCTGTTAGCATCGAATGCACCTCATCGATGATCAGTATTTTTACATGAAGCTCGCGCAAGGTATGAATAGCCTGATAACGTAATGTACCCGCCGAATCACTAGACTTATAAGGTAGCGCAAAGCGATCAATGAGGCTGATATATAGATCCTTTTCATTGGCTGATGGTGGCGCTTGTATCAAACACACAGGCATCACTAGATCCTCATCAATATAGCTTTTGCCAAAGCGCTCAAAGAAATCTTGGATAATGGTTGTCTTACCATTGTTCGACTCACCAATGAGTAATAGATTAGGCATACGATGTTGCTTAACTTTATTCATCAGCCCTTGCATAATATCTAATATTTCATTAGCGCGGCTGTAACCAATCCATCTAGGTGTATCGATAAAATCCATGCGCTCATTATCAGGTAGCAGAGCCACATGCCTAAATTTCTCATGAATATGGGTGTAGGGTAGAGTATCCATTATCTAATATCCTCAAAGAAATCATCACCATCATCATCGTTATCGATAACCTGATTAGAACTAGCTTCATCAACTACATCTTCGTCTTTTAAGTGTTGATATATCTCTTGTGATTTAGTATGAGACTTCATTCTTTGCTCATACTTACGAGAGGTTTTAGTGTTTTTAGTAGAGGTTTCTACAAGCTCTTGCATTTCGCTCCATGCCTGAGAGATCAAAGCGTCATTGGCTCTACCGTTTTCTGCTTTAACCTGTTTGTATAATTGCTTATATACCCATCGGCTCATTACAGGGAATGCCTGATTAGCTAGGGGTACAGTAAAGTAGGTTTTAATAATAGGGTCATAGAACCAAACAAGACTGATATCCCTTGGATCTTGACGAAAGGTGAAGGTCTCTTTTTTCTTACTACCACTCTCTGTCTGATTGATAAAGTTATTCAAGCAAGCATCGTAGTAGGTTAAGCCGTCGATGGTCACACCATTGCGCTGAATGGTACGCTCGACGCTAGGCATAAAATCTAATATCACTGTACTTGGGTTTGCAGGTAGGGCGGGTATGCCAATACCATCAGTAAATTCGTCACCAAATAAACCAATTTTCCATTGTTGCGTTGGCGTCTTATTAATGCCGTTATGAACAGTGTGGTGATAAACTTTAACCACGTAAGTTAAAAACCATTTTTCAAACTCAGCAAAGGTTAAAACCGCGTTCTTTTCAGAGTTGTAATTGTCTTTTTCTTTAATATTTGAAAACGTAGTGCCCGGAAGCTCATGCACTTTTTTCATCAATGTACCAATAAGACGCTCAATATGCCCACCAAATTCAGGACGGGCCACGGGTCTAAATTCAATATCTATGCCATGAAAGGCACATGATTTCTGTAGGCTCTCAGCTCTAAAATCAGATCCATTATCGACATGAATTTTTCTTGGCATACCGAATACATCCCAGTGCGAGTCAGATAACCCAAACTCAAGCAATAAGTCGTTTTTTGTTAAGATGCTTCGGGATAAGCACATACCAACAGAGGTGACTGATGGTGCATCAAGCGCTATATAGTACCCTGTAATCATACGGCTATAGACATCAATAGCTACTGTAATAAAAGGGCGTCCAATAGGCTTTCTAAACCTATCATCTACTATGATAAGATCGACAGGGGTATGGTCAATTTGAATAACGCTAAGCGGATAGTCGGCATTGGGGAACATGCCCGCCTTTGGTGTGAACTTATTCTTAGCTCTCTCACGATACCCACGCCCGCGCAAAAAAGCTTTCTCACTAATATTCTCGATGCGGCGGCGTATAGTGCTTTTACTTGGTGGTGTGTTATTAACCGCATAACAGCGTTTAGTGACTTCACGGATAGTGGCCTCAATCGATGGCCTTTGTATGCTTAGGTAGTGCTCGTTAATGACAGTATCAATCAAACCTTCTAAGTGTGGAGGTATTTTATACTCACCTTTCCGCTGCCCACGCTTTTTATCAATCAACGATCCAATAGAGTTAGTCGCTTTATATGCCTTTACCCAACGCTTTAGTGTTCTTGCTGATACATCAACCTCGCCAGCACGCCGCTCAAACCCACGATCACCATAATAATCCTCATGAGCACCGCCCATAAGAGGTTTAATCGCTATATAACGCTGATGGGCTTTTTTCCAATCCTCATCACTAATATCATTTAGGTCGATTTGAACTGACACATTGTTAGCATTCACCACGTTTTTAAATTGATGTACGCTTAACACGCAATTTTTTTGAGTAAAAAGGTTCTTAAATACCGCTTGATTGATGTCATCTAAATACTCTACTAACTGATAGTCTTGTTCGTCTGATCTATTTTTATACACACCGCCTAAAGCCAATTGAACATAGTCCCGTTCAATACCGTAATGATGGTCAACTTCAATGCCTGTCTTATCATTAGGGGTTTCTTGACCATCGTCATAATCACTCATACCAAAGCTCCAATTTATCGCTACGCACATCATGCCATAGGTTAAAACCAACCTTTCTATTTGCCATTAGGTGCCAAAGTAGATGCTGGCCCTGTTTCTTATAAAGATGCGACTTAAAGTAGCGCTCTAGTAGGTACTCAACGGTAGTGTTGTCTCTTTGCTCTATATCACGCAAAATAGCTTTGACTTCCTCATCTACAACCGCGACGTTTTTATAACGCATTAGGAAGTTGATATTATTTAGTGCTATATGGTGAATTCTATCCTCATCATATATAACAAACTTGAAGTCTTGCTCACGGCAAAAGGCGATTGCCGCTTTCCATTTATCAGACCAATCCCGCCAATTTTCTTGCCATTCGCTCTTAGGTTTAACTTCAACAACCATCGACTTGCCTGCACCTGACTTCATTTGTACGAAGAAATCAGGTGTGTACTCGTAAGATCTACCGTTTTTAATGAAAGGTATGGCTACAGGTTGCGGTACTATATCTATTACATCACGCCTAAAAGAGTGATAAATGATAAAGTCACGCTCTAATGAGGACTCAAAAGCAATCGCTCCACCTTTATAAGCAAGGTGACCTGATATGCTCCTACGAGTAGGTTTTATCTTTCTGACCTGTTTCATGAATAACATGACACCTATTGTGAGTAATTTGCAAGAACATGACACTTATTGTGGAAAATACATGACATCTATTGTGAATAATTATGGCACGTAAGCCTTAAAATACAACTAGTTTATGACACTAATTGTGAAAACTGACAGCGGCTCACGCCCCAAACCTGGCGAGATTACATTGGCAAATCGCGGCGTTTTATTCCTTGATGAGTTGCCTGAGTTTGAGCGTAGTGTG
>RCMY010003068.1_pt1 | contig 14934 bp, 15 predicted proteins | sample 2041341 | NCBI WGS metagenome assembly RCMY01 (sample SAMN09708234, study PRJNA481090) | Marine sediment metagenome, whole genome shotgun sequencing project.
GCCACCGGCTACGTCATGATCAACCTGCTCGTCGATATTTCTTATGCCTACCTCGATCCCCGGATCAGGCTCGAATGAGCGACATCGAGAACTCCCGATTCGAACCGGGCGACGCGGCCGCCGCCGACCCCGATCTCCTCGAGCCGCCGAAAAGCCTGTGGCGCACCAGTTGGGGACGACTCCTGCGCCGAAAGGGTGGGGTCATCGGCATGGTCATCATCGGATTCATGGTCGTGGTAGCGATGTTTGCGCCGCTCATCGCGCCCTTCGATCCGACCGAGGACTTCATCGGCGAGGACGGAAGCAAGCGCCGCGATCCGCCGTGCGTGCATCTGTTCGGCTGCGAGGACGAAACCCCCCAACACATCATGGGACTCGACGGAAACGCCAGGGACGTGTTCAGCCGCGTGGTCTATGGCGCGCGGGTCAGCCTTTGGGTCGGATTCAGCACCGTGCTCATCGCGTTCACGATCGGTTCGTCGCTCGGTGCAGTGGCGGGCTACTGGGGCGGCTGGCTCGACAACGTCATCATGCGCGTGATGGACGTGATCTTGGGTTTCCCGTCATTGCTGCTCGCCATCGCCATCGTCGCCGCACTCGGACCCGGGCTCAGAAACACCTTGCTCGCCATCGCCATCGTCTCCATACCGTCGTACGCGCGCGTCATGCGCGCGTCCGTGTTGTCGATCAAAGAACTCGACTTCGTGGCCGCGTCGCAGGCACTCGGCGGGAGCAAGTTCCGGATCTTGCGAACCCGCGTCATTCCCAACGCCCTCACACCGCTCGTGGTCATCGGCACCCTGGGAATCGCCGGCGCAATCCTCGACGCCGCCGCGTTCGGGTTCCTCGGACTCGGAGCGCAGGAACCCACCGCCGAGTGGGGCGGCATGTTGGCCCGCGAGCGAAACCAAATCTTCAGCGCCCCGCACCTCGTCTTCTTTCCGGGTATTGCCATCATGGTGACCGTGCTCGGTTTCAACCTGCTCGGCGACGGCATACGCGACGCCCTCGACCCGTCCTTACATGAGTGAACCGGTGAGCGCTCCCCTCTCGGTCGACGACCCGGTACTCGACGTACGCGACCTGCGCACCTGGTTCCACACGCGCGACGGCATCGCCAAGGCGGTCGACGGCGTGAGCTTCTCGGTGGGACGGGGCGAAGTACTCGGTTTGGTGGGCGAATCCGGTTGCGGCAAATCGGTCACGTCGCTGTCGATCATGGGCTTGGTCCCCAAGCCCGGACGCATCGAATCCGGGGAGGTCCTGTTCAACGGCACCAACGTGCTCGACATGTCAAAGCGGGGGTTGCGAGACCTGCGGGGCAAGCAGATCTCGATGATCTTCCAGCAGCCGCAGTCATCGCTCAATCCCGTGCAACGCGTCGGCGATCAGATCTCCGAGGTCTACAAGATTCACGATCAGCTCAAGAAGGCTGTCGGTCGAAAACGCGCCATCGAGATACTCGAACGCGTCGGCATCCCCGATCCCGAGCGGCGTGCACGGTCGTACCCCCACGAGATGTCGGGCGGCATGGCGCAGCGAGTGATGATCGCCATGGCGCTCGCCCTCGAACCACAGGTGCTCATCGCCGACGAGCCCACGACGGCACTCGACGTCACCATCCAGGCGCAGATCCTCGATCTCATGCGCGGGCTGCAGACCGACTTCGGCACGTCGGTCCTGCTCATCACCCACGACCTCGGCGTCGTCGCCGAGATGGCCGACCGTGTGGCAGTGATGTACGCCGGCCAAATCGTCGAGGAGAACGAGGTCGACGCACTGTTCGCCAATCCCTTACACCCGTACACGCAAGGTCTGATCGGTTCGATCCCGGTGCTCGGCCGACAGGTCGACGAGTTGGTCACGATCCCAGGCGTCGTGCCCCGGCTCATCGATCTTCAGCCCGGCTGCCGGTTTGCCGGGCGCTGCACCGCGAGGATCGAGGCCAACCTCGAGATCTGTACCGTCGAGCAGCCCGATCTGGTGAACCACGCCCCCGGTCACGACGTGCGGTGCTGGCTCCATCACCTAGACGAAACAGACGAAGACGAAACAGACGAGTCCGGAACAGTCGGGTCCGGAACGAGGACCACCGAATGAGCGAGCCGCTGCTCAAGATTCGGGGTTTGGTGAAAGACTTCTCGGTCAAGGGAGGCATCCTCCAACGCACCGTCGCCAACGTCCGTGCCGTCGCCGGCGTCGACCTCGACATCCACCGCGGTGAAACCCTCGGGCTCGTGGGCGAGAGCGGCTGCGGGAAGTCGACACTCGGCCGCATGCTCGTCCGCTTGCTCGACCCCACGGAGGGATCCATCACCTTCGACGGCAACGACCTCGCGGCCGCCGATGGGGCCCAGCTCAAAGCGCTGCGGCGTGACGTGCAGATGATCTTCCAAGATCCGTATTCATCGCTCGATCCGCGGGCACCGGTCGGCGACAGCATCGCCGAGGGTCTGCGGATCCACGGCATCGGCGACCGCAGCGAGCAACGTCAACGAGTGGCAGAGACGCTCGAGTTGGTTGGTCTGCGTCCCGACCAGGCCCAGCGATTTCCGCACGAATTCTCGGGCGGTCAGCGCCAACGGGTCGGCATCGCTCGAGCCCTGATACTGCGCCCGAAGTTCGTCGTTGCCGACGAGCCCGTCTCCGCGCTCGACGTCTCTGTACAGGCGCAGGTGCTCAACCTCTTGCGCGACCTTCAAAGCGAGCTCGACCTCACCGTGCTGTTCATCGCGCACAACCTTGCGGTTGTCGAACACGTCAGCGATCGGGTTGCGGTGATGTATCTCGGGAACGTGGTGGAAATCGCCGGCCAAGAGGCGCTCTATCGCGAGCCGCAGCACCCCTACACCGAAGCATTGCTCTCCGCCATACCGGTGCCCGACCCCACACTGCGGCGCGAGCGAATCGTTCTGCAGGGCGACGTTCCGAGCCCCCTGAACCCGCCGACGGGCTGCACATTTCACCCCCGCTGTCCGATCGTCGACCCGAGCATCTGCGCAACAAAGGTTCCGGTCTTGTCACTGGTCGACGGCGACGAGACGCACTCCGCTGCCTGCCACGTGCGCAACCCCCCGCCCGCCGGAATCACGATCGAGACTTTTCCGAACGGGGTCGACCAGCAGTAGCGTCGGGTTGATGGACACCGCAATTGCAGGAACCTGCTCGGACGACTTCGCCGCAGTGCGCGAAGGCTTTGCCAAGAACTTCGACGCGGGCGACATCGGCGCGAGTTGCGCTGTCACGGTCGGCGGCGAGCTCGTTGTGGATCTGTGGGGTGGTTATCGTGATCTCGATCGCCACACCCCATGGCAACGCGACACGATCGTCAACGTCTGGTCGACCACCAAGATGACCGCCGCGCTGTGTGTACTGATGTTGCACGACCGCGGACGGTTGTCGGTCGACGAGCCGATGGCCACCTACTGGCCCGAGTTCGGCGTCAACGGCAAGGCGGAAGTTCTCGTGCGGCACGTGCTGGGCCACACGGCCGGACTGCCCGCGTTCGACGAGTTCGTCGATGACCAAGTGGTCTTCGACTGGGACGAGTGCTGCAGCCGCCTGGCCGCACAGAAGCCACGCTGGACTCCGGGCGACGGGTCGGGCTACCACGCGGAAACGCAGGGCTGGCTCCTCGGCGAGCTGGTGCGTCGACTCGACGGGCGCACGATCGGCCAGTTCTTCCACGACGAGGTGGCCACGCCACTCGGCGTCGACTTCCACATCGGCGTCCCTGACGAACACGTTCACCGCATCGCAGATCTCGCCGTGCTCGACGCGGTACCGTTCTCCTCCGGTGACGACGCGAATTCGGCCGCTGCCGATCGCCGCTCGCTGCGCAGCATGGTCGTGGCCAACACCGCCGCCTGGCGACGGGCAGAGATGCCGGCGTCCGGCGGCCACGGCAACGCCCGCTCCGTCGCTCTCGCAATGGCTCCCCTCGCCAACGGTGGTTCGGCGGCCGGGACCCGGCTTGTTTCTCCCGAGACGATCGAGCGCATCTTCGACGTGCAATCCGACGGAGTCGACCGTGTCCTCGGGCGCCACTTCAAGCTCGGCATCGGCTACGGCCTCAACAGTCCGGGTGCCCCCGTCGTGGCCAACGATCGGTCGCTGTGGTGGGCCGGGTGGGGCGGATCGATGTGCGTGGTCGACCTCGAGAACAACATGACGGTCAGCTATGTGATGAACCGCATGATGGGTGAGGACGACTTTCGTGCGATCAACGTGATCTTCGCCGCCCATGGCGCCGTGGCTGCGGGTTAGAGCTCGATCACGATCTTGCCGATGGCAGAGTCGGTATACAGGTCGACCAAGGCCTGCGGGGCTTGCTCGAGCCCCTGGTACGTGTTCGCCCGAAACTTGAGTCGACCGTCGTCGAGCAGCTCGCGGAACTCGGTCATGATCTGGGGCACGAACCCTTGGTAGTCGATCGTGTTGAATCCCATCATGGTGGCGCGTCGGCTCATCAGCCGGTCGTAATTCGCCAACCGGTAGCGCTCGCTGCTGTTGTCGAGTGACACGCTGCCGCACAACGCGATGCGGCCGCCGACGGCGATTCGGCGGAAGAGCAGGTCGAGCATTTCGCCGCCCACGTTCTCGAACACCGCATCGATGCCCTGCGGGAACGCCGCCTTGATGCGCTGGTCCACATCCTCGGTCTTGTAGTTGATGCAGTCGTCGAAACCCAGATCATCGATACACCAGGCACACTTCTCGTCCGATCCCGCCGTGCCGACCACGTAGGCGCCGCGCTGTTTGGCGAGTTGGCCGGCGACGGAACCGACCAGACTCGACGTGCTGGTGACGAGTACGCTCTCGCCTTCCTGCACGTCGAGAATCTTGTTGATACCTATCCATGCGGTCCATCCGGGACTCCCAAGGACCGTTGCGGCTTCGAGAGCTGACGCACCGTCGGGCACAAGGGTGGCGTACTCAAAAGGCCGGGCTCGATCGTTCGTGGCGAGGCAGTACTGCTGCCAGCCGGTCATCGCCGTGACCGACGCCCCGACCTCATAGCCCTCGACGTTCGACTTCACGATCTCGCCGATACCACTCCCGCGCACCGCGGCACCGATCTCCACCGGGGGGAGATACCCGCTGCCGGCCTCGCCGAGCCAACTACGGATAGCGGGGTCGATGACCAGGTGCGTGGCCCGCACCAGCACTTCGCGCTCCCCCGGTTCGGGGATGTCGCCAACGCCCGAGCCGAAGCAATCGAGGCTCACGAGCCCGGCGGGCCGTTTCACCAACGTGATCTGCTCGTTGCTCGCCATGCTGCTGTGTCTACGTGGTCGGCCCCATTTGGGCAAGCGCAACGAGCAACCGATCGACGTCTTCGGTGGAGGTGTACAGCGACACGCCAACGCGAACACCGCCGCCGGAGTCGGCCAGGCCAAGCGCGTCGACGGCGCCAAGGCCATAGTTGTGACCCGACCACACCGCAACGCGCTCGGTTGCGAGCGCTGCCGCCACCTGGACCGGGGCCATGCCGTGGACGTTGAAGTACAGCGTGGGCGTCCGGCCTTCGGTGCCACCCATGCCGTACGTCGTGACGTGATCCATTGCCTGGAGGCCCCGCAGCAGCGGCGTAAACGTCGCGGTCTCGTGGGCGGCAACCTGGTCCATGCCGACATCGAGGAGGTACTCGGCGGCGGCCCGCATGCCCGCCATACCCTCGAACGACGCCGTGCCCCACTCGATACGTTCCGGGCCTCGATCGAGCGCGGGCCGGACCTTGTACACGTCGAGCGCATCGAGGAGTTCGGGTTCGAGCCAAAGCGCAGCCTGGTGCGGGCCGTACCACTTGTAGGCCGACGTGACGTAGGCATCGCAGCCGATCGCCGCCAGGTCCACGCGGCGGTGCGGCGTGAGATGCACCCCGTCGATGATCACCTTGGCACCAGCCGAATGCGCTGCGGCGGTGACCGCAGCCAGATCGGGGATCGTGCCGATGACGTTCGATGCTCCCGTCACGGCGACCCATTTGGTTCGGTCGCTGAGCTGGGCCGAGACCGCCTCGGTGGAGAGGATGCCGGTCGCCGGTTCGAGTTCGGCGAAGCGCACCACTGCGCCCCGGTCGCGGGCCACCAGCAGCCAGGGCGACACGTTGGCCTCGTGATCGATCTGCGTGCACACGATCTCGTCGCCCTCGCGCAGTTCGTGCGCAGCGGCCAGGGCGAGGCGCATCAGCATGGCGGTCGCCGAAGGTCCGAGCGTCAGGCCCGCCGGGTCGGCCCCCAGGAGCCGGGCAACGGTGGTGCGGGTGGAGTCGACAAGTTCCTCACAGGCCTTGGTCATCGCAAACTCTCCGCCGAGGTTGGCGTTGTTTCCGCTGCGCTGCCAGGCGGTCATTGCGTCGATGGCGCTGTCGACCACTTGGGTTCCGGCCGGTCCGTCAAAGCGCGCCCACTCCGCTGTGTCGGAGTCGACAACGGCGGGAAAACGAGAACGATGTGCAGCAAGATCCATGCGGCCGAGACTACTGCTCGTGCCTTCGGCGAGGGCGTGCTCAGTCTCGAGCAACGCGCTCGTCCCGAGCTACGAGCAGCAGACAGGCGAAGCTGGCGATGATCGCCACGGTGCGGATCAGGTTCAACCGGTTCCAGTCGGCCTCGAAGTCGGCGCGGCCGATGGCTGCGGTCTGTTCGGTCACGGTGGTGACCAGCGCAAGCTCATCGTTCAGCACGACGTTGCCGGCGAACGTGATGCCGACGCCAACGAGGTAGAGCGTCAAGGCGGTGGCGGCGACCAGCCGAACGTTTCGACCTGCGTCCCACCGAAACACCAAGACGGCGATCAACGCAGGGATCGACCCGAAGAAGACCGTGGCGAACCAGGGGTTGCGAATGGTCGCGTTGATGGCTTGAAAGGTCTCGACGTAGGTGACGTCGCCGACGACCGCCAGCCCGCGGATGACCGACCATTGATAGGTGAAGAAGAAGCCGGCGGACAGACCGACCAGGAGCTTGGCCGCCAGCAGGACGGCGGTGGAGGTGCGAACGTTCATGGTGATCCTCTTTATTCGTACTTGAGAGTTCGATTAATAATCGAACGTACTGGTACGCTTTGTCAAGGAGAAATCTGTGGCCGCATCAAAACCGCACCGAACACCACCGTCGCGACGGGGCCGGCCCCGAGCCGGTGAGCAAGCCGCGCGCAGACAAGCCGTGCTGGATGCCGCGCTCGACGAACTGCTCGAACACGGGTACGAACAGGTGACCATGGCGTCGATTGCCCGGCGCGCCGGCGCGTCGAAAGAAACCCTCTACAACTGGTTCGGCAACCGAACCGGCCTGTTCACCGCGCTGATCGAGGCCAACGCCGACGGATCGGCAACGCGGGTGAGCGCAGCACTCGCCGACGACACCGATCCCATCGCCACGTTGACGGGTTACGCCGCCGGTTTACTCACGCTGTTGACAAGCCCACCGTCGGTCGCACTGAATCGCGCAGCGATGACCGACCTCGAACTCGCCGAGGTACTGCTGGCGTCGGGTCGACACCGCATCGGACCCGTCGTCGAGCACTACCTGGCCCAACTCCACGAGCGCTCGGTCATCCACGCGCCCGACCCCGCCGAAGCGTTCACGCTGCTCTACGGCCTCATCATGGAAGACACCCAGATCAGGGTGTTGCTCGGCGAGAAGCCTCCGTCATCAGCCGCCATCGGCCGACGCGCGACAAGCGCGGTCGAACGATTCGTCGCCCTGAGCTCGCCCGCTTAGAACACCACCGGCATGCCTTCGAGGCCGACGACGAAGTTCGCCGGGCGGATTGGCAGTTCGGCGTTCGGGGCCAACTCGATGTTGGGCATGCGTTCGAAAAGGGTTTCGAACATCACCAGGAGCTCGAGGCGGGCCAGGGCCGATCCGAGGCAGAAGTGGGTGCCGAACCCGAACGCGATGTGGTGCTTGTTGTCTCGTTCGACGTCAAAGGCGAACGGGTCGTCGAAGTACTTCTCGTCGCGGTTGGCCGACGGGTACATCAACAGAATCTGACCCCCCTCGGCGATGGTCGCCCCGCCGATTTCGATGTCGCGGGTGGCCGTGCGGTTCATGTTCTTGATCGGGGTGACCCACCGAAGCATCTCTTCGATGCCGACCTCGAGTGGTACCTCGCCGCTCATCAGCTTCGCCCGCTGATCGGGGTTCTCGAGCAGGGCCAACATGCCACCGCTGATGACGTGGCGGGGGGGCTCGTCGCCACCGATGAGGATGAGCAACGACTCCATCACCAGCGCTTCTTCATCGAGCGGCTCGCCAGCGATATCGCCGTGCACCAGGATCGACACCAGATCTTCCTGAAGCGGCTTCGACTTCCGATCGGCGATGACGCTGAGTTGATACTCGCGGAAACCAATGCCGGCCATCATCGTCTTCTCGAGCTGCTCGGGCGACGGGTTGGTGGTGAGGCCACGCAACATGTCGTCGGACCACTCCAACAACTCGGGGGCCATCTCGCGTTCGAAGCCGAGCATGTCGCCGATGAGCAGCAACGGCAGCCACGCCGCGATGTCCCACACGAAGTCGCACTGACCCTGGTCGATCACCTTGTCGACGATCTCGTTGCACATCTGGCGGATGGAGTCCTCTTTGTCGCGCACGCGGCGGGGCGTGAAGCCGCGGTTGACGAGCATCCGTCGGGCCTTGTGCTCGGGGTCATCCTTGTCGATCATCGAATCGACCGGGTTCGCCGAGTGCGGCCGGATGCCACTTGCGTTGGAGAACGTCGCCGAGTCCTTCGCCGCCGCCAGCACCTCGTCGTAGCCGGCGAGGGCCCACACATTGTTCTTCTCGTCGTAGTACGCCGGCGCGTTCTGGCGCATCCAGGTCCACCCCGCGTGCGGGTCCCCGGCGTAGAAGGTGCCGTCGAGGAGGTCGATGTCGGGATGTTGGTTGTGGTTGACGATGCGGGTCATGGCGAGACCTTCCCCTCAGCCGTGCGGCAGAAGCACGGTGCGGGCTTCTTGGCCGGTCTTCATCGCATCGAATGCACCCTGGATACCGTCGAGGCCGGCGGTGTTCGAGATCATCTCGTCGAGCTTCAGCTTCCCCTTCATGTACAGGTCGGCCAGCATTGGAAAGTCCTTGCGGGGCCGGGCGCCACCGGCACGAATGCCCATGAGGTTCTTGTTCTGGTGCAGCGACTGGAAGCCGTAGGTGACCGTGGCGGTGAGGTCGGGCACACCGACAGCGCAGACGTTGCCGCCGGGCCGAGTCATGTTCAGTGCCTGGGCCAGCAGTGCGGTGCTGCCGACGACCTCGAAGGCGTGGTTGACGCCGCCGGGCGCCAGTGCCGTCACCTCTTTGACGGCATCGAAGTCGTCGCCGTCGGCCAGCAAGAAGTCCGTAGCACCGAACTCTCTGGCCAGCTTCTCCTTGGCGGGAATGCGATCGATTGCAATGATCTTGCTCGCACCGACGAGGTTGGCCGCCTGGATGACGTTGAGGCCGACACCGCCCGAACCGATCACCACAACGGTGTCGCCCAGCTGCACCTTGGCGCGGTTGAACACCGCCCCGGTTCCGGTGATGACACCACAGCCGATCAGCGATGCGGACGTCAGTGGCATCTCCTTGGGCACGGGGATGCACTGGTTCTCCATCACGACGGTCTCCTGCACGAAGGCACCGAGGTTGGCGAAGTTGTACAGCGGCTGATCGCCCTCGATGTAGGGCTGCTTCAGCCCGCCGAGACCCGCGGTGCGGCAGTTGCCGGGGTCACCGCCCTCGCATTCGGGGCAGTAGCCACAGTTGCTGAAAGTGGAGAGGATGACGTGGTCGCCGACCGCGCAGTACGTAACCGCCGAACCGACCTGCACAACCTTGCCGGCTGCTTCATGGCCGGGAACCAGGGGTGTCGGCATGTAGTACTTGCCATGCACACAACTGAGGTCGCTGCCGCAGACGCCGGCCGCGTGAATCTCGACCCGGACCTGCCGGGGTTCGAGATCTCCCACGATCTCGATGTCGTTCGACAGCCGGATGCTGTCTTCGGTGGTGCCTTCGAGAATGAGTCCCTGCATATCCGTCCCTAGTTCGTGCGAGTTCCCAGACCATACGGTCCCGACGACCATTCCCGCTAGTACGCACGTCGGCGATCGGACGCAATCTCGTGCTCGAGAGCCCCGACCCCTAGGCTTTCGAGCCATGACCGTCGAACTCGACATTCGCCCCGTCGGTGCCGCGCTCGGCGCCGAGGTGCACAACCTCGACCTCAACACCCTCAGCGGCGAGCAGGCGGTCGCCGTCCAGCAGGCGTTTGCCGACCACTTGGTGCTGTTCTTCCCCGGACAGCACCTCACGCCGGATGGACACCGCGCGTTTGCGTCGCTGTTCGGCGAGCTCGAAGTCGTGCCCCAGCTCGCCAAGCTCGACGACGAGCATCCCGAGATCGTGGTGCTCAACGACAGCGACACCCCTGCTGCCGATGTGTGGCACACCGATGTCACCTTCGCCGACAATCCCCCGATCACCGCGATCCTTCACATGGTGAAGTGCCCCGACGTCGGCGGCGATACCCAGTGGATCAATCTCTACCGGGCGTACGAAACACTGTCGGCCCCGATGCAGGAAATGCTCGAGGGACTGACCGCCATGCACGTCAACAAGTACGGAACCGGTCAGGTCGCCGAGCATCCCGTGGTGCGGGTCCACCCGGTGACAGGGCGCAAGAGCCTCTACGTCAACCGCATTTTCACCAGCCACATCCGCCAGCTCAGTCGACCCGAATCCGACACCCTGCTGCCGTTTCTGTATCGCTGGTGCGAACAGAGCCAGTTCTCGGTGCGGTACCGCTGGAACGCCGGGGACGTCGGCATGTGGGACAACCGCTGCACGCTGCACCAGCGCGTGAACGACGCCAAGGTCGACCGGACCCTCCAGCGCATCACGGTTCTCGGCGACAATCCGATCGGCGCCAGCGAACCACGCTTCCCCAAACACGTCCCCGACTCCAACGGCGCGTCCGATTTTTACGGCGCCGCGTATCCGTTCTGAGCCATTCGGGTACGGCGAAGAGCGCGTCCGAGTGCTAGTTTCTCGGCTGCAAGGGGGCACGGTTGAGCATTCTCGAAGTCAGTAATCTGCGCGTCAGCTTCGGCGGCATCATCGCAGTTGCCGATCTTTCATTCACCGTCGACGAAGGCCAGATCTGCGGCCTCATCGGCCCCAATGGCGCGGGCAAGACCACCACGTTCAACCTGATCAGCCGGCTCTACGAACCCGACAGCGGGTCGGTCGCCTTCGATGGCGAAGACCTCTTGGCGGTGCCGCCCCACAAGATCGCCCGGAAACGTCTGTATCGAACCTTCCAGAATCTGGCGCTGTGGCCGGGGATGTCGGTGCTCGAAAACGTCATGGTCGGCGCCCATACCCGGACCAAACAGAACGTGCTCACGGCACCGCTGCGAATCGGTACCCGTCGTGAAGAGCAACGGCTGCGTGAAGAGGCGTATCAAATCCTGACCGATCTCGACCTCGCCGAGCACGCATTCAAGCCTGCCGCCGGGCTCCCCTACGGCACGCTGAAGCGCATCGAGTTGGCCCGCGGCATCGCCGCCAAGCCTCGACTCCTGATGTTGGACGAGCCGGCGACGGGGCTCACCAGCGGCGAGGTCACCGAGTTGGCCGATCTCATCGGCAACCTGCGCGACAATTACGACCTCACCATGGTGTTGGTCGAACACCACATGGCCATGGTGATGGGGGTCTCCGACAAGGTCGTGGTCCTCGACTTCGGCGAGAAAATCGCCGAGGGCACGCCCGCCGAGGTGCAGCAAAACCCCGAGGTCATCCGGGCGTACCTGGGCGGTGACTCGTGAGCGCCCCGATCGAACCAACCGCGCGTCTGGCCCTGAAGGTGTCGGGTCTCAAGGCGTCGTACGGTCCGGTGCAGGTTCTCCATGGCATCGACTTCGAAGTCGAATCCGGCGAGATTGCGGTGATCCTCGGTGCCAACGGCGCGGGCAAGACCACCACCCTTCGCGCCATCTGCGGCATGGTCGACACCGCCGGGTCGGTCGAGCTCGACGGCAACGAGATCCGCGGTTCGAAGACCCCGAAGATCGTGCGAGCCGGCGTCGCCCACGTGCCCCAGGGGCGAGGCACATTTCCCGAACTCAGCGTGGTCGACAACCTCATGGCGGGAGCATTTGTTCGCAAGGACAAAGACGTGGAAACCGACCTCGATCGGTGGCTCGAAGTGTTTCCGGTCCTCGGCGAACGACGCACGCAGGCCGCCGGAAGCCTGAGCGGCGGCGAACAGCAGATGTTGGCGGTCGCCCGGGCGCTGATGAGCCGACCGAATCTGCTGTTGCTCGACGAACCGTCCCTCGGCTTGGCGCCGCTCATCACCGAACAGATCTTCGAGAAGTTCCGCGAGGTCAATGAGGAGGACGGCACCACGATGCTCATCGTCGAGCAGAATGCCAGCCTGGCACTGAGTATCGCCCGGACCGCCTATGTACTCGAAGCCGGTGAGGTCGCCTTGTCGGGCCCGGCCGCCGAGCTCAAAGACAACGAGGACGTCCGCCGGGCGTACCTCGGCTACTGAGGACGCCATGGAACTCGAGCTCTTTCTCGCCCGCCTCTTCGATGGCCTCAGCCAAGGCGCCACCTACGCCGCGGTCGCCATGGCGTTGGTCCTCATCTTCAAGGCCACCACCCTCATCAACTTCGCCCAGGGTGAGCTTGCGCTGCTGGGGGCCTACCTCGTGCTCGTTCTGGCGGTCGAGCAGGGTCTTCCCATCGTGCTGGCGGTCGTCTTGGCCATGATCATCACCGCGGGGTTGGCCGCGGGGATCGAACGGGTCTTCATCCGCCCGTTCGATCCGCAAGATCACCTGCCATTGGTCATCGTCACGCTCGGGTTGTTCTTGTCGATCAACGCGATCGTGGGCATCATCTGGGGCCACGGCACCCGCAGCATCCCCAGCATGTTCCCGAGCGGCAACGTGTTCAACGTCGGAATCGCCAGCCTCACCTGGGTCACCGTCGGCAACATCTTGACCGTGTTGGGCACGGCCGTTGCACTGCACCTGCTGCTGAATCGCACCAAGATCGGATTGGCGTTTCGCGCCGTTTCCTCCAACCTCGAATCATCCGAGCTCGTCGGCATCAACGTCGGCCGCACGCTGCAGTTCGGTTGGGCCCTGGCGGCCGCCGTCGGCACGCTGGGAGCAGCGCTCGCGGTTCCGCCGCCCTTGTTCCTCGAACCCACCGTCATGCTGCGCGTGTTGATCTTTGCCTTCGCAGCCGCAGCGCTCGGCGGGCTCGACAGCCTGCCCGGAGCGATCGTCGGCGGCTTCGTCATCGGCCTGGTGCGCAGCCTCTTGGTGGGCTACGTCAGCTTCATACCGAGCGAGCTCAGCGTGGCCGCCGCCGTCGTCGTCATCCTCGTGGTGTTGATGGTGAAACCCGCCGGCCTGTTCGGTTCACAGCGGGTGCAACGCGTATGACCAGCAACCGCACACTGCCTCGACGCTTGGTCGAGGGTTCGACCGCTCACCGGAGCGTGCAGTTCTTTGGCTGGGCCGTGCTGGCCTGCATCATCGTTCTCGTCCCGTTCCTCTTCGCCGAAACATTCTCCGGCGAGCTGTTCGACAACAAGTACACGATCAGCCTCAACAACGTGAACAAGGCGATTGCCTGGGGCGTGGCGATCCTCGGTCTCAACGTGCTCACCGGTTTCTCCGGCCAGATCTCGCTCGGCCATACCTTCTTCGTCGGTACGGGTGCGTACCTCTCGGCGATCCTGGTCCAGTTCTACGATTGGCCGTACCTGCTCACCTTGGTCGCTGTCATTCCGGTTTGTCTGGCCCTCGGCCTCTTGGTCGGTGTTCCGGCAATACGCATCACCGGGTTGTACCTCGCCCTCATCACGTTCGGGTTGGCCGCAACGTTCCCGTCGATCCCTCGCATCGATGCCCTCGCGACCGGCGAGAACTGGAACACCGGCGGAACCAACGGCTTGCGCGTCGACAGCGAACTGGTCACCCCCGGCTGGCTGCCCACCAATGGCACGTCGGAATTCCTGCAGGGCCTGCCCGTGGTCGGCGCGATGTTCGGTGAAGAGGGCTTGCCGCGCCGAACAGGCGACGACGTCTTCATCTACCTCCTGATGGTCGTCATGGCCGCGGTGTGCTTCTTGCTCGTACGGAACCTCATGAGCAGCCGGCCCGGCCGAGCCATCATCGCCATCCGCGACAATCCGATCGGGGCGCAGGTCAGTGGCATCAACCCCGCAGCCATGAAGGCGGCCGCGTTCGGCATCAGCGGCATCCTCGGCGGCGTCGCCGGCGTGATGTTCACCATGCTGAGCGGCTCGGTCGGGCCCGATGAGTTCTCCACCAACCTCGCGATCTTCTTTGTGGTCGGCATGATCGTCGGCGGCGCCGGCACGCTGAGCGGCTCGATCATCGGCGGACTCGCCATCGTCTTCGTACCGGTGTGGGCCGGACAAACCGAAACCTTGCCGATCGCCGACGTCGAGTTCGGCGGCGAGTTCGGGCCACTGATTCTCGGCATGCTCCTGATCCTCTTGATGTTCACGCTGCCCGGCGGAATCGTGCAGGGCTGGCGGTCGCTCCGAGCCAAGTTCCTGCGGGTTGTTCCCCGGGCGCCCACCGGGGCGAATCAGACGGACACCCGTCGGTAACGTTCCTGCGCTGGAACCCGGGCCAGATCCAACTAGCCTGTGTGCTTCGTGAAATTCCTTGGAGGGAATCCCATGCAAAACACCAGCCGACTCTGGAAGTTCTTGGCCTTGTTGCTGAGTCTTTCCATCATTGCCGCAGCCTGCGGCTCAGACGACGAAGATACCGAAACCGATAGTGGCGGCACCGCCACCACCGAAGCCATGGACGACGAAGGTGACGACACCAGCACCACCGAAGCCATGGACGACGAAGGTGACGACACCAGCACCACCGAA
>RCMY010003070.1_pt1 | contig 14926 bp, 11 predicted proteins | sample 2041341 | NCBI WGS metagenome assembly RCMY01 (sample SAMN09708234, study PRJNA481090) | Marine sediment metagenome, whole genome shotgun sequencing project.
GTAGCAGCAAGAATCGGGGATGCCGAAGTGGTTTATACCAATAAAACACCAATCACGAGGGAGACTCTAGATGCGTGTCCGAACGTGAAGTTTATCAGCGTACTTGCTACAGGGTACAACATTGTGGATGTGGAAGCAGCGAAGGAAAGAAAGATTCCTGTTACAAATATACCTACATACGGAACAGATGCGGTATCCCAGTTTGCCATTGCACATCTTTTAGAGCTTTCCCATCATATTGGGTTGCATGCGGATGCGGTTCAAAATGGAGAATGGACAAATAATGCAGACTGGACTTTTTGGAAACGCCCTCTTATAGAGCTTGCGGGTAAAACCATGGGAATCATTGGATTTGGAAGAATCGGGCAAGGTACAGGAAGAATCGCTCAAGCCCTTGGCATGAAGGTCGTTGCTTATGACGCTCATAGAAGACCTGAACTGGTTACAGAAACTTGTAGATATGTAGAGCTGGATGAACTATTTAAAGAATCAGATGTCATTTCTCTACATTGTCCTTTATTCAAAGAGACAGAAGGAATCATCAATAAAGACAACATCGCTAAAATGAAAGATGGTGTCATGATCATAAATACAAGCAGAGGACCACTCATTGTGGAAGAAGACCTTAGAGATGCGCTGAATAGTGGTAAGGTAGGCGGTGCTGGTGTAGACGTAGTTTCATCAGAACCAATCAAAGCAGATAATCCACTCCTTCAGGCAAAGAATATTTATATAACACCGCATATTGCTTGGGCACCAAAGGAGTCAAGACAAAGACTCATGGACATTGCAGTAGACAACCTAAAAGCATATGTAGATGGTTCACCAATTAATGTAGTAAATCCATAAAATACACTTTAAAACCTGAAGGATATAGGAGCGTGATGATAAGATGAGAATTGTGGTAGCCGTTGATTCTTTTAAAGGAAGCTTAACATCTCTAGAAGCTGGAGAAGCCATAAGAGAGGGAATCTTAAAAACAGGATCTCATGAAGTGTCAGTGAAGCCGCTGGCAGATGGAGGGGAAGGGACCACAGAGGCATTAGTTACAGGTTATGGTGGAGAATTCATCAGTATCCCTGTGAAAGGTCCTTTAGGAAAAGAAGTAAATGCAACCTACGGGTATCTCAAAGAGGAACAAATGGCCATCATCGAGATGGCTTCCTCATCGGGAATCACCCTAATCAGGGAAGAGGAAAAAGATCCACTTAAAACAAGTACGTATGGATTTGGCGAACTAATTATTGATGCCTTAAGTAAGGGATGTAGAAATTTTCTCTTGGGGATTGGAGGAAGTGCTACCAATGATGGTGGCATAGGCATGTTATCTGCGCTGGGTTTTGAGTTCTTAGATGAACATGGAGAACAGGTTCCTCCCGGTGGAGAAAGTCTTTCAAAGATTAGAATTGTACGAAAAGAAAATGTTCATCCTATGCTTTCACAAGCAACCTTTCAGGTAGCATGTGATGTGAATAATCCACTATTAGGGTTAAATGGAGCAACCTACATCTACGGACCGCAAAAAGGTGTAACAGAAATTACTAGACTGATCCTTGAAGAAGGAATGAGAAATTATGCGGATATTACATCTGATTTCACGGATAGTGATTTTCGAGAATATCCCGGTGCAGGGGCAGCAGGAGGTTTAGGATTCGCACTTCTAAGTTATCTAGAAGCTGAACTTAAGGAAGGGGTATCTCTGGTACTTGAGGCGATAAATCTAGAAGCTGAGCTTAGAGATGCAGATCTCGTCTTTACGGGGGAAGGTAGAATCGATGCCCAAAGTGCCATGGGGAAAGCGCCAGAAGGGGTCACGAAACTAGCTAAAAAATATGGGGCTATAGTAGTTGCCATAGGTGGAAGTGTATCGAGTGATGTAGAGATCCTCAATGAAATGGGCATAGATGCCTGTTTCTCTATCCTCAATGAAATCGTTTCCTTGGAGGAGGCGATGGATAAGGATACAGCAAGAAAGAACCTGATTCAGACAACGACACAAATTATGAGACTCATAGAGCAATAAATTAGCGATTCGGGGGAAATGCAATGTTAAAAATGAACACGAAAAAAGTCATACCAATACTCTTTATAGCATTAGGTGCAGTCTTTGCACTTGTAGGATACTTCCAACTCGGATTTTGGTCAGATGGTCCAACTCCAGGATTTTTCCCAACTATTATGGCTGGTGTCATGATCCTAGCTGGAATTGCAACTTTTATTCTTTCCTTTAAAGAGGAAGGCGTAGCGAAATACTACAAAGATGAATTCATGGTCATCCTTGGTGGGATAGGAATATTTGTAGGAACATTTCTCATAGGACTCGTACCTACAATTATCGTATATCTTCTCATCTGGCTTAGACTCTTTGAGAAAATTAGTTGGAAAGTGACGGCTATTATTATGGGTATAGCGCTAGGAATAACTATAGGGGTATTTGGTATGTGGCTTGGAATACAATTTCCAATGGGCCTACTAGAATACGTAATAGGATAGGGGGAGAAGTACATGGAAAATATTGAATTACTATTTAATGGATTTGTAGTGGCACTTTCCCCTCTAAACATAGGAGCAGCAACTTTGGGAGCAGTTCTTGGACTTATAGTAGGGGCAATGCCAGGGATTGGTTCTCTTGCAGGGGTAGCACTTCTTTTGCCACTAACCTATAAATTTAACCCAACGACAGCAATTATTATGCTTGGAGCTCTTTACTACTCTAACATGTATGGAGGAAGCTTTAGTGCCATCCTTCTGAACATTCCAGGAGATTCACCTGCGGTTATGACCGCCCTTGATGGATACCCCATGGCGAAAAAGAAGAAGCGGCCAGGTCAAGCGCTATTTACCGCTAATATGGCATCCTTTATTGGTGGAACCATAGGAATGATTATATTGACCTTTGCAGGGCCAGCCCTAGCAAATCTAGGACTTAAGTTTGGTCCTTCAGAGATGACTGCGATATTACTCATTGCCATGACTTCTATCAGCTGGCTGGTGGGTGAAAATCCTATAAAAGGTATACTCATCACTATGCTTGGTATTCTAATTGCGAGTATAGGTATGGATACACTCTCTGGTGCACCAAGATATGATTTTGGTAATATGTATCTTTTAGGTGGAATACCATTTACGCCATTTGTAATTGGAACTGTAGGGTTTTCCCAGGTTATAAGTCTCGTCAATGAACGAAATAAAGCACCGGATAAAAATTTAGACACAAAGCTTTCCATCAAAGGAAGTTGGCTTACAAAGGATGATTTTAAAAGACTATTGCCACCGTCGCTTCGGTCAGGAGTTTTAGGGACATTTGTAGGTGTTCTTCCTGGAGCAGGAGCAACGACTGGATCCTTTATGGGATATGCCATGCAGAAGAAGTTCAAAAGTAAAGAACCTCTTGGAACTGGAGCAATAGAAGGGATAGCAGCTTGTGAAGCGGCAAATAATGCGGCAGCGGCTGGAGCCTTTGCACCACTGCTGGCACTCGGAATACCTGGTTCTGGTACAGGAGCAGTTCTACTTGGCGGCCTCATGATGTGGGGATTAAGTCCAGGACCGCTGCTATTTCAAAATGAACCAGAGTTTGCATGGGGGCTCATTTCATCATTATTCCTTGCAAACTTCATAACCCTTGCCATCGCAATTCTTATTATTCCGTTCCTTACAAAAATCATCTCAGTACCGACAAAGTATATGATTCCTATCATCACGGTAGTTTGTGTTGTGGGTTCTTATAGTACAACTTATTCCATGTATGGTGTACTGATCATGCTGATCTCAGGAATATTTAGTTACTTCCTACAGAAGAACAACTATCCTGTAGCACCGATGTTATTGTCATTTGTTCTTGCTCCACTATTGGAGTCGAACATGAGAAAGTCTTTTATTATCTCTGGAGGAAGCCTAAATATTTTCTTTACAAGACCTATTACACTATTCCTGATGATTATATTCATTTCATTAATTGTTATACCGATTGTGAGAAGTGTTTTTAAAAAATCAGGAGTAAAGATAGATAAAGGTGGTCCGAAAGATTAACAAGATATAATTTTTAAATTATATAAACTAAAAAATTAGGGGGAAAGAAATGAAAAAGAAACTAATCGCGTTACTAACTGGGGCACTTACATTATCGCTTGTACTTGCTGGGTGCGGAGCAAAAGAAGATTCATCAACCTATAATCCTGCATCAAATGTGACATGGATCGTTACAAGTAGCCCAGGCGGCGGAAGTGACATTTTCACAAGAATGATCAGTGACATCATGGCTACTGAAGATATTGTAGATTCCACATTTGTTGTAACAAACAAGACTGATGGTGGAGGAGAAATTGGACGTAATGAAGTTGCGAACCTAAAGGGAGATAAAGCCAATAACACTCTTCTGACATTTAACAGTGGTGACCTTATGCCTATGGTTAAAAACACGGAAAATCGTGCAGCTAATTTCAAAATCATTGGAATAATGGCTGTAGACAAACAGCTCATATTTAAGGGAGAACATACAAAGTACGAAACTTTTGCAGAAGCAATCGAAGCGGCGAAAAATGGTGAAAGTGTAGTTATCGGAGGTTCCAAAGGGGACGATATCGCAACATTTGAAGCTATGGTTGAAGAAATAGGTGTTTCACAAGACAATATGAAATTCATCACACATGATTCAACAGGTGACGCAATCACAGCAGCACTTGGTGGGCACGTAGAATTTGTACTTTCAAAACCTGCAGCAGCTTCACAGTATGTAGAAGCAGGCTCACTAATACCTGTACTAGCTCTTGCTAATGAAAGATATACAGGAAACCTTGAATCAGCACCTACATTAAGTGAAATCGGCGATTATGAAAACGTTGAAATCCCAGTATGGCGTGGTGTAGCTGCTCCTGCTGAAATGAGCGATGCTGCAGTAGCTTTCTGGACAGAAGCACTTGAAAAAGTGTCAGGTTCAGATAAGTGGGCAAATGACTACATTGACAAAAATAAGCTTGTACCAGATTTCAAGAATAGCGCAGATGCTACTGCCTATGTACTGAAGTATGAAAAGGACTTTATGACTGCAAACGGATTAAACTAAACTGAGATTATAGAAAAAAGATAGGTGAATATATATTTGCCTATCTTTACTCTAAAAAGCGGATAACAAAAGAATGGAGGAAGATCATGAAGAAGAAACCAATTATAGGAATGATATTAGGTGATGCGGCGGGAGTAGGGCCAGAAATTATTGCAAAACTTGCTACCAGAGATTTTTTTAGTGAGTATTGTAGACCAATCGTACTTGGAGATGCAAGAATACTGCAAAGAGGTGCTTCTGCCTCTGATGTTGAAGTGAAAATGGAAATCATTAGTCGTGTAGAAGATGCAACTTGGGAAAATGGTATTCCTGTTTTGGATCAGAAGAATCAAGACCCTAACGTCATCAAATATGGTGAAGAGCGTGTAGAATGTGGTAAGGCAGTTCTTGACTTGCTAAAGCTTGCTACAGATCTATATAAGGAAGAAAAGATAGAAGGTTTCTGCTTCGCTCCACTGAACAAATCTACAATGAAATCTGCAGGTTTGAAAACTGAGAGCGAACATCATTGTCTTGCTCAACTTTTTGAACATACCGCTCCTTTTGGAGAAATAAACTATGTATCTAATCTATATACCACAAGAACTACCAGCCATATTCCAATAAAAGATGTGAGTGATGCTCTTACCATAAATAGTATTACAAGAGCAATTAATTTAGCAAATGAGACACTGAAGACTGCTGGGATTAAAAATCCAAGATTAGGCATTGCAGCACTGAATCCACATTGTGGAGAACATGGAAAATGTGGACTTGAAGAAATCGAGGTAATTACACCAACCATTGAAAAAGTGAAAGAGGAAGGGATCAATGCAAGCGGTCCTTACCCTTCAGATATCCTCTTTATCAAAGCATTCAACGGTGATTTCGATGGCGTTGTAACCATGTATCATGATCAGGGTCAAATTGCGCTGAAACTGAAAGGTTTCGACCAGGGAATAACCATTGCAGGTGGACTACCTGCTCCAATTGCTACCTGTGCTCACGGTACAGCATTTGATATAGCTGGAAAAGGAATTGTGAAGACTTCAGCGTTTGAAAATGCGGTAATCATGACTTCAAGAATGGCTGAAAACCTAAAGAATTAAGTTATAATATGGAATGAAGTGGAGTAATTCCACTTCATTTATTTTTAATATGATATTATTTAAGATATAAAGTTAGAAAAGTGAGGGATGATTTGATGAAAAGTATTGCACTAATCCATACAGTGAAAAGCGTGGCAAACACCTTTGATGAAAAGGTGAAAAATGTTCTAGAGCAAGAAGTGAAAATCTATAATATTTTGGATGACTACTTAGCCCTTCATCCAAATGAAGTAGGAGAATTTACAAAGACTAATAAACAGAGACTGTATAATAATCTAATAAATGCTGAACGAACGGGTGCAGACCTTATTGTAGTGACATGCTCGACGTTAACTCCTATTGTCGAGGAAATAAGACCATTTATATCTGTACCTATCATCGCCATTGATGATGCCATGGGTAGAAAAGCTGTGACAGTTGGAAGAAAAATCATGATTCTAGCAACAGCAGAAAGTACCATCAAACCTACACTTAAAAAATTAATGCATGAAGCAGAGAAGCTGGGCAGTATTATTGAATTTAAAACGATGGTCAATAAAGAGGCATTTGATTGTTTAAAGAGTAATGATATGAAAAAGCATGACGAGCTTCTCAAGAAGCAAGTTCAGGAAATAAGCGATGTGGACTGCATAGTTTTAGCACAGGCATCGATGGCGCATCTGGAGGAAGAAATTCTAGAAATTACAAGGATACCAGTATTATCCAGCCCAAAACTTTGTCTTGAAGAAATTAGGGTATTTGTCGATGATTGTAAGACTAGAGAATAATGGGACAAAAAAAGAGCTGCTTATTTAGTAGCTCTTTTTTGTGGTCAAAATGTACTGAAGACTTCTTATCTTAATAAAGATGAAGGAGTACTTTATTGTGATGATGGATGCGTTTAGTGATAGAGTAAAATAAATTATAATCGTGCATCCAGTGCTTGAGGAGGACGCTCATTCTGGTTATCTTTTGGTGAAAAATCGGGATGAGACCAGGATTTCAGAAAATCCATTTCATCAGGTGTAAGAGAAAAATCAAACACATTAAGATTTTCAGACATTCGGGAAGGATGGATTGTTTTAGTTAATGGAAGAGCATCAAGCTCAAGTACAAAGCGAATCAAAATTTGTGCTGGTGATTTATCATGCTTTTCCATGATTTTCTGGAAGGTATCATTTTTCACTAGTTCGGTGAGTGGTGCCAAAGGAGAGTAGGCTTGTAGTAAAATGTTATGTTTTTTACAATACTCCATTTCTTCAGTCAATAGCACTCCTGGATGAATAAGAATCTGGTTTACCATAGGGGCAATTTTAGCATTTTCAACTAGGTTTTCTAAATGATTTATTGAAAAATTACTGACTCCGATGGCTTTTATTTTCCCTTCTTCATAAAGTTCTTCAAATGCTTTCCATGTCTCGAGATTATCTTCACGCCAACGATCTTGGTGCCCTGCTACAACAGGCCAGTGGATGAGGTATAAATCTAAATAACTGGTTTTAAGATCTTTCAGAGTTGCTTCTACTTCTTTCCTAACATTCTCATATCCATGAGCGCTATTACGAAGCTTACTTGTAATAAAGATCTTTTCTCTAGCTACTCCGCTTTCTAGGATGCCTTGGCCAACGAGTGCTTCATTGGCATAGACTCTGGCACAGTCGATGTGGGTGAATCCTAATTCTAGTGCGAATTTGACCCCATCCACACATTCTTTAGGATTTAGATTTTTCCATGTCCCATAGCCGATTTGTGGTATGGTTACTCCATTCTTCAAAGTATAAGTGTCCATATTTCCTCCTTGGATTATATTTTTTCGAATATATTATTTATATTAATTATAACATTTATTTGGAGAGTTACGGTGTTGTAAACAAAATATATGAGTTATTATTGAGTGTAATTTAGAAGTAGATTATAGTTCTAGATTTGAGATAGAGTATGTATGGACTTGAAAATAATAACTACGTAGAGATTACTTTAGACCCAAAGGTTTATTCTCATAAATAGTGAGTCTATATGGGTGGAAATAGTGATCATAAGCAATAAATCGGTACAGGCAATGCTTTGGTCTTTTTCATTTCATAACCAAGCTAGATTAATGAGGATTTCATTTGCAACTGAATGCTTCTTAGCATATAATAAGTAGAAACATTGCGTACGATTAGATTGTTGAAAGTTAAGGGTATTCTCACGTGGAGTGAGTTATTTTTTTGCAACTGATTTGGCTAAGCCATTAAAATAATGATTCAAGTAAAAAAGTAATGAGGAGAGAGTATGAGTAAAAAATTTACCAGTTTAAATATAGACAGTGAAATTCTAAAGGCCATTGAGAGTTTAGGGTTTAAGGAACTCACTGAAATACAAGAGAAGGTAGGCCCTCTAGCCATGGCAGGGGAAAATATATTAGGGTCTTCATCCACAGGAAGTGGGAAAACCATCGCATTTCTTATGCCGATCTTAGAAAAGACTTCTTGGGAAGAGGCTAATGCAAATACCTTGATTTTAGCACCATCAAGAGAACTGGCACTTCAGATTAAGAATGAATATGATACCTTAGGAAGATATAAGAAGCTATCGTGTGTAGCAGTATTTGGTAAGCAGCCTTTCCAGGAACAGATCAGTGCTATGAAAAATAGACACCAAGCCATCAGCGGAACTCCTGGAAGAGTATTGGACCACATTAAAAGAGGAACCATTGATGTCTCATCTATAGAGACGCTCATTATTGATGAAGTGGATGAACTTTTAGACCGCGGATTTACAGATGAAGTGATGGATATCGTAAGGCATCTGAAAAAAGTGAAGCAAACCATGATGTTTTCTGCAACAATCACAGAGAAAGTTAAAGATCTGGCGATGAAAATAACACCGGATTTCAAAATCATCGAAGCTGCAAAAGATGAAGAACTGAATATTGAAGCGATTCACTATGAACTGGATGCAAGTGATAAATGGAAAGCACTCGTTTCCGTTATTTATGGTAGAAAACCGAAGGGAATGATCATCTTTGTTAATACTAAAGATGAATGTGACAGACTCCAGAAGAGACTAGAAGGAGCTAATATTGATGCCTTAAAAATCCATGGTGGGATGATGCAAGAAGACCGCTTGAAAGCCATGGAAAGATTCAAGAACAAGGAAATACCATACTTGGTTGCAACGGATGTTGCGTCAAGAGGAATAGATGTATCGGACCTTGATATTTCACTTAGTTATGATTTTCCAGTAGAGAAGGAGAGTTATGTTCATCGTAAAGGAAGAACAGGAAGAAACTTTAAAAAAGGGTTAGCTATTTACTTCATCACTGAATATGATGCCAGAAAGGTCATGGAAGTAGAACAATATGTCGGTCACTCCCTAGGCTCCATGGAGCATATGAATTATGAGCCCTATAGAACTGGAAAAGAGGACTTTAGAGAATTCCAGAAAAATTTGAGAAGAAATAGACCTAAAAAGAAAGTCACTCATACGGATATTACAAAGATTTATATCAATGGCGGGAAGAAAAAGAAAATCAGACCTCTTGATATTGTTGGAACATTAAATGCCATCGATGGAATAGAACCTGAAGATATTGGTATTATTAAAGTGTTGGAACAAGGTTCCTATATTGATATCATGAACGGAAAAGGTGAAATTGCAGTAAAAGGGCTTTCACAGAGAAAAATTAAAGGAAAGATCTTAAGAGTAGAAAAAGCGAAAAAAGAATAACTAGAAGGTGTATGGGGATTTCCATACACCTTTTAACTTACTCGAGTAAACTGCAAAATCGAGTGAATAGTTTAACACAATGTTTGCTTTAAGTTGTTAAAAGATATCAATAATTATGCTATAATTAAAATATGAATTGATTGAAAATTATAACAATGAGGTGAATGGAATGGAAAGCGGAGTTAACAAAAGAAGAGAATTAGTGGAAGAAAAACAAAAAATGGAACTTGCATCATTAAGGCGCTTGCTCAATCGGCATAATGAGTTTTTTAATTTTGTGAATCTAAATGAAGGATGGTATCGATGGGTCACTGGTAAATATTCAATCACCAGCATAGACAGTATGGGTGAAACGCTGATAAAGTATCTGTGTAAGTTCTGTAATGAATACAATTTATTGAGTTTAGGATATATGAGTGCAGATCGAATTCTTGTGTTGGACTATAAGGGCGTTCATATCCTTTTCAGAAAGCTCGATGGCAAAGATGAATTTTCTGCAGTTTCGATCATAGATGAAGTACATAGTTTTAAAGTGGTCAGTTGGGATAAGCTCTATAACTATATGGAGAAAGAGTTAAAACTATTGTTGGCTGAAGAAAAAGAATTAACTGAAACTGTAACCATAGAAGATAAGACGTATATTAAAGAATAATTTGATGAATAAGTAAGCCTGGAAGAGCATTGATGATATGCTTTTCCAGGCTGTTTTCATTTTTTTAGTTTGGGTGCTATTTAACAGGTAGGATTTCATCTATAGAGATGAATCTTCCTTCTGTCATGTGGTAAAGTCCTTGATCGGTTATTTTTAACTCTGGAATTACTGGTAAGGTCAAAAAGGATAGGGTAAGGAATGGGTTAAAATCAATCTCATGAAAAATGGAGCGAGAAGCTTCATTAAGTTTATTCATGTTCTCACTGATTTTTTCTAGGGTTTCACTGGACATGAGTCCTGCTATATCAAGCTTTAGTTCAGCTTTGATTTCCCCACCATCAGCGATGACGATTCCACCACCGATTTCCTCAATGCGCTTGATAGCAAGATGAAGATCGGCATCATTCATCCCCATGGCCACCAAATTATGAGAATCATGAGCAATGGTAGTTGCAACTGCACCACGCATCATATGAAATCCTTTGACGATTCCTTTTCCAAGAGCGCCGTTGTTGCCATGCCTCTCGATTACAAAGATCTTCGCTAGATTGTCAGAAGCCTCTGCCTTGAATTCCTTGTGCCTCTCGTAGTTCATGGCTAGATGATTTGTAAGAAGACTATTTGGGATCACTTCAATGAGATTCAGACTCCCTGTGGATGTGGCAATCTTAAACTGATCTATATTTATTTTTGGAAGCTTAATTGTGTTCGCTAGCGTTGGAAGTTCAGTATCTTTAAAGTCATAATAGAGGACATTCTCTTCCCATACTAAATTACCACTCTTACAGACTGTTCGGATTTCAAACTCTTCTAAATGATTCAAAATCACAAGATCCGCTTCATAGCCTGGAGCGACAGCGCCTTTTCTTTGCAATCCATAGCATTCTGCTGGATTTAGCGTAGCCATTCTTATGGCATCTATAGGATCAATGTTATTTCTAATTGCCCTACGCACCATTTCATCGATACTACCATGGTTATAAAGGTCATCAATATAGATATCATCCGTACAGAAAGTAAATCGTCTATGATTATTCTTATTCACAAGAGGGATGATTGCATCAAAGTTTTTAGCAACAGAACCTTCACGAATGTGTATATAGAAACCTTTTTGTAGTCGGTCTCTTGCTTCTTCTAGGGTAGTGCACTCGTGATCTGTTCTAATTCCTGCAGTACGATAGATGTTATTGTCCATGAAAGACAAACCAGAACCATGACCATCGATGGTTTTATTATGATTTTGCGCATCAAGAAGCTTTTTCATCATATCATCATTTGTTTCTCTTACAGAAGGGAGATCCATAATCTCAGCAAGTCCAGAAACTCTTTCATGTCTATAGAAAGGTGCAAGATCTTCTGAGGATAGCACTGCACCAGATGTTTCATGCTGAGTCGCAGGTACACAAGATGGAAGCATCATTTGAAAGTCTAAAGGTAAATTTTTTGTGGAGGCTAGCATATAGGATAGCCCTTCGGTACCAAGAACATTTCCGATTTCATGGGGGTCCATGATGACCGTGGTGATCCCATGTTTTGTAGCAGCTTTGGAAAATTCCTTTGGTGTTGCTAAAGTAGATTCTATGTGAATATGAGAGTCTATGAGGCCGGGAGCTACATACGCTCCTCGAAGATCAATTTCAGCATTTGCTTTGTACTGATTGCCTAGTCCTACAATCATTCCATCTTTTATTGCGATGGATTCATGAAGGATCTCTCCACTGAAGACATCTATGATTTTTCCATTTTTTAGAATAAGGTCACAGATGGCTTTACCACTGGCACCGTCTATGAGGGATTGAAGCCTTTCTTTATTCAAAAGTATCATCTCCTTCTTTGTTTTATAAGTACTATAGTTGAATAATATCAGTATGTCAATTAAGTAGAAATATAAAAATGAACTGGCTTTACAGCCAGTTCAAATATATAGGAGTGTTTGGAGCCCGTATTTTACTTATTCAGATCTTTATATTTTTTAAACCATTCATCCATTTCTGTGAGTCTTCTAACACGATGTTTTGGTTTTCCAGAACGTGATAGTTCATGGTTTTCACCACGGAACATGCAGAGCCTAGACTCTACTCCATGGAATTTTAGCGCTGTAAACATCTGAAGACCTTCTGTGATCCAGCATCTATAGTCTTCTTCAGAATGGATGAAAAGTGTTGGTGTTTTGACTTTGTCTGCATACTTTAGGGGAGACTGTTCCCACATCTTTTCATGGTTAACCCATGGTGTTGCAGCGGTTTGATCGTCTGCAAAATAGTAACCGATATCGGTGGTGTTGAACATGGATATCCAGTTGGAGATACTTCTCTGAGAAACGGCAGCCTTAAACCTGTCAGTATGTCCAATGATCCAGTTGGTCATAAAACCACCGTAGGAACCGCCGGTAACAAAGAGAAGATCTTTATTGATATCTTTATACGTTTCTAAGGAGAGGTCTGTGAAGTTCATAAGATCTTCGTAATCAATGTCTCCATACTTTCCACGGATATCGGAAAAATCATTTCCTTTACCGTCACTACCTCTAGGATTACAGAAAATGACAAAGTAGCCATTGTTTGCAAAATACTGAAGTTCATGATAAAACACGCTACCGTATACTGTCTTTGGTCCACCATGAATTTCTAGAAGTGCAGGATATTTTTTGCCCTTTTCGTAATCGACAGGTTTCAGTACAAAGCCATCAATGGTTCTTCCATCTTCTAATGTATAGCTCAATGGTTCTGGAATGGAAAGCTTAATTTCCTCTTTAATCCAGTCGTTGTAACTTGTAAGCTTGACGGATTTCCCGTTTTCCACTGTGTAGATCTCTTGAAGAGAGGTGTTCTTCATTCCGATGAAAAGGATGTGCCCGTTTTTCACACTAAGGGAATCCACGGAGCCTTCTTCTACTAAGACATCTTTTATTTCACCATTTGCACCAATTTTCATCATATGTGAATCGGTCCCTTGGGTTGTGGTGAAGAAAAGCTCTTCTTGATCTATCACTCTCGATTTCCCACCGCCGTATCTTGAATCACTTCCAACGGAGCTGTACATGGAGATATCTAGATCTTTCGTTACAAGATTTAACTCTCCGTTTTCAAGATTATAGGTATAAAATTTACTGTTTTCATTTATGCCAAGGGTTTTCATATCTGAAGCCGTTAAAATAAGCATATTCTCAGATAAGAACTCTGCATAAGAAATAGATAATCCTGAAGTCTCAAGCTTAATGACGGCAGCACCATCAAAGATGGATAACTCGTTATATAGTTCTTCCTTGTCCTTATAAGTGCTGGATAAGATGACAGCCTGATTTTTTCTCTCATTAAGCTTAATGCTCTCAATGTTTGTATACTCACTGGTGAGATATTTAAGAAACTGTCCTTTTTCATCAAAAAGTGAGAGCCTATTTCTTTTACGAGATGTAAAACCTCCACCGTTAGACCAGTAGGGAATTTCATCTAGTACTTCATAGTCCTTTTCTTCTTTAAGGCGCTTTAATTCATCGGATAGCTCTTTTTCATCTAAAGTGAGTTGGTCTTTACTGTTGTTGTCATAGTAGGCAGAAGCGAGGAAAATTCCATTATGGAGCACTTCAAAGGAACTCACTTTTTTATTGAAACGGACATATTTATCAGCTTCACCACCATGAATGTTGATTTTATAAACCTGAGTAAATTCTTTAAGGGTTTCACTGTCTTCTTTGTCTTTATCATCTCTTATGGTTGCGAAAAGAATATTTTCATCATCAAGCCATTTGAAGCTGGATTCTTTGTTGAAAGCGGTAAGCTTTCTAGATTCTTTCTTACCAATTTCAAGAAGGTGTAGATTGGAAAGGTATTTATTTCCTTCATAGTCGACTTCGTGTAGAACGTAAGCTGCATATTTCCCATCAGGAGAATGCTCAATGCCAGATAGGAACTTATAGTTTTTAAAATCATCAATTGTTAAATTTCTCATATAGACCTCCATTTAGATAGTTATAAAATTAATATACAGTAAAATTAACAGATAGTTTTGAATTATATCGAATTTCTGTATGACAATAGCGTTTTCTGTATTATTTATCACTGTTAAAGGACAAAAAAATCCCGCTGGGGGAACAGCGGGATTTAGTCTATAGGCCAGTTAAAATATATACTAATTTAAGGGGTTATTATTTAGCTTCTTTATAAAGCTTGGAAACTTCGTCCCAATTAACTACGTGGAACCAGTTTTCGATGTAGTCTGGTCTTCTGTTCTGATAGTTTAGGTAGTAAGCATGTTCCCAAACGTCCAGTCCTAAAATTGCTTCATATCCTTCAGAAACTGGGTTGTCCTGGTTTGGTGTTGACATTACTTCTAGCTTGCCATCTTTCACAACGAGCCAAGCCCAACCGGATCCAAATCTAGTTGCTGCAGCTTTTGAAAATTCAGTCTTAAATTCATCAAAGCTTCCGAACT
>RCMY010003071.1_pt1 | contig 14925 bp, 13 predicted proteins | sample 2041341 | NCBI WGS metagenome assembly RCMY01 (sample SAMN09708234, study PRJNA481090) | Marine sediment metagenome, whole genome shotgun sequencing project.
AAGGCTCGCTGGGCTTCTTCTTTTTTGCCTACGTGCTCCCGACAGTCGTCGTGTTTGCGTCGATGATGGCCGTCCTGTATTACCTGGGCGTCATGCAGGTCATCGTCCGCGGCGTTGCGTGGGTCGTCAGGCGCGCACTTGGAACAAGCGGACCTGAGAGCCTGAGCGTCAGCGCCAACATCTTCGTCGGGCAGACAGAGGCTCCACTCGTCATCAAGCCGTACATCAAAACTCTGACGCGGTCGGAGCTGATGGCGGTGATGACAGCCGGATTGTGCCCGAGCCCGCTATGGCTGCCCCGAACCTCGATGTTCTCGGCCATGGGTCCGTTGGTCTCGAGGCACTGCCACCAACGGGCAACGCCGTCGGTTCGAGAATAGATGGCGGTTGAGGGCACCGGCAAGGGCGCCTGATCGGATCCGGTGAGGGACTCGAGTTCCTCGATGTGGAACGGCTTCATCTGCTCGTAGAGGCCCGACGCCGCGCTGCGGGAGTTCTCGTCGACGCGGAATGGACTGCCGAGCGTGATCACCTGACGAATGAGCTCGGGCGATTGACGGGCCAGTTGGCGAGCGAAGATGCCGCCGAGACTCCAACCGATAAGGGTGACCGGACGCTCGTGACGCTCGTGCAACATCGCCAGCCGTTCCGCCATGCCATCGACGATCCTCTGGGTTGGCCCGATATTGCGGCCAAGGCCCCAGCCGTGGACCCAGTAGCCCTGGCTCCGAAGGATCGACCGCAGGGCAACACTCGAGCGGTCGCCTCCCATGAACCCCGGGAGTACCAGCACCGGGTGCTGATCGCCCCGGCCCGCCAACCGCAGCAGGGGAGCGGCGGCCAGGGTTGCGCCCATTTCGAAAACCGCCCGAGATTCCAGCACCGTGAGGAAGGTATTGGGGGCCGCCTGGCGTGCTCTCTCGTTTGAAGTCATGCCGAACATTACCTCATTCGCTACGCCGTAAGGATTTTTACCCGTTTGAGACCGGCAACGGCGGCCGGGTCAGACAGCGCCTCGAGCGCGAGTTCGAAATCGGGGATTGCGTACACCGCGCCGTCGTCGTCGATCATGATGAACCGGTCGAGCCTGGCCAGGAACGTACGGTCGTGGCTGACCGCGATCACGGTGCCCTGGAAGCCGTCGAGGGCCTGTTCGAGTGCTTCAGACGATTCGATATCGAGGTTGTCGGTCGGTTCGTCCAGCAGCAAGACGTTATGACCCTCGAGTTCGAGACCGAGGATCTCGAGCCGGGCCTTCTGGCCACCCGAGAGCGTTTCGAACTCCTGGCGGGCGTGGGCGGCCAGCCCGTAGCGGGCCAGTGACTTCATGGCCCGCTCGTCGTCGGGCACTCGCTGCCGGGTGATCTCGAACGCTTCCCGACCGACGAAGTCGGGGCGATCGTTGATCTGCGTGAAAACCCCGACCGACGTTCGCGGGCCAAGCGCAATCGTGCCCTCGTCGGCATCGATCTCACCGGCGAGGGCTCGAAGCAGATGGGTCTTGCCAGTGCCGTTCGGCCCGATCAAACCGACTCGTTCACCGAAGTACACCTCGTCGGAGAAGGGAAGGAAGAGGTCGCCGACAGAGACATCGTCCATCTTCACCACTCGACGGGCCGAGTCGGAGCCCCGCAGGTTGACGTAGATGTGTTGGTCGGGGACCGGTGGCGGTGGCGGGCCGGCGGCAACGAACCGCTCCCAGCGAGTCTCGGCCGCGTTGGCCTTGGTGGCGTTCTTGAAGTTCTGCGCCGCCCGCTGCTTCATGATCTTCATGTGATGGAACAGGCGTCGTTCCTCGTCGTTCCAACGCTTCAGTGCATCGCCGAGCAGCTCCTGGCGACGGGCACGGGCCTCGGGGAACGTCTTGTAGGACCCGCCGTGTACCCAGCAACCCGACCCTTCGATTACCACGATCTTGGTGGCAACTCGCTCCAGCAGTGAACGGTCGTGGCTGACCATCAGAATTGTGCTGCGGCACGCTTTGAGCTGATTCTCGAGCCAGACCCGGGTGGGGATGTCGAGGTAGTTGTCGGGCTCGTCGAGCAGCAAGACATCGGCGCCGGAGTTGAGCAAGAGGTCGAGCACGAGCCGCTTGCGCTCGCCTCCGGACAGTTCACCAACACGACGCGTTGCGAAATCATCGACCGGTGTCTTGACGCTACGGGCAGCCGACGCCGCCCACTGCGATTCCAGTTCGTACCCGCCGAGGTCGCCCCACTCGGTCAGCGCCTCGGCGTACGCCATGCCGTCGTCGGAGCCGTCGAGCATTGCTTTCTCGGCCGACACCATGGCCCGGCCTGCGCTACGCAGTTCGGGCAATGCGACCTCGATCAGCATCTCGCGCAGCGTGGTGTCGGGGGCGGACATCCCGACGTCTTGGGTCATCGTCAGCACGGTGCCACCGACCGAGAACTCGCCGCCGTCGGCTTCGAGTTCGCCAGACAAGATCCGCAGAATCGTGCTCTTGCCAACCCCGTTGGCACCAACCAGCGCCGCATGGTCCCCGGGCGACACCCCGAAACTTATGTCGAAGAACAGCGAGTCTGCCCCCGGCGGGGCGTAGTCGAGTTCGGAGACAACGATGCTGGTCAAGAACTGATCCGTTCAGTGGCGAAGAAGGCGGCGCTGTTGGCGTGACTCAGGATGCCGTCAGCCGCTTCGATCGGGACGCGACCCATAGTCTTGCCACGGGTCGTCACGCTCACGGATGACCTCGCGGAACCCCTTCTCGGCGAACGACTCCTGCCATTGGAGCGCTTCTTCGGTGTGGCGGGTGACGCCGTCGAAGAACGTGCCAAGCATCTGAGAAGTCCGCAAGCCCATGTTCTCGAACGCCTGATTGATCAGCATCTTGTTCAGGGCCAACTGGTTGGCGGGAATGTTCGCCATCAGTCGGGCTTCAGCCTCGACGACGCCTGCCAATGCATCCGGCTCGCACACCTGAGAGACCAGCCCGATCCGGTGGGCGGTGGCGGCGTCGATGGCCCGCCCGGTCAGCAGGTACTGCTTGGCGTGCTCCAAGCCGAGTCGGTACACCCACATCATCGTGGTCGGGGTGCCGAAGATTCGGCTCGGGGCATAGCCGATATGGGCATCGCTCGCCATGTAGAGCAGGTCGGCGCACAGGATCATGTCGGTGGCGCCGCCGACGGCCCAGCCGCTGATCTCGCCGAGCACTGGTTTCGGGCATTCCCAGATCTTCATGAAGCGGCGGACATTGTTGTTCATGAATTGATAGTCACGGACCGGGTCCCAAGCACCGACGCGGGGCTGCGGGCCTTTCGCTCCGTAGGGCGTCGACCACGAAGGAGCCGGCCCGCCGGCGCGGTCGAGGCCGGCGGTGAGGTCATAGCCCGCAGTGAGTGTGCCCCCTTCGCCTCTCAGCACGATGGCCGCAACATCGGGCGACTTCGTCGCAGTGTCGATACCGTCGGCAACACCCTGGATCACCGCATCGTTGAGCGTGTTCTTCTTCTCGGGTCGGTTGAGTGTGATGACGGCAATGTCATCACGCTCCTCATAGCGAACGTCAGTCATGGCGACAGCCTCTCACGAGACGCAGTAGGGTCGCGTCCATGGTCAGCGACAGTCACGAACAGACCGACGATCCGGCCAGCCGCTGGGATCAGATGACCGCTGCCGCCCGGATTGGGCGTCGCTCCGGACTGTTCGATCCGTTCAAGGTCGGGGCGACCATCGTTGCCGCTGCCACCTGGGGCGCCTCGTCCGCCGCTCCCTACACCGCAGCCGCGCTACGCCACCCGAACCGGGTGGCCGTGATCGACGCCAACGGCGGTATCACGTTCCGCGAACTCGACCTGCGGACATCTCGTCTTGCCGCCGGATTGCAATCCCTCGGGGTCGGTCGCCGCTCGACGGTTGGTCTGCTTTGCCGCAACCATCGAGGGTTTGTCGAGGGGATGGTTGCCGTTGCCAAGCTCGGCGCTCCAATCGTCTACCTGAACACCGCACTGCCGGCCGCTCAACTGGGCCAGGTCATCGAGCGTGAGGGCATCTCGATCGTCCTGGCCGACGAAGAATTCGAGGACCGTCTCGGCACCGTCGATCACTTCCTCGCTCGGCAGGGGATCGATCCGGCGTGGACATTCACCGACGTGCCCCAGCCCAAGATCCCGCTGCTCATGCCGAACCCGTGGCGGGCACCCGAACCCATCGTGTTGACCTCGGGGACCTCGAGCGTGCCCAAGGGAACGAAACGGTCGAACAGTGTCCGCGCCGCCGCAACGGCGGCAGGCATCGTGGGAGTGGTTCCGTACCGACAGGGCGACACCTTCGTCATTCCCGCACCATTGTTCCACGCATGGGGGCTCGCCCAGCTGCTCGTCGCCGCCAGTTTCGGAGGGACGGTTGTCCTCCCGGGAAGCTTCGACGCGGAGACGGTCATGTCGATGGTCGAAGCTCATCGGGCCGACGTCCTGGCCGCCGTGCCGGTGATGCTGCACCGGATCCTCACGAAGGCTCCCGACGCCGATGCCACGAGCCTGCGCATCGTTGCCTCCAGCGGTTCTGCGTTGCCCGGCAACCTCGCAGAGCGATGGATGGATACCTACGGTGACCACCTGTACAGCCTGTACGGCTCGACCGAGGTCGGCCAGGTGACGGTCGCGACCCCCGCCGATCTGCGTGCCGCCCCCGGAACAGCCGGGCGCCCCCTCCCCGGAATCGACATCCGCATCATCGATTCGACATCGGCCGACGTCGCTCCCGGCACGGTCGGCTCGATCATGGTGGCCTCGTCGATGCATTTCGATGGCTACACGAACGGCGGCACCAAGCGCCAGGTCGGTGATCACATGGACATCGGCGATCAGGGCTACCTCGACACCGCCGGCCGACTGTTCGTCGTTGGCCGGGCTGACGACATGATCATCACCGGCGGCGAGAACGTCTACCCGTCGAACATCGAAACCGCACTGCTGGACCACGAAAAAGTGGCCGAAGCCGTTGTCGTCGGTGTCCCCGATGACGACTTCGGACAGCGGATCCGAGCGGTGATCGTCACCGTCGACAACTCGGGTACGGCAAAGCGCACGGAGTCGATCAAGCGCCATCTCCAGTCACGCCTCGCCAACTACGAGGTACCGCGTGAGTTCGTGTATCTCGATGAGCTACCCCGAAATCCCGCAGGCAAGGTGTTGCGTTCGGCTCTGATCGGCGAACGTCCCACCTGATCCCGATAGGTTCGCCGGGATGATTCCGGCGAGCACAGACGACACTGCCACCGACCACACTGCGACACGAGAGCAGTTGCTGGCGGCGACCACATTCCTCCAGGAGATTGCACGGTCGAAGGCGGCACTCAGTTCCCTCAGCGTCGAGGAGCGCACCGCCTTCCTCAACGCCGCAGGCGACGTGTTCTGCGCCGATCCCGAGGAACGCAGGCTGAGGGTGAAGTCGAAACGCAACAAGAAGCGGGCCGACAAGCTGGCACGCGACGAGGCGCTGCTCAACCAAACGGCCATTCGCACGCTTCGGGCCAAACCGGTCTTCACCACGCCGAACACGTTCCCACCGGTTGGCTTCGAACAGTCCGATGTCGCGACCGAAGTGGCAGCCAGAACCACCGACCCGCAGCACTGTTATATCTGCAAGACCAAGTATCACGAGGTCGACGCCTTCTATGACCAGCTCTGTCCGACGTGCGCCCCGTTCAACTTCGCGAAACGCAACGAGTTGGCCGACATGTCGGGCATGGTTGCCCTGCTGACGGGCGGGCGAGTGAAGATCGGTTACCAAGCTGGTATCAAGCTGTTGCGCTGCGGCGCGGAACTGATCGTTACGACTCGGTTCCCTCGTGACGCTGCGGCCCGCTACGCCGCAGAGTCGGATTTTGGCGAGTGGGGCGACCGACTCGAGATCTTCGGCCTCGACCTACGCCATACCCCGAGTGTCGAAGCGTTCGCGCAACACGCGCTCACCACCCGAGATCGGCTCGATCTCATCGTGAACAACGCCTGCCAAACAGTGCGCCGCCCGCCAGACTTCTACCGTCACATGATGGCGTCGGAGCAAGCCTCACTCGACCAGCTCGAACCCGAGGTCCTCCGACTCGTTGGCGCTCACGAGGGCATCCGCCGCTACGACCTTCTCCCGGCTGCCACCTCGGCCGAACTGTCCCAGACGCCGCTGCTCCCCGAGGAAAACACGGCTCAGCCACATGGTTCGCCTTCGTTCCGTGCGGCTCAGCCATATGGTTCGCCTTCGTTCCGTGCGGCTCAGCCACACCTCTTCCCCGAGGGCCGCCTTGACCAAGACCTGCAACAGGTCGACCTTCGCGACCGCAACTCGTGGCGGCTGCTGATGCATGAGGTGTCCTCGGTCGAACTGCTCGAAACTCAGCTGGTGAACGCCGTCGCACCATTCGTGCTCAACGCTCGCTTGAAGCCTCTGATGGAACGAACCCCGGGTGACCACAAGCATGTTGTCAATGTGTCCGCGGTCGAGGGCCAGTTCTACCGCCGCTACAAGACCACCCGCCATCCTCACACGAACATGGCCAAGGCGGCACTGAACATGATGACCCGGACCTCGGCCACCGACTATCTGGCGTCGGGTATCAACATGAACAGTGTTGATACCGGCTGGGTGAGCGACGAGGACCCGGTCGCCATTGCCGAACAGAAGACCGCAGAGCACCGCTTCCACCCGCCGCTCGACATCGTCGATGGAGCCGCCCGCATCGTCGACCCGATCATCGACGGTCTCAACACCGGTCGCCACGTTTCCGGCGCCTTCCTCAAGGACTACGTTTCCACCGACTGGTAGCGAGGCAAGATCTCACGATCCGGCCACCCGGGCCGATAGACCCAGGTGCGACGAACGGAGCTCACGAGGAAACGCCGCGGGGTCATGGTTTCGCTCACCTTGCTGGCGGCAATGACGATCGCCGAGCCGGCTGGTGCGCAGGGAGTCTCGTCGGCCAACGGGGCCGAGTCGCCGCAGATCGTCCTCGACCCGACCGACTTCGACCCTCGGATCATCACCGAGACCGAGGTGACCCGCATGCGCTCCCAACTAATGGCGGAGCGATGGTCGGCCGACATGGTCGACCAGGCTGCCGGCCGACAACTGGCCGAGGCCCGCCGCAAGGTCGCGGGAGCGACGGTCGACCTCGATGAGGCGACCGCGAGGTTGAGCGTTCTCGAACGAACGCTGGGTGCCGCTGCGATCGAGGGCTACCTCGCCGATATCGGTGGCGAGGCCGTTGCGGTCTTCGGACTGCAGGCCGACGCCGAGGCCACGCTGGCCGACGAGACCGCAACCCAGCTCCTCCAGCATCGAGCCGAAGCACGAGCAGCGGTGGTCGAAGCCACCGAGGAACTCGAGCGAACCGAGGAGTCCGAGCGTGTCGCCGAGGCTCGCAAGATCCAAGCCGAACGCTCACTCGAACGCTTCGAAGTGAAACAGTCGATCTTCGATGATCTCGCCGACGAACACGTCGCCAACGAAGAACGGGCCGATGCCGCGGCGGCAGCAATCTCGGAAGACGTCGATCTGGCATCGGTCGCCGGGGCGATCATCGTGAACGCCGAGATCGAAGACGACATCGATCGTCTGATCGCCAACGCCCGCGCCGACGGCCTCGTCCTGTCCGGCGGCGGCTATCGCACCATCGAGTCACAGATCGCCCTCCGCCTGTCGCACTGTGGCGGTGGGGGGCCGGCGGGCGTCGAAGCCCCGGGCGAAGAGGCAACGCCCGAGGAGCTGGCGGCCTTCCAGGCCTCGCTCGACGCTCACCGTCAATACGTGATCTATGAGGCGCCCTCCAGTTCGTGCTCGCCCCCCACCGCAACACCGGGCAACTCCCAACACCAACAGGGCCTCGCCATCGACTTCACCCAAGACGGCGCCATCCTCGGTTCCTCCTCCGAGGCGTTTCACTGGATGGTCGAAAACGCCGCAGACTACGGCCTCATCAACCTCCCAAGTGAAGCCTGGCACTGGAGCACCACCGGCTCATAGACAGTGCTGGTTCACCGACATAGAGTCGGGCATGCGCCACGTGAACATGGGACGGACCGGACTCCAGGTGTCGAGGCTCTGCCTCGGGACGATGACGTTCGGTTTGCAGTGCAGCGAAGACGAATCGGTAGCGATTCTCGACAAGGCAGCCGATGCCGGTATCACCTTCATCGATACGGCCGACGTGTACCCGCTCGGTGGCACCGGACCCGAGGTTGGTCGCACCGAAGAGATCGTCGGTCGCTGGTTGAAAGGCCGCCGTCACGAAGTGATCCTGGCCACTAAATGTGTCGGCCCGATGGGTCGGCAACGCTGGAACCGGGGAGCGAGCCGCAAGCACATTCGCGATGCGGTTGAGGCTTCCCTCCGCAGGCTCCAAACCGATCACATCGACCTGTACCAACTCCACGGACCCGACCCGTCGACGCCGATCGAGGAGACTCTCGGTGTGCTCGACGATCTGGTGCACGAAGGCAAGATCGGCTACATCGGCTGCTCCAACTTCGCCGCCTGGCAGCTGGCGCTGGCCAACGGACGGTCCGAAACCAACGGGCTGGCGCGCTTCGACTGTGTCCAACCCCGCTACAACCTGCTCTACCGCCGCAACGAACTCGAACTCTTCGAACTCTGCGTGCAGGAGGGGATCGGCGTCATTCCCTACAACCCGATCGCCGGCGGCCTGCTGTCGGGCAAGCACCGTGCCGCCGATTCGCCGACCGAGGGCACTCGATTCACGCTGGGATCGGCGGCCGAGCGCTATCAAGAGCGCTACTGGCATGAGCGCCAATTCGACACTGTCGACGCATTGAAGGCGCTCGCCGAGGAAGCAGGAATGCCGCTGGTCACCTTGGCTGTTGCCTGGTGTCTCGCCCAACCGGCGGTCACGGCGCCGATCATCGGTGCCAGCCGACCCGACCAACTCGACGCCTCGATTGCTGCCCTCGACGTCACACTCGATGCCGACCTCCTCGCTCGAATCAATGACCTGACCAGTGGTTACCTCGCCAGTTCGGAGCTCCGATGACCTCCCTTTCAACGACACCGCTGCCGAGTTGGACGGTGACGGCCACCAATCTCGCCGAACATGCCCGCAACCCGATTCATACCGACGCCGGGGGCCGCGCCGCGGGATTCCCCGGCGCGCTCGTTGCCGGGGTCACCGTGTACGCCTACCTCACTCGCCCAGCCGCCGAGGGGTGGGGACTCGACTGGGTCGAGCGCGGCTCCGCCGAGGTGAAGTTCCTTTCTCCGGTGTTCGCCGATGATCCGGTCGTCTGCGGACCCTCGACCGACGATGGTCGGCTTGTCGAGGCCGTCGTCAACGGTGAGGTGCGGGCAACCTGTCAGGTCGCACCAGCATCGTCATCACCGGTGGCTGCGATGCGAGACGGCGACCGACTCCAGACGGCAACCGTCACCCTCGTGGATGAGTGGGCGGATTACGGACTGCGCGCCGGCGAAGACCTCGACCTCTACCAACTCGAGCGAATCGGCCATCCGGCCCTCTGGCCGGCGTTGGCGAACAACCTCGTCCACCAGCAGCTGGCGCAGGGGTCGTGGATTCACACCCGCAGCGGCATCCGTCATCTCGGTACGGCCCCCTCCGGATCCGAGGTCGTTGTCGAGGCCAACGTGATCGATCGATTCGAGACCAGAGCGGGGGAGCGGGCCGTGCTCGATGTCCGCATCACGACGACCGACGGCCGGCCGGTCGCCGCACTCGAACACGAAGCGCTCGTTAGCCTGCGCTGATGTTCGAAGTTTCCCGGTCCGATATCGCCGTCACCCGTACGATCGAGCCCGAACGTCGGCCGCTGGCCGACGGCGAGGCCCGACTCGCCGTCCGACGGTTCGGTTTCAGCGCCAACAACATCACGTACGCAGTGTTCGGCGACATCATGCGTTATTGGTCGTTCTTTCCGGCCGACGACGGCTGGGGCCGGATCCCGGTCTGGGGGTTCGCCGATGTCGTCGAGGCAAACAGCACCGGCCTGGTCGAGGGTGAATCGGTCTACGGCTACCTGCCAATGGGTGACGAACTGATCGTCGTGCCCCAACGCATCAGCGAACACGGCTTCGTCGATGCGTCGCCGCACCGGGCGCAGCTTCCCTCGGCCTACAACGGCTTCACCCGGTGCTCCACCGACCCGGTGTACACCACCGAGACCGAAGCCGAGCAGATGCTGTTCCGGCCGCTGTTCATGACCGACTTCGTCCTCGACGATTGGCTGGCCGAACACGAATGGTTCGGTGCCGAAACGATCGTGTTGTCGAGCGCGTCGTCAAAGACCGCCTTCGGCCTCGCCCATCTGCTGGGCGGTCGCCTGGATCACCCCAGAATCATCGGACTCACGTCGACGACCAATGCCGACTTCGTTCGCCAACTCGGCTTCTATGACGAGGTCGTCACCTACGACAACCTCGAGTCACTCGAAGGTGATGCTCCGGCGGTCTACGTCGACATGGCAGGCGACGGAGCCGTTCGCCACGCGGTACACACCCATCTTCGCGGCCTCGCCGCCAGTGTTCAGGTCGGTGGTACCCACTGGGCCGACCTCGACGCGCCCGGCGATCTCCCCGGACCGACGCCGGCGCTGTTCTTCGCTCCCGACCAGATCGTGAAGCGCAATCGGGAGTGGGGACCCGGCGGCGTCGAGAAACGCTTCGCCGCCGCGTGGGAGGCATTCCTGCCGATCGTTGCCTCGATGATCGAGGTCAGCGAAGGAGTGGGGCCCGACGCAATCGAGGCAACCTACCGGGCCGTGCTCGATGGTTCGGCCAGCCCCAATGTCGGCTACGTGCTCGTGCCCCGACCCGACTGACCTCAGCTGAACGTGCTGTAGGCCGCCAAGCCGACCAGCAACACCAGGACACCGATCAGCAACAGAGCGGTCTGGAGCGGTGGGTGGGTTGGCGGCTCATTCGACTGATCTGGCTCCATCGGTTCCATGCGACTCAGCCTAGGTCGGACCGCCACAGCATCGGGAACAGGGGGTGATCCATTTCGGCGCCTGCCGCGAGTTCGTCGGCGAGTCCGGGGAAGGGTGGCGAGGTCGTCCACGGGCGAGGAGCGTGGACCATGTCGTCGCCGAGGAAGCGCACCGAAAGCACTCGACGGCGCGCACCGCCTGGTGGCACCCCGCCCGATCCGTGCACCGTGAGCATGTCGAAGTACACGGCGTCACCCGGTTCCAGCTCCCAGCCGATCACCGGCCACCGCTCGGGATCGGATGCGAAGTCGGGCGGTTCGGCGAGCGTGCCTTCGGGAAACCAGGCCGCGAACCCGTCGAGGAACGTGCGGGGCATGAACCACGGTCCGCGATGGGTGCCGGCAATGAACTCGAGTGTCGACTGACGAGGCACCGGATCGACCGGAAACCACAGGCTGGCGTTCTGTCGCCCATCGACGTTGTAGTACGGCTGGTCTTGATGCCACGGCGTTCGCTGTTGCGTGCCCGGCTCCTTGGTCAGCATGTGGTCGTGGTAGAGCCGGATCGAGGTCGAACCGGTCAGCTGGCCGGCGATCGCAGCCGCGGGTGACGTGCGAATGAACGCTTCCATCGCCGGCAGCCGTTGCCAGTTGCAGAAGTCTTCGATGAAGGCACCGTCGGTCTCGGCGCTGGCCCGCTTCGCCCTGGTCGAAAGGTCGGCGAGGTTGGCATTGATCGCGTCGGTGGCCAACGCCACATCGTCAGGATCGAACGCCTGGCGGATACACACGGCGCCGTCGCGCTGGAAGTCACCCTCGATCTCCATCGTGGCGAGGGTACTCGCCGGATGAGGCCACACGACTGAGTGAGTGCTCACTCAGTCGTGTATCCTCCTCCCGATGTCTGCCGCTCGCACCGCGCCACGTGCGCAATCGCTGCCCCCGCCGCAACGGCGGGCCGCCATCGTCGCCGCGACGATCCCCCTGCTGTTCGAGCACGGCGAACAGGTGACCTCACGCCAGATCGCCGAAGCGGCAGGGATCGCCGAAGGCACGATCTTCCGGGTCTTCGATGACAAGCAGGAACTCCTGGCCGCCACCCTCGAGGCCGCGCTCGACCGCAATGCCGGCGACGCCGCCCTTCTCGACATCGATCCGACGCTCGATTTTGTCGCTCAACTCGTTGCGGCCACCGAGATCATCCAGCGGCGGATCACCGATGTCTGGAATCTGCTGTCGGGCCTCGGCCCGGAACTGCGGGCACGAGCCGCCAAGCCAATGACCGACTCCGACGCCCTCGTTGCGTTGATGGCGGCCCACGCCGACCGATTGACCACCTCGCCAACCGCAGCGGCGCGCATGCTGCGAGGGCTCACCCTGTCACTCACCCATCCCATGGTTGCCGGCACCCCCCAGGCCGCCACCGATATCGTCCACTTCTTCCTCAACGGCATCGAGACCCGCTCGTGAAACTCCGCCAACTCCTCAAGAGTCACCTCGGCCCCTATCGCAAGATCCTGGCCATCGTCATCGGCCTCCAGGCCGTGCAGACCTTCGCCTCGCTGACGCTGCCGACACTCAACGCGATGATCATCGACAACGGTGTGCTCAAAGGCGACAACGCCTACATCCGGCGGACCGGTGTGATCATGCTCGGGTTCTCGCTTCTCCAGATCATGTTCTCGGCCGGTGCCGTCTGGTTCGGTGCTCGAGCCGCCATGGGATTCGGCCGAGATCTGCGACGAGATCTGTTCCATCAGGTCACCGCATTCTCGGCCCGAGAGGTCGGCCAGTTCGGGGCGCCATCGCTGATCACCCGGATCACCAACGACGTTCAGCAGGTGCAGACACTCGTCGTCCTGGTGTGCACGATGATGGTCGCCGCTCCGCTCACGCTCATGATCGGCTTGATCATGGCGATACGCGAAAGTGTCGGCCTGTCGGTGGTCCTGCTCTTCGCCATCCCGGCCGCAATCATCGTCCTCGGCACCCTCGTGGCGAGGATGGTGCCATCGTTCCAGCAGATGCAGATCCGCATCGACCGGGTCAACCGGGTGCTGCGGGAGCAGATCACCGGCATCCGAGTCGTTCGGGCCTTCGTTCGCGAGCCCCAGGAACGGGTCCGCTTCGCCCAGGCCAACGCCGAGCTGACCGAGACCTCGCTCCGCACCGGTCGTTTGATGGCAGGGATGTTCCCGACGGTGATGTTCATCATCAACATCTCGAGCATCGGGGTGCTGTGGATCGGTGCCGACCTCATCAACACCAACCAGCTCGAACTGGGCTCGCTCGTTGCGTATCTGACCTACCTCATCCAGATCCTCATGGCGGTGGTCATGGCAACGTTCATGATCTCGATGATCCCTCGTGCCGCCGTCGCTGCCGACCGCATCAGCGAGGTACTCGAAACCGAGTCGTCGGTCGACATCCCGATCGATCCGATCACCGAGGTGAGTGAGCGCGGCACGCTCGAGTTCGACGATGTGAGCTTCCACTATGGGGGAGCCGATCAGCCGGTGTTGTCGAATGTCTCGTTCCGGGCCGAGGCGGGCCAGACCACCGCCATCATCGGGAGCACCGGTTCAGGCAAGACCACGCTCGTCGATCTCATTCCCCGACTGTTCGACGCAACGTCGGGCGCCGTGCTGGTCGATGGCGTCGATGTTCGTCGACTCGACCCTGATCTGCTGTGGAGCAAGGTCGGCTACGTTCCCCAGAAGCCATTCCTGTTCTCCGGAACCGTCGCCAGCAACCTGCGTTACGGTCGGCCAACAGCCACCGACGCCGAAATGTGGGAGGCACTCGAGGTTGCCCAGGCCGCCGACTTCGTTCGTGACATGCCCGATGGCCTCGAAAGCCCGATCACCCAGGGCGGTACCAACGTTTCCGGTGGGCAGCGGCAGCGGCTCGCCATTGCGCGAGCCCTCGTCGTCAAGCCCGAGATCTATGTGTTCGACGATTCGTTCTCCGCGCTCGATCTGCTCACCGACGCCCGTCTTCGAGTGGCCCTCGCTCCCCACACTCGTTCCTCGGCGGTGATCCTGGTGGCCCAGCGGGTATCGACCATCGCCGACGCCGAGCAAATTCTGGTACTCGAAGACGGGCGAGTCGTCGGGCGCGGCACCCACCATGAACTGATCGAGAGCTGCCCGACCTACGCCGAAATTGTTGCATCGCAGAACCGCGAGGAGGCACTCGCATGAGCCCCAACGGAGACAAGCCGCGCGATCCCAAGCAAGGGAAGGGCACGTCCGAGGAGGATCGCAAGATTCTCAACGCCGCCGGTACCGGTGCGGAACGCAGTCGCGGCGCGTTCGGGTCGGGTGCCGGCATGCCGGTCGAACGCAGCAAAGACTTCGGGGCTGCGGTTCGCAGGCTCGGCCAGTTGCTTTCGGGGGAGCGGGTGGCGCTCACGGGCGTCGTCATCGTCACCATCATCAGCGTCACGCTGGTGGTGCTCGGTCCGCGCTTGCTGGGCGACGCAACCGATGTCATCTTCCGTGGGATCCAACCCGGAGCAAGCATCGACTTCGGAGCGTTGCATCGCCAGCTGTTCCTCGTTGCCGGTCTGTACCTCGGATCATGGGTCCTCGGGGTCTTCCAGGCCTACGTGCTGGCCGGCGTCGTCCAACGCTCGATGTACGCGCTGCGCTCATCGGTCGAAGAGAAGCTCAACCGCTTGCCCCTGAGCTACATCGACCGCCAATCTCGCGGCGACCTGCTCAGCCGAGTCACCAACGACATCGACAACCTGGCCCAGAGCCTGCAGCAAACGATGAGCCAGATCCTCACCTCGCTGCTCACGCTCATCGGTGTCACGGTCATGATGTTCGTCATCTCGCCGGTGCTTGCCGTGGTTGCCCTGATCACCGTGCCGGCGTCGGTGTGGTTGATGAAGCTGATCGGCGGACGAGCACGGCCCCAATACATGCAGCAGTGGAAGCACACCGGGCAGCTCAACGCCCAGGTGGAAGAGGTGTTCACCGGCCATGCGATCGTGAAGAGTTTCGGTC
>RCMY010003363.1_pt1 | contig 14923 bp, 13 predicted proteins | sample 2041341 | NCBI WGS metagenome assembly RCMY01 (sample SAMN09708234, study PRJNA481090) | Marine sediment metagenome, whole genome shotgun sequencing project.
TGATAATGACATTTAATCGGCGGGTTACGCTTCGCTAACCCACCCTACTAAGATCGCTCTTTAGTTAAATATTTCTACAACTGCTCAATAGACCGATAATAATATCTATCCAATCTTGGCAAATCATCCGTATGCACCTTTTGACTTTTATTAAAAAACTCTGCTTGCGCCAGCTTTTGACTACCCGGACAGGCAAAATTACAGAGCATGATGTTTTGTAGGTTATCACTATCATTTTTGGTCAGCACATAAGCATCATCACCAAATACCTCATACCAGTTTTTAAACAGCGTTTGGGTATAGCCATGCGCTTTGGTTGGCTGCCCTATGATATTTGCCATGATATATTTACTGTTTTGTTTAAACTGGCTAAGGGCCTCTAAAGTATATAAATTACTAGCGACATAGCGACCTTGAAAGGCATCGATAAGCATAAAGTCATAACGAGCATCCCTATTGCGGGTCAAGTAGCCCCTAGCATCATCGCCTACGAATTCAATATTTTCAGCTATAGGTGCTTTTAAAAAATGCGCTTCGATAATTTTGGGTAAGCCCTTATCGATATCAATGACGGTAAGCGCCATTTCAGGGTTGTGGTACGCCACTTCGCTCGGGGTGCCCATACCCGCCCCGCCTAAGAACACTAAAGTCTTAGGCTCTATTTGCTCGATAGCGGCTACGGCAATTTCGCCATACCAATGGCAGTTCTTTTTGGTTAGATATATCCAGCAGCTACTGGTTGACTGCCCCGGCTTATCGGTGATGGTAACGGCTAATTTATCCTCATAAATAATCTGCTTGATAAACCAAGCGCCCGTTGAGGTCTGATAGCCCGTATCGACTTTGCTAAGGAATAGGCGGCCGTTAATATAACGGCTGATACGGCTAGCATATAGTTTTGGCGAGGTACCAGCTGACTACTATAATCATCGCTATATAGTTGTACGGCCAGCTTAGTGCATAGATAGCTACTTATCGCCAACGCTACTATAAATAGCGCCAAGCTACTCATAAGACCGATATAGGGCAGTAATAAAATCGGTGTTAATGTTGAGCCAAGGACACTACCCACTGTAGTAATTGCTACCATCGTACCTGCGTTCTTGCCCGCATCAACGCCATCAAGATTCTTATATTTCAAAGATAAAAACTGAGTAATCAGCGGAATAGCGGTTGAGCCAAACGCTAACCCGACACCAAATAGCAGTCCGACACCCATAGCTGCGATGATAGGACTGCTGGTAGTCAAGGTCATAGCGGCTAGCAGTGGCAGTTGAATAATACAAGCGATAGCATGAGAGATAGCGGACAGCGACAATACATGGCCTGCTTTTAGTAAAGCTTGCCTTGGGGTATTGATATCCTGTGATAAACGTCCGCCATACCAGTAGCCAACGGCTATAGCGATCAGTACCATAGCCAAGATGACACCAGTAATAGAGATGGACGAGCCGATATAAGTCGCTGATATGCGAATTGCATAAATCTCGATACCGAGACCGGCAAAGCCCTCAAGCAGTGCGATGACTAGACATATTCCTAAGACCTTTCTTTGCATAAACCACTCGTTAGCATGACAATTCGTTATCTGCTGAGTTTACACTATTGGGGAATGGGTAGGATGATGTGAGCTACTTATATATATAATTTACAAATAAAAAAGCCAAACGTCAGATTTGGCTTTTGGATAATATGTCGCATGTTAGAATTAAAAGCTAGTTTATACGATGTTATCTGATGATTGTCAATCTCACTGACAAGCTTGCGGTAGATAAATTCTAGCAATACCTGCTGAGGCTCGACAATTCCAATTACCGTCAGAACTTCTATCAAGACTTAAAGTCTGATTCGACAAATAACTGAGATCCTGAATTTGACAACGTACCGCATTAAGGGTGGCCGCATCGACATTAGGAGCTATTACACTAAACTGGCAATATTTGTTCTGCATAGGCATATTTAATCCACTAGTGGAAAATTCTGTCACCCCAGCCCCATCATTTATCAGTATCTGATAGGGTAGCCGAAATTGATTTATAGTCTGATAAATCGTCATAATTTGCGTCTTTCTAACCTGATTCTGATAACTCACAGTAGCTATAGCTGCTAAAATGCTTATGATAGCAACAACAATCATTAGCTCAATTAATGTAAAACCAGATTGAGAATTTTGTGAGTAATTTGATGTTGATAACATATAAATATAATACCTGTAAGTAATGACTTACTTAGTGCAGACATCATGCCACATTAAGTCGGCTAATGAGATTGACTTAGAGTTATGATCCAAAACTTCAATTTTTCAGTTAAACTTACTAATTTTTCTCGCATTGCAAGTCGTTTAACTTAAGTTCTTCTTCATACATATAGTTCAGCATATCTAGATGCTTTTGAGCCTCATCATCATAGCCATTAAAATAGAGAGTTTGCGAGAACTTATATAAGTCATAGTGAATCATATACGTTTTGACCATGTATCTTATCTCTTCAATCTGACTACTATTTAGTTTAGTACAAGGATATAAACCAATCCATCTGGCACGACTTTCAAAGGTATCAAAAAAATGAAATTGATACGGAAAAATAATAGTATCTCTTCGCTCATTCATTTCATGAGTTTCAGCAGCAACCATATTATCTGGTATATAACTATACTCACGAGCTATAAATAAACTTAATCCCATCCCACATACGAACACTACTGCGGCATAAATCCCACTTATTTTTATACTTTTTTCATCAAATGTAAAAAATAAAGCGCCTAACATAAATCCTAAAGGCAATAAAAAATAAGAATACGATAAAGGAAACTCAAACAAAGCATGAATCAAGATGATACAAACTGAAGTTATTAAACAGATTTGAGAGGAACTAATTGACTTTAATAGCGCTCTAATAACTATGAATGTACAAACGGCTATTATAGTAATACCAATTGGAATACCGCACCATACTATAATATCCAAAAATATATTATGAAAGCTAGTTGTGTAACGCTTAGCATAGCCAATTTGAAAAGTATCATACTGAGCAAAAGAGCTCTGATTCCAGCCATATCCCCATAATGGCTGATGTTTAATCGCTGCAATACCTTGTTTCCAAATTTGAATACGCTCAAGGATGGATGATGATCTTTGAGTTATTGCTACTGCATTCTCTAACTTCAACCCTGATGCTTTGATCAGCGGCAATAGAATAGCAGCAACAGCGAAATAAGCTAACAGTAGACTTTGTTTTTTAAGATTAAGATTTATTATATTTCTTTTATGAGACATCGTTAAATATAGGTATACAAATAATAGAGCAACCCATGCCGTACGTGAGTGGGTCATTGCTATAACAGTTAGCAGCACTAAGCTAAATAGCAATAGAAACTTACTATTAATTTTTTTATTTTCATAAAAATACAAACAAGACATCAAACCTAATAATAAAAAAGTTGCAAGATGGTTAGGCTGTGCCATGTTAGCAAATGGACGAGAACGGGCAGGTATTACCCAATCAATGCTCATCTCTATATTCAGCCACTGAGCTATAGCTATTATGCTAGAGACTAAACCACAGCCCAGAATAACCCAATAAAAATAGTCCAGACTACACTTATATTTATCAACACTATTAAAGCCAATGACTATAGCTAGCCAAAATGAGACTATATAAATAAACGATAATATCGCTTTATCGAAGTAAACTATCTGACCTAACGAATATTGGGCGATAGGTATCAGACCAATTAAGATAAAGAATAGCGCTATTTTAGGAATAAACATAGCGCCTTTAAAGAATAAAGGTACTAGAAATAATAGTGATAAAAAGGCGAAGTATTCTGATATGAAGCTACCCCACGGAGGATAAAAGGCAGGATTAAGAATAGCTAGAGTAAAGCAGATAATGCTTAAGGTGAATGAGAGTATAGAAAACATAGCTGTCCAAAATAAAGTAAAAAAAAGGGTAGCTGAGCTACCCTTTTTTTATTAATTTAATTAGATCTTAAGTTATAGCAGTAAGCGTTGCACCAGGTGTACACGTTTTTGGACTAAACTTTTCAACTACTTCTGTGCTACAGCTCCATGCACCGATTGTTCCATCAGCATTATCTGCTCCTCGTACCCAATGGATCAATTTACCATTAATTGAAGAAGTACCTTTTAATGTACATTGAATAGTAGATGCACCAGTAGCAGCTACAGTAGCTATGATACCACAACGTTGAGTATCAGCTTGTACACCTAGATCTGCTGCAGTGAGAGCAGCAGATATACCTTCAGCTAACTTAGCTTCAGCATTAGTTTTGGCTGGTGAAATCTCAGCTAAACCTGCTGATACTTGTGATTTAGCGATGTAAGTCTGATAAGCAGGAATGGCAATCGCCGCTAAAACACCGATAATAGCAACAACGATCATTAGTTCGATTAAGGTAAAACCTTTTTGAGCGTTCATAAGCTTGTCCTTTAGGAGTATTTGGTGGCTGGTTTATATCAGCCTGCCAGTTATAAATAAAATGTATGTCAGTTAAGATAATTATTTAACTGACTGTCTTATTATAACTGTTGCAGGTAACGTGCCAACTTTGTGTCTCTGATAAAGAATATATTTATCAACCTAACCTTTAAACGCTTAACTACTTGTTTATTGGAATAAAAACAATGGATTATGATAATCGAATAGCTCTTAGCACCACTAACCGCTGTATAAAAGCTATCGAATGAGTAATAATAAAGCTTAACTAAAGTTCTATGTTACTGTTCTGTTACTAAAATTTGTCACCTTATCATCTGTTTAACTTAAAAAGATAACGGAACCTGACATTTTTTGTCAGCAGTTGCTTTTATTGTGACCAACTATAAAACCGCATTGACGAATATCGTCAGTGCGGTTTTATAGTTATTATCCATATAGCTAATTTTCATGCTTATCGCTGGCTACTAGTTCCAACTGTCAGCACTACCACAAACCGTACCTCGGCACTTGATACCTTGATAATTGAGACTAAGCGTACCATCCCCTGCCATCTGAGTGCTCGTAATAGGTGCAGCAGTAATTATCCATTTAGAAGTTAGCGTATTTAGTGGAGGCGTTAAAGGGACTGGAGTGATAGTAACGTCATAGAGTGCAGAACCTTGAGTAGGATAATCTCTGGCGAAATCTGTAATAATGGCAGCACTAATAGTATTGTAGCTACCCTGCGCTAATTTACGACTTTCAATCTCAGAGGCGATATTATACATCTCACTCATCATATCGACCCGTTTAGTCTTGATGACATAACGCTGGTAATTAGGATAGGCAATAGCAGCGAGTATGCCAATAATAGCGACAACGATCATTATCTCGATTAGCGTAAATCCATCAGACTTTTTAACTATATTCTGCACCTTAGCACCTCTACCCTTTTATAACTTCTATTAGCAGTTTATCTTTGTACACTTATTACCAGATTACCTGACCAGTACCACAGCTAGTAGAGGCGATAGTGACTGTTCTATCTTTACTTTTACACTGTAGTCCTGTGCTATTGGTCATAATGATATGTGCGCTTGAATTCTTTAGTGAAGTACTAGGCTCTGCAAACATACGCCATGAGTTACCTGCTGTAGAGTAGCTACTATCGGCAGGCACTAGGCTATTGCCAGAACTGATATCGACTAGACTGATTTTATAGCGATAATTGCTGCCATCACTACCATCCGGAACATAGACCGTCTTATTATCACTAGTATCATAGGAGTGACTAATAGTCCCGTCACCAGCCAGCTTTCTAGGTCTAAAGCCTTTATAGGTTAAGGCAGTAGCACGCCAACGATTCAGCTCTATCTCCAACTGTTGCATACGTGCTTGTGCCTGCGACTCAGCATTACGTACGATATACTGTCGATACGATGGAACAGCGATTGCTGATAATATAGCGATTATCATGATGACAACCATCAGCTCAATGAGCGTGAAGCCTGACTGTTGTTTCAGTACTCTTATACTCATATGATTACCTTATTAATCTACTTCATACCATGTCTTTGGTTGTAGCACAAAACGATCATTAAATATAAGATCTGGAGCAGTACCACTACCAATGATTTGGTCAGTATTTGCCAGCGACTGTTTTAGACCCTGAGTATTAATACCTGCAAGGGTTTTGCCACTATCAGTTCCAAATTCGACGCGGTCGTCGACACGTTCAGTCAATGTGCGCGTACCGATAAGTAGACGCTGATTGGAGAGAGTCGAGCTGCGAGGTCCTAAAGTCAGCTCTTGAATGCCTTTACCTGCTCTGACAAATCCACCAGTACCATTTTTAGATTTGGTATCAGTACAGATGCCATAAGGTAGACAGTACAGCTGTCGCTCTGAACCACCAGTGATTTCTGCAGAACACGAGTCTACAGAGCCATAGCTCATATCTGGGTTATAGACTGTCGTGTATAAGAAGCTATCGACAACTTCAGACTTGCCAATGCCTTTGGTATATCTAACATTGCCAAAGCCATCAAAGCGAGTCAGTGGATAATACCATCCCTGTTTTGTAGTACCTTGCAGTGTAGTAATGACAGTATTCTTTTGATCCAGTGTATACCCTGTAGCAGTAAGGCTACCAATAGCTGATGGCAGTTCGACCAAGTTGCTGGTCGCTAAATTGTTAGCTACTAAGTCGGATATAGTCTGACCATTAGCTGTACCAGTAGCCGTAAAGTTACTGGCATAAAAGACATTGTCCGGTTTGGTTACATCACTATCCATAATGCCGTAGAGCCTATCGGCCTTAGTATTGTCACGTATCTTAGATAAAGGCGAGCTACGATCACCTGAGATCACGTTAACTAAGGCGAATAGTGTACCTCTGCTTGGATTACGATAAAAGCTCACAACAGGACGTTGGTAAAAACGATAATTATATTTGGCATCGTTGCCTGTATAGGCGCTTTGAAGTACGCGCGTAACCCTAGTATTAGTAAAAGAAGTTTCAGGAGATGCCGTTGTCGTTGGTGAGGCAGAAGGCTTAACGAAACCGGCATTGGTAAAGTCAGCACGGAACAGTTGACCGCCTAAATCTGCAAAATAAATATGATCCATATAGCCATCGTTATCACGATCTAAAGTGGTAATACCTGCAACGATACTGTTTTTCATACTAGCGACTGTTTTTGATGCCCCACTATTACTAGATGCCGACCATATCAGTGCGCCTGTTCTAGCATTGATGATATAGACCGCATTACCTTTGACAGAAGATTTATTTGAACATGCTCCTAGTGCTGTATCCGTTACATCCACTTGAAAACTTTCATTTTCATAGCACATATCATAGCCGCCGCCAAATACTAGGACATCTGTGCCTTTGTCAGAAGCAGCATTACTGGTTTTTATCTTAGCTTTGGTAGGCTTTGACCATATTTGTCCCATACGACTAAAACCTGTAGTCGCTGGTGTGATAGCAAACATCATACTTGGATTTTCATTATCGTTTATATTTAAACCATAAAAAGCTTCGCCACCCATACGTAGACCACCATAAGCATAGAGACCTTTATTACCAGTGGTATCTATATTGACTCTTAGGTTAGTAAAGTCGTATCTATAGTCAGCAGTAACTAACCAAGGTGCATCGATACCAAAGTTCGGTGACCCTATCTCAGCTTTGATCGCACCTTTGATAAGTGCGTCCGACTTCAGTGGATCAATCAGCATCTCTCTAGGAATAATGACGAATTTCTCTTGGCCGCCATTACCAGAGCCGTAGTCATCCGCATTGACTAGATGTAGTCCGCCTTCAGTTGAACCAAACAGCACATAATCATCACGGGTAGCAGTGACCCTGCCATCAGTATCTAAAGTTGCTGAATAAGATACTGAGGCTGGTGTGGAATGTATCGTCGCTCCCAAAACCTTAATAGGCTTTGAGGTATTAGCAGTAGTAAGCGTCATGTTTTTGACACTAGTCGCTGTACTTGGGAGTCTATCAAATCCTAAAAAGTTTAGTAGTTTTCTTAAAGTAGCTTGATTATAAGTGCTTGTATCTTTAAAGGTAGTATCAGATAAGACATTGTCATCTACAATCATTTTTCCTGAACTGTTTACACTTACCTTCCTCAAAACCGCCTTTTGGTCAGTCGAATTATTCCAATCTTCTACATACAAGGTTCTGACTGAAGTAACACCGGTAGCAGGCGTGTTTAACTGGGCGTAAAAGCCGCCTGACTCTACCTTATCATTAGCACTAGCATAATCTTTATCTGACCAAAGATCTTGTGTCGTTGGATTCAGTTTACCCGCTATATTCTCAAACAGCTTAGCACTACTCTTACCAAATAGTGTGCCTTCATTTAAGCTATACTTTTTCATATTACCTTCCCAAATTACTGCATTATCAGCTACTTTGGGTTGTAAGGTCGGATAATAAGCAACGGCAAGCTGACTATCAGCACGATAAGGATCGTTAGGTATGATGATAGTACCTGATGGTGTAGAAGGTAAGGTTTGATCTAAATCACTAACAAAGGTAGTAATACTACTCACGATATCGTCGGTAGACTGCGCTGAGTAGAACCCGCCTTCACCAAAGCCACCAACGCCGGGTAACGAGGTATTTGCTTTCTCTCCCCAGTTACAGGCATTTTTTGCATCGATATCTGTGATATTTTCGCAATTATAAAAATCACGATTTGCTGTGATGCCGGTTTTGGGATTGGTATAAGGTAAGCTGCGAATCACTCGATCTGCTAGCGGTTTGTCTGCATCTACGGTCCTATTAACATCAAAAACTGAACCAAAGCCGACCACTGCAGTAAATATTTCTCTATCTGTACCTAATGGATTGATTGTAGGATCACGCAAGGCTTTGGCAAATGCACCTACTGCAGGCATACCGCCATTACTATCGCTACCAACGGGTAATGTACCTGAAGTTGGTAAGTTAAAACTACTACGTTTTAAGGCAGTTCTCATTAGCGCTAAAGGATTGCTCGAGCCATTTGGCTCACCATCAGTTAAGAAGTAAATTCCGCGTCCATCACAGCTAGAGGGTGATGAAAGTGGACTGCTATAATTGCTACCACTCTTAGAAGATAATACGGATTTGTCATATCCACTTCCCGTACCAGTCGTGTTATTACCTAGCATATAGGCGCCAACTTCTGCATAAGCATTCGCAGTCGGCGTACCACCACCTCCACCTGCGGCAGCCACAACGTTTTTGATTTTTTGACGTTGAGCATTATCTAACAATGCAGCAGGTATCAGTATTTTGCCAGTACTACCATCGCTATTCTTAGCAGTCCCATTTAAATTAAACTCCACCACATTATCACTACCACTTTGCGAAGAAAATTGCCCAATACCAATGGCAACTTTTTTAGGATCTAACAGCGTATTATCCATTAAAGTAAAGATAGCATCTTTTAAGCGAGTAAGACGGTCGTATACTTTTTCACCTGTAAAATAATACTTAGTACTACTAGCATTAGAAGTTATGTAGTCATACCCTGCAATTGATGGAGCGCTATAAAGCTTAGTTTTACAATCGGCAAAGCTGTAATTACTAGATCCAGAGCCATTGCTAGGGCCACAACGATACCATTCACCTTCAGTAGATAAGCGATAAAAATATCGAGCATCACTGCTACTGCAGAAATTTCTTATATATTGGGGGTTGGTATTTGACCACTCTGAGCCCTTTGCAGCAAAAGTTGCTCCACCGGGAAGATCACAAGCATAATTTACCTGATTTAAGGTCATACTACCCGATGTATCTAACATCATAGTGATGGTGGTCTTACCACCTTCAGCTGCTTTATATATTTCTAAATCACCGATTTTTTTGCCAGCCACATCAGCCTGCGAGACAGATATCGCCATCATTGATGTCATGGCAACGACTAGATACTTTAATGATAACGTAATTTTATTGGTAGCTGGCGGTAAGTTGTCAAGTCGTTTCATGACAGTTATCCTTATGTGAGACAGTTAAAATGAGTAAGCTGATCAAGAGGCTGGTGGTGTCGGCGGCGTTGGTGGTGCAAGTACGCATTTTGAGTTCAATGACCCTTTACCAAACGGAATGCATAGCGTAGAAGAAGAGACGTTTTCAACATCTGCTTGCTCATATAACATTTTACTTGGCGTAGTAGCTGCGAGCATACACTCGTTCAATGATTTTTTCCCCGCTGCTACATTAGACTTGATACTGGTTTTGGCAAAACATGCGCCATCTGCATCTACAGGCTCTCTATAGGATGGCAGGGCAGAGGTTGCTCGAATATCAAACTTATATCTTTTACTGGTTTTATCTTCAATCTCTTTACCAATCACTACATGTCCAAATCTTTCGGCATCAGGATTGGGAGGCGTAGTAGTGACGCTGATCTGTGTCATAACGACCTGTCTGGCGCTGGTGTAGTCATCTGCCTTAGTATAATCGCATATACCGTTATTTAGACTACTCCAGTACCCGCCAGCAGGTTGTCTAACCGAAGCATTTGCTGTCAAATATTTTTTAGTTCGAGGATTAAAACAGTATATAAATTCATTAGTTGCATTATCTGGGTTCAACAAGAAATGACCAAATACTCCTGCTGCACTCGTTACATCCTTGTATTCAGTAGCTGTTGAACTTCCGTTAAGCATCATTTCAAGTTTTTGATTGGCGCTGTCAGAGGACTGCAATAAGACGGTATTGATTTGATCACTAGTTGCAAGCTTAAGATCTGTATTACTTTGTTTAACTGCAATTGCACCAGCTAAAGTTATAAGTACTAAAAATAATAGCACCACTATCAGTGTTGCACCTCGCTCAGTGCTCCGATATGTCGGATTCATTTTGACACCTTTGTTCATTAGGCTCGATGGATAACGATAACGAATCATTTTAGTTTCCCTACCAAAGGTTATAAGCTAGTGCTTACGTTTACGACACGCGCATTGCGTAGCAACGTTGTTGTCTCATAAGTGCTTCGTACTTGCTTTTGGCGAGTGGTGTCTGTTTTTAACGTATTATTCTGATTTAACAGATTAAACGATATTTGGTCGTCACTACCTATGACAGGAGTACTACCATGAACAATAAGACCTATCTTGACAGCCGTTATCGCAGGTTTATCAGTGGTGATTGTAAGATAGGCACTACTCGGTAAATACATCATTTGCCCTGCATTTGCGCCACTTATTACTTGAGTTCCTAACAGAACTTTGAATTGATCAACATTGACAATAAATTCTTGCCCAGCTTGACCAAACTGACGTGGATCGTTTGCTGGCATCGTGTTATCTATTCCACCTGCTGTGCTCACTCGTCCTGCATCACAGGCTAGTACTAAATTTTTGATAGCACCAGTACTAGTATCGTCTGTCACTTGTCGCAAAAAATAACGCTCAACGACAATATCATTGATAGCAGCAGTCGATCCTTCACAGTCGCTCATTGGACTGCCTGTTATATTAGTGTATTGAATAGTCAGCTGATCGCTATTTGTATTTGTATTTGAAATACCTGTCCATCTGTTTGAGCCAGCGGTAGGATCACCTGCACGGCGAGTTAGATAACCTGTATTGGCATAGGGCAAAACACCAAGGTTGGCGCCTGTTAATACGACACCACCCTTAAATGTAGTCCCATCAATTTGAGTGGCGGGATTGCCTAGATTTGCTAATCGGACGTTTTTTTCTAATTGTTGTAATCCAAATACGCTAGCGTCTTGTAGTTCACTACCACTAGCTTGAATACTACTAGTCTTTACGTTAGTCAAGTACACCTGAATAACCGCTGCAGATATAATTAGACCAAGTACCAAGGAAATCATTAACTCTATTAGAGTAAAACCTGCTTGATGAATACGGCTATGTTGTCGGTTATGGGTAGATAACATTAATAAGCCTCCACGATGAAGCATTCTGCTCCATTCTTATAAGTACCGTTTACTTTGGCACAGGCATTTGTCGCAGTATCGTTCAATGCGACTGTTGTATCTCCCCAGCTTGCCACAAAACACTGACGTTCTTGATTGCCAATCGTTCCTGGGCAACCACCGGGAACCATACCAATGGTAATATCATTATCTCGTGCATATGACTTTACTAATAACCCATCACGTGTCGCAAGCTGGTTGATAGTACAACTGTCAGCTGCGACGGGTGCAGTAACCGTATTTTTTATACAGCTGTCTTTAGTTATGGCTCCACTATCAATAGTAATAGAGTCCGATGTACTATTTATTGCTGTTTTAAACGCCGTAATACCACTTGGATTGGTACGCATAGTCTCTGCACCTCCTCTTATGATAGTTAGAGAGCGTGTGCGCATCAGACTTTCGTCTGTTGCTTTTATGGCTGACATCTGCATGGCAGTAAATCCTAGCACAGCCACTGCTAATAACAATAACGCAACCATCACTTCTATCAGTCCGACACCTTGCTGTTGGCTCATATTACTCATGGGCATGTTCCTTCCAGCTTATTAGTGATAGTTGCTATGGCACTGACCTGAATTTGTCTAGGTGTAGCAACGATATTGCTATCACAAATAGTGTATGTCCTTTCATCAGCAGTTTTGCTAGGTTTAAAAGTAATCTGGCTTTGTGCAGATTTTATTGTACTTTTGGTATCATACTGGTAGCTTGCAATTACGCTTAAGCTTGGGTTTGTGATGTTAATAGAGCCTAGAGCTGCACCATTATTGTTATAGCTCACAGTCATTACTTGCCGACGAAGTATACTTTCTATTTTTGCCTCTTTTAATGCATTATTAAGCGTAGCCGTTGTCGACTTAACCCGCTGATTGGCTAACTGAGTACTAATATTAGGAGCAGCAATACTAACAATAATAGCCATTACCGCAATAGTTACCATCAACTCAATCAGAGTAAACCCTGCATTAGTCGCCTGTCTTGAGCATAACGAGCTATTTATAGTTGCTTTCACAGCCCTATCCTATTTATCAACGTATGAAAAATCTGTCTATCGAATACCAAAGTGTTTCCTACCTAGCTGTGTCCGCACAAATAGCTATAATTAACTATTTGTGCTTAATACTTTATAGTCAAACGCTGCAATTTTCATTCCATCATATTTATAATTAGGTATATATCAATGTCTACATACAAAATTGTACGGTTGACCCCCCTAAAAGCAAATGAGATATAATGAAGCTAGAATCATTAGCTCAAGCAACTGCATTCTTAGCATTAAAAGTGAAACAATTGCGCACGGTTTAGTATACAGAAAAATAACATTTAAAGTTAATAGTTCTATACATAGCAGCACTACGCTATCACTTATAGTAATCATAATAGCCAATGTACTCACCATAGCTAAATGGTACTGTCGCTACCATGAGCGATAGCATAGGCGGTAATATAGTGAGGATTACTGGTAGGAGTGCTCATGCTAGAGTTACTAATAGCGGGGTTACTTGAGGATTGAGAATAGATGTATAGCGTACGTGCCAGCGCTTGCAGGCTAGCACCAGTAGTCGCTATATCATCGAATAATAGTAAGCGTTTGACCGGTAGCGCCTCAGTGACCATAAAAGCATTATCCAGATTGCTCAGACGCTCAGCTCGGGTCAAGCCCTGTTGACTAAGCGTACGGTCAATACGTGCGACTCCTTGCCAAAGTGGAATCTGCCAATGTTTGGCTAAATAAGCTGAGAGGATAGTTACCGGATCGAAGCCACGCTTTAGCAAGCGACTGTTAGTAGTAGGCATCGGTACAATGACACTGTTATCGCTGTGACAGCCCTTAGGTACTGGTAATTGACGTAGGATATGTACCAGTAGCGGCAATTTAGTCATGTCCTCAGAGTGCTTAAAGGCGCGAAAAGCAGGGCGAATAGGATAGTTATAATAGGTAGCGGCTTGAATAGACAATGAGGTCGCTGGCGCAATATCGACAGCAAAAGGTGTTGGTTGCCAGACTATACTGTCCTGACAGCGCATACATAATAATCCGCTATTAAAATGGTGGTCTAGCCGTGTGAAAGAATTAACTACACTATTAACAGTGTTGACTGCTGGCGCACTACGGTGAATACGACAGAGCTGACAGCTTCTATTGAGATATTCTGCTATCCATACACCTGCTTGATAAGGGGCCAGTCGCTGCATGGGTAGCTCCTTATCAGTTGGCATGGATATCGTTGACTAGGGTCAGCTCATTCGGCTTGAGCCAATCTGATTGATGACCAACCCCAATACTATTCTTTATTCTAAAACCCTTTCCAATCGTTGAGCACTATCCCGACCCCAATAGCGGTAGTCTCATAGTCATAGTCAATGATCGACTCGCCATAACCTTGAAACAGCTGCACGTAGCCGTTGACGTTTTCGGACAATGGGTAGATATAATCAATCTGAGCAGCGCCCTTATTAGTACTAGGATTATAACGGAGGGTACCACTGATGCTCTGCTGCTTAGGTAAGTCGTATAAGAACTTTATGTCGCCATGACCCATAAAGTCTTCGATATCCGCATTATCTTCACTAGAGTCATCTTCGTTATTTATACGTGCCCATACTCGCGGCACGATAGAGAACTTGCCCCATTCAGCACCGCCCATTAGATAAACACGGTTCCAAGAGCGTGACAGTGGATCATCTTTTCCGTTTGAGTGATGCACAGCGCCTACGCCTAACATACGCAAGCGTCCACCAAAAGGTAGATTCGCCGTCACAGGCTGAGTCAAGAAAATCTCTGGCTGATAGTCAGTGGCGCGAAAGGGGCGCGAGTTATCTTCGTTATAAACTTGCCAGTGCGCATCTTGAGTATAACCAAACCATAGATCAGCGTTGGTGCCAAATAAATCTTCGCCAACTTTAGATTTTAGCGATAACTGGAACTTTAGGTCAGTGTTACGTATATCATTCGAAGTAAAATCTTCGCCATCTTGTAATGGGCTGCTGCTGCTTGGATTCAAATTAGGCTTGGCAGTATAAAATAA
>RCMY010005825.1_pt1 | contig 14922 bp, 13 predicted proteins | sample 2041341 | NCBI WGS metagenome assembly RCMY01 (sample SAMN09708234, study PRJNA481090) | Marine sediment metagenome, whole genome shotgun sequencing project.
CTCCTGGCCCTTCGAGGGTGACTTCGGTACCGACCGAGACAAGGTCGAGCCCGGCGCGTACTACCCGAAGACCCTCACGCTCTGACCCGAGACATCGATCCACGCCGGAGTCGAATGGTTCAGTGAGGGTGGATGACTTCGTCGAAGCCGGCGCGCATGCAGTCCATGAAGACATCGATGTCGGGCACTGCGGCGGGGTCGATGTTGAAGCCGACGTGCAGATCGTCGACGTAGCTGAGCAGGGTGACATTGACTGCGGAGCCGGTCAAGGGTCCGAATGCGAGGTGGCGTTCGATGCGCGCGCCGGCGAGATAGAGGGGGAACGGTGCGCCCGGCACGTTCGACGTGATGAAGTCGACGCCTTTGAGCATCGATCCGAACACCGCAGTCGCCATCTCGCCCGGCAGTTGATTGAGCAGGCCGGCCAACGGCGCGATGAATGACAGCGACGGTTCAGCACGAGCAGTGGTGACGAGCTCGGAGATCGCCCGCATCCGATCCCCGGGATCGGGGAGGTCGATCGGGACGGGAAACCGGGCGGGGGAGAACTGGTTGCCCGCCTGGTTCTCCGTGGCCTTGTTGCGGATGCTGATCAGCATCGTCATTCGCAGTGCGTCGACCGCTGATCCGTGGGCGTCGTGGTAGCGACGGAAACCGCCGGCGACGCTGGCGACGAATGCGTCGTTGAGCGTGCAACCGGCTGCTTTCGCCACTGCCTTCGCGTCAGCCAGCGGCACGGACAGTGTGTCGAACCGCACGCTCAAGGAGCGTCTGGTCATCACCGGGCTGAGCGGGGTCGGGGAAGGCTTGAGCAGTCGTCCGCTGGAGCGCACCGCGTCCACCATGTCATTGGCGCCTTGGATCGGATTGGTCGCTGCGGTCCGGGCGGCTCCGGCCGCCGTCCCGAGGGAGCGTCTCGCCACGTCGAACATGCGACGCTGCGTGTGCTGCACGTCGTCGATGAACCGCTCGCTCCGGTTCTTCACGTGCATGTCGGGGTCATCCGGCAGTGGGCCGGGATCGCCCGGATCCTGCTCCACGTCGAACGTCTCGAGCATGATCTTGACACCACCCACGCCGTCGGTGATCGTGTGATGGATCTTCATCACGAGGCAGGCGCGCCCGCCGTCGAGACCCTCGACCACCGTGAACTCCCACAGCGGCCGTGACCGGTCGAAGCCCTGCATGGCGATCGGTTCGGCGATCTTGAACAGGTCGTGGAGCGACCCGTCGCCGGCGGACTTGACCCAACGCAGGTGGAAGTCGAGATCGAAGTTCGGGTCGAACTCCCATCGCGGCGGAACCGTCGAGCGCGGATTCGACACGACACGCTGACGGAGGCGGGGGATCACCCGGGTCAACCGGTCGATCTTCGATGCCAGGCGTGCCTGGTCGGGTGTCGATTCCAGCACGGCGATCGTGAGGATCGTGCTCCGGAGCAAGGGGTCCTGTTCGATGGTCCACATCAGCGCGTCGCTGTCGCTCATGTGGTCGTCGAAACGAATGTCACTCATCGTTCCAGCGTGCCACATCGGCCCTGGCTGTCGGAGGGGAGAAGGTCCACTGGTCGTCACCGGTACTCGACGTCACATCACGCGTCGACGCACCGGTCCACGTGGGGGATTCGAGTGCTACAGGGATGACCAGTTCGGTGGACGCTTCTCGGCGAAGGCGGCGCGTGCCTCGCTGGTGTCACCGGATGCGCTGCACATGATCTGTGTCCGGTTCTCGATGTCGAGCGCGTGACGCAGCGACGGAGCGTCGATGGTCTGCCACATCGTCTCCTTCGTCATCCACGTCGCGAACGGAGCATTCGCTCTGATGAGACGGGCGGTCTTCAACGCCCGGTCGACCACGTCGCCGTCATCGACCACGTCGATCACCAACCCCATCGTCGCCGCCTCGGCAGCATCGAAGATCCGAGCGGTGAGCATCAGCTCGGCTGCTCGGGACGCTCCGACCAACCGGGGGAGGAAGTAGCTCGTCCCCATGTCGCAGTTCGACACGCCGATCTTCAAGAACACGGCGCCGAACGTTGCCGATGTCGCAGCGAACCGGATGTCGCAGGCGAGACCGAGCGCGAACCCACCACCGACCGCAGGCCCGTTGATGGCGGCGATCCATGGTTTGCGTGACCGGTGGATCTTCTCGTGCAAGGTCGCGAGGTGGTCCTGCCACATGAAGCCCCGCACGGTGGGGCGCACGCTCTCGGCGCCGGGTGCAACACCCTGGTCCTGCAGGTCGAGTCCGGCGCTGAACCCTCTTCCGGCGCCGGTGACGATCACCGCGCGCAGTGCAGGGTCGAGGTCGACGGCGGCAACCACCTCGTCGAGTTCGGTGATCATCGTCGACGTCATGGCGTTGAGCCGGTCGGGTCGGTCGAGCGTGACGAGTGCGATTCCGTCGTCGGGCTCGGTCACGGCGATCGTCTCGAAGTCGGGCAGTCGGAGCGTCATGGACCGAGTATGGACGGTCCTGCTCCCGCTCGTGGTGCTGAAAGGTGGTGCGGGAGCAGGGCCCTGGCCTGCAGCCCGAGTGTTCAGCTGACGGCGCCCTCGAGGAGTGCTTCGTCGGTATGGACGACGTCGGCGTCGGCATCGGCCGTGCCCGGTCCGCGCACGATCAGGATGACGAGTGCGACTGCCGCCATGACGACACCGACCCACATCGAGGAGACCCAGCCGTCGACGAAGGCGTGCTGGGCAGCATCGATGATGCGTGGGCCATCGGCGCCGGCCTGCGCCGCGACGGCGTAGGCGCTTCCGATGCCTTCACTCGCGGTTTCGGCCAACTCCGGGGGGAGGCCGTCGAGTGCGGGCCCGATGGCGGTGCGGTAGCCGGAGCTGAGGATCGATCCGAGCAGTGCGACGCCGACCGCTCCTCCGACTTCGCGAGAGGTGTCGTTCAGCGCCGATGCGACACCCTGCTTCTCAGCGGGGAGTGTTGCGGTGATGGCTTCGGTTGCGGGCGTCATGGTGGTGCCCATGCCGAGACCGATCAGGATGAGTCCGGGCAGGATCGACAGGTAGCCGCCTTCGACGGATGCACGCAGGGCGAGTGTGACGAGGCCGATGCCGAAGATGGTGACGCCGGTGATCATCGTGGCTCGTGAGCCGATCTTGGCGGCGATGCGGGGAGCGATCGTCGACATCGGCATCATCATCGCGGCCATCGGCAACAGGCCTGCTGCGGACCGCAGGGCGGACCAGCCGACAACGGCTTGGAGGTAGGGGAACAGCACCAGGAAGATGCCGAACATCACGGCGAACACGATCAGCAGCGTGCTGGAGCCCGACGAGAGTCCACGGTCGCGGAAGGCCGAGATGTCGAGCAGCGGGTCGGCTTGACGTTGTTCCCAGACGACGAAGCCGACGAGTGCGATGACGCCGACGATGATTCCGGCGAGGGTGATCGAGTCGGTCCAGCCACGCTCGGGGCCCTCGTGGATGCCGAGCACGATGCTGCCGATGGCGACTGCGGAGAGCACCGAAGCGCCGATGTCGAAGCGGTGCTCGTTGACCTCACGAGAGTTCGGCACGAACGCCACGGTGGCGAAGGCCGACACGGCAGCGAGGCCGATCGGGAGCACGAACATCCAGCGCCAGGTGACGACGTCGACCATGAAGGCAGCGACCCAGAGGCCGAGGATGCCACCGCTGCCGGCGAAGCCTGCCCAGATGCCGATGGCACGCGAGCGATCTTGGGGCGGGAAGCTGGAGGTGATGACCGAGAGCGTGACCGGCATGATCATCGCGGCGCCGACGCCGGCGGCGATGCGTGCGACGATCATCAGCGCAACGGTCGGGGCGAGCGCGGCGCCCAGGCTGGCGAGGCCGAACACCGTCAGCCCGGTGAGCAGGACCGGCTTGCGTCCCCAACGGTCACCGACGGCGCCGATCGGCAGGAGCAGGGCGGCGAGCGCCACGGTGTAGGCGTTGATGATCCAGAGCACGGCGCTCTGTGAGGCGCCGAGGTCGATGGCGAGGTCTTGCTGCGCCACGTTGAGCCCGGACACCGATGCGATCACGGCGATCAGCGCCGTACACATCGCGATCAGGATGTTGCGTTGGGCGACGGGGTCGCTGGCGACTGCTGTGCCTGCCAGATCTGAGTCGGGGGTGGCTTCCATGTGGACGATTTCCTTGCGCTGGTACTGGTGTTGGTGCTGGTCGGGGTGTTCAGCGGATCTTCGATCCACTAACGCTACGAAACAGTATCGTTGCGATGATACTGATATGATTTGTTCTGCCAACAGAAAGGTGGACGATGTGACCGATGTCAGTGCAGGTGCGATGGCGGAAATCGCGGACGTGACTGAGCCGATGTCGCCGCGTGCGGCACGCAGTCGCGAGAAGATGTTGCGCGCTGCCACGGATCTCCTCGTCGAGCGTGGGCCTCGCGCCGTGACGGTCGATGCCGTGTCCGAGGCCTCGGGTGTGGCCAAATCGACGCTCTATCGGCACTGGCCGTCGCGGGACGAGATGCTCATCGACGTGGTGCGTTGCAGCGTGCCCACCGTTGCTGAACCCGACCTGGATGGACCGTTCGAATCGGTGTTGAGGAACTACCTCGCCAGTGTCGCGGCGACGCTGGCCGACCCCGAATGGTCGCGGCGGATCATCCCCGCGCTGATGTCGCTGCGCGCCACGATGCCCGACCTCGCCGAAGTGGTCGAAGCTGATCGGGCGTCCAAGACGCAGGTGCTTGTTGCTCTTCTGGAAGTCGGCGTCGCAGAGGGGTCGGTGCCCGACGGACTCGACTCGAACGAACTCGACAAGATCCTCTTCGGGCCGCTGGTGTTCGCGGCCATGCTCGGCGAACACGACCGGTTGCCCGCGCTCGCACAAACGGTCGCGGATCGATTCATCGCCTCATGCAGGTGAGGCCGCCATGTCGACTCCGGCCGGTTGCGAGCGACATGGCCTGACTCGCCGCGCCCTACGGGAACGGTGGGCGATTCATCAGCCGAAGAGCATCTCGGCGGTGTCGTGGTCCTCTTGGGTGTCGATCTCTGTCCAGTCCAGCCCGCTGATGTCCACGACGTCGAAGGCAACACCGTCTGCGATGAGGCGTTCGTACGCTGCCTCGTAGTAGTCCTGGAGGTGATCGTCGTCACGCATCATCGTTCGAAGCTCGGCAAAGAGGAACTGCGCCGTGTCGGCGCTGATCCGTTCGATGCCGATGGATTCGCCGACGGCATCCTCGGGCGCCAACGTCTTGCTGACCAGAGCAACACGCGTGCCGTGGGAGAGCGCGACCTTCACTTCCTCTGCATCGAGCTGGATGTTCCGATCGATGCACAGGTAGTTCCCGTCTCCGCAGGCCAACAGCCGACGCAGGATCTCTTCGTCGAAGACGACGTCGCCGTCGAACTTCACGAAACCGGAGGTACCGATGAGGTCGGCGGCGAGCATCAGCGAGTAGCCGGTGTTGGTCTCGTCGTATCGAGAGTTGATCACGAACTGCACATCGAGATCGGGGAACGTCTCGTCGACGAACGCCTCGATCTGCTCGTGGAGATAGCCGAGCACGATGACGACCTGGCTGATGCCGCACGCTTCGATGCCCGTCAGCATTCGCCCGAGGATCGTGACGTTGCCGACGGTCAGCAGCGTCTTCGGGCAGTTGTCGGTGAGCGGCCGAATTCTCGAACCCATTCCAGCTGCCAGGACGATTGCCGTGGTCGTGGTGCTGTCTTCGACGATTGGAATCACTTTGCCACCTGGATGTGTCGGGAGAGTTCGATGTTGCGGCCGCGCTGCCATGTCCGTGAGGCGCCGATGAGGACCTGGCTCAGCGCGAAGATCCACAGCATCGGTGTCAGCTGATCGAGGATCAGGGCGAGTGACAGCATGAAGATGAACACGCCTTCGTCGAAGTCGAGGATCTTGCGTTGCTCGCCGATGAACCACCGCACCGCAGTCGACAGGTCGGAGGACTGGCCGTCCCCCATCGGCCGGCCCGCCTCGGCAGCTGACCGTTCGCTCGCGATCCGGTCGAGATGATGCTTGTCCCGCGACATCTCGACGTGGATCTCGACGTACTTCGTGTAGCCGCGCAGTGAGTAGAACGAGACGCCGGCGAAGGCGAGGAACACGGGGAGCACTCGTCCGGATTGGTCGTACGCGGCATAGGCGACTGCACCGAACCACATGGCGACCTGGATCTGATCTGTGGCGCGGTCGTAGTAGCTGCCCGCTGCCGACATCGTCTGCCGGTATCGGGCCATCTGTCCGTCCATGCAATCGAAGACGTGGCTCAGGTGGATCAGGAGTGCAGCGACGACGAAGTTGGTGGTCCCGCCGCCGATGACGAACCCTGCAGCGATGACAGCAGTGATGAAGGACGCGACGGTGATCCGGTTCGGGGTGAGCCACTTGACGTCGACGACGACGTAGTTGAACAGGATGGCGAGTGGCGCCGTCACGAAGGACGACCACCATTCGTCATCGCTGGTCTTCGTCGACCACAGCCGGGTCATTCGGTCGTTCATGCAGCACCATCTCGCAACGCCGACGCACCGATCGGCAGTGCAACGGACGCGTCGGGCAGAAATCGATCGACGTGGTGCGGACTCGGCGGCGGCACGATGTGCATACCTCTCACCGCGAGGCGCAGCGCCCGGAGGAACGCCTGGACGTCGGGTTTGGAGAGGTCACCGATACTGCCGACTTGGAAGACGCGGCCCTTCAGTGGTCCCTTGCCCTCGTAGATGATGATCGACTGTTCGCGCAGGTTGTGACGGAGTTGATCGACGTCGACGCCCGGCGGGATGTTGACCGTGGTGAGCACAGAGCACATGTCGCTGGTGTCCAAGAGGAACGTCAGGCCGAGTTTCCTCATGCCTTTCCGGAGCTTCGTGGCTTTCCGAAGGATCTTGGCTCGCCGGGCCACGACTGTTTCGCCGAGGATGTCAGTCAACGCCTGATCGAGTGCGTAGAAAAGTGGCACCGCTGGGGTGTTCGGTGTCTGGGAGCGTTCCGTGGCGAACGCGAAGAACTTGTACAGGTGCAGGTATGACGTCTTTGCCGGAAGCGCCGCGATCTTCTCGAACTCTGCCGTCTTGCCGATCACGAACGACAGACCTGGGTACGAGCCGATCGCCTTCGAGCTCGACGCGGAACAGAACGCGATGTGATCGCGTTCCATGTCGATGGCCTCTGCGCCGGCGCTGCTCACGCAGTCGACGAGCAGGGTCACGCCGTGGGTCTGAGCGAGCTTGCCGATTTCAGCCAGCGGATTCAGCATTCCCGAACTGGTCTCGTGGTGCACGACGGCTACTACCTCGATCGCGTGTGTCTCGAGATAACGGTCGATGACCTCGAGATCGAGTTGCTCTCCCCACGGAAACCGGAGGATGAACGTGTGGGGATTGTGAATCGATGACGTCTCGTGCAGGCGCTCGCCGAACTCTCCGTTCGACAGAACGAGGATCTTCTGGTCTCCGACGACAGATGACAGCATCGCCTCGTTGGCAGCGGTCCCGGAACCGGTGATGACCACGGCCTGGTACTTCTGCGGATTTCTGATCTCGAAGAGCTCCAAGAGTTGGCGTTCGATTCTTCGGAACAACTTCTCGAAGTCGACTTCTCGATGGCAGATGTCCTTTCGAGCGATTGCCCGTCGAACGTTGGGAGACACGTTGATCGGTCCAGGTGTGAAAAGCAGAAACTTGCCCATGCAGTGGATGTCCTGACGAAAGTAGGAACTGACGGGTCGCTTCTGGAATTTCAGAGCAACGATGAACCCACGCAGGTCTGCGTGAAGATCCCGAAACTGGTCGGGGATCATTTCTGGCTCACTGAGGCAGACAAGTCCCTCCACGGACCACTGCCGCGTTTGGGCGCTAGCACTCTCAGAATGAGAGTGCCAACAAGCTACGCCCGCAAGTTCGGAATGCCCATGTGCCGTACGAGACGGGCGTTCGGATCAGGAAGTCGGACGGCGGCGAGCTGCTGCGGTGGCGGCCACGCCCAACAGCAGCATCAGTCCGGCGATGAGCGCGAGCTGCATGTTGGTGTCTGAACCGGTCGCCGGAAGTTGCGTGGTGATCGACGGGGTGTCGATGAGGGTTCGACCGTTGACCCGTGCGGTGCCGCTGGTGGGTTCGTCGAGGCCGAGGATCATGCGCATGGTGGTCGACTTGCCCGCCCCGTTGGGTCCGAGAAAGCCGGTGACGATTCCCGGCTCGACGGTGAAGCTGAGATCGTCGACGGCGGTGGTGGCCCCATAGCGCTTGGTGAGGTTCTGTACTTCGATCATGACTCCATCATGAAGACCCGATCCCTGATCGCGCATCGTCCAGACGCAGGCTCCGCATCTACGACGAACGCAGTAGTCCCTCTGACCCCGGGACCGGGGCAACGCATCGTCGGCGGTTGCGACCGGATCCGGGATACGGCCGAGGGGTGGAGACGCGTTCACAGACTTCCCACAGGTTGATCGGCTTGAATGGTCCCGTGGCGACTCCGACTGCGCGTGCGATTCTGGTCGTCGAAGACGACGTCGCGATCCGTGACGTCGTGGCGACGGCGTTGCGCTATCAGGGTCACGAGGTGACCCAGAGCGCTGACGGTCGGGACGGCCTGCACCGTGCGATGGAGACCGAGTACGACCTCATCGTGCTCGACATCATGCTCCCCGGGCTCGAAGGGTTCGAGGTGTGTCGCCGCCTGCGCGAGGCGAACCGGTTCGTTCCGGTGCTCTTCCTGACGGCTCGAGCTGGTGAGGATGATCGCATCAAGGGATTCGTGACCGGCGGTGACGACTACCTGACCAAGCCGTTCAGCGTCGACGAACTCGTGCACCGGGTTGCTGCAATTCTTCGACGGACGACCTCTGATGCCCCCGCTTCGATGCTCGTGGTCGGTGATGTGACGCTCGATCCAGGTGGCCACGAAGTTCGTCGGGGTGGTGAGCAGATCGAGCTGTCTCCGACCGAGTTCGCGTTGCTGCAGTATCTGATGACGAACGTCGGCACCGTGGTCTCCAAGGCGCAGATCCTCGTCAACGTGTGGGACTACGACTACGACGGCAGCGACAACGTGGTCGAGTTGTACGTCGGTTATCTGCGACGCAAACTCGATGCGTTCGGTTCACCCTTGATCCACACCCGGCGTGGAGTCGGCTATGTCCTGCGTTCGGATGACCGTTGAGACGCCTCAGTCTCCGTTGGATCTTGCTGTGGCCGATCCTGTTCACGCTGTCTGTCGGCATCGTGGCGCTCGCCGTGTACGTCGAACGCACCGCCCTGTCCGACCAGATCGCCGGGGTCGACGCTGAATTGGTTCGGATCGGCCAGCGCGACGCTGGGGGCCCGGTCAGACCGCCGGTGGGCGACAACGACCTGCCGCCGACCAGACCTGGGGACGGCGACGCAGGTACCGCTGCACCCGAGGTGGTCGACGATGTCAACGACGTCGGTGCGCCAGTTCAGATTCTCATCGCTCCCGACGGTGTGGCTGTCCAGATCATCTCGGGGACGAACCCGTTCTCGGTGGCGGAGATGGAGTCGTTCTCCGGTCGTGCCGAGAGCTTCACGGTCGACGGGGAGACCCGCTACCGGGTGCGTGCATCATCGACTCCGAACGGGGCGACCAACGTGAGTGCGCTGCCGCTCGACGAGGTCGACGCGTCGATTGCCAGCCTGCGCAGGAGCCTGCTGCTGGGTGGGACCGTGATCTTCGTGCTGGTCGGCGCACTGGTGCTCCTGATCGCCACTGCAGTGACCCGACCGGTGACGCGGATGTCTCGAACCGCGAACCGGATCGCCGCAGGAGAACTCGACACACCGATCGACCCGCCGAGAGGCTCGCGCGAGACCGCTGACCTGGCTGTCGATCTCGAACAGATGGTCCACCGCCTGACCACCTCGCTCGACGACGCGAATCGGGCCCGGAACGACATGCGCCGCTTCCTCGCTGACGCGTCCCACGAGCTTCGAACACCGCTCACTTCGCTGCGCGGGTACAGCGACCTGTACGCACAAGACATGCTGGGGGAGCCCGGCCACCTCGACCGGGCGATGGCCCGCGTCGGCAGCGAGAGCACTCGACTGGCGGAGATGGTCGACGACATGCTGCAACTCGCGAGCGGAGACGCCCGCACCGAGGTACGACGCGAGGCCGTTGATCTGGCGACGGTCGTCCGCAACGTGGTCGGCGACATCGCGGCCAGCCACCCCGACCACCACATCGAGACACTCGGCGATGCCGATACAGGTGCCGTGTCGTCGGTGCTGGGGGATCGAGCCCGGCTTCATCAATGCATCCTCAACCTGGTCGCGAACGCCTGCCGTCATGGTGGCGACCGGGTGGAGGTGGTGCTCGGATCGAGCGATCAACCTGGGTCGGTGGCCGTGTCGGTGGTCGACCACGGTGATGGCGTCGCCGCGGAACTCACCCAGAAGATCTTCCTCCCCTTCTATCGAGGTGACGAGTCACGCGCCCGAGACGGGCGCGGCGGCGCGGGGCTCGGCCTCGCGCTCTCCAAGCAGATCGCCGAAGAACATGGCGGCCGCATCTCGGTCGAGTCGACCGAGGGTGGCGGGGCCACGTTCACCCTGTCCATTCCCTCGACCCCGGACCGCAGCGCCGATCCGGTGTCACCCTGGTAGCTCGGCCCACAGGTTCTTCACAGGTTGCCCGCTTACCTTCGCCGGTATGAAGCGAGAACGAACTCCCAGCGCCATGTCGAACCGCCGTGCCGCCGGCCTCCTGGCGATGCCGATCGCGTTGCTGCTCGCGTCGTGTGGCTCGTCGTCGGACGACGCGACGCCGGTTGCCTCGACGCCCGACGAGGTCGCATCGTCAGAGGTGGCGACCTCGGCGGACGTCAGCACATCCGACGCCACCGACGCCGAAACCGACAGCGATGGCACCGCGGTCATGGCATCGGTCTCAGGCGGCGTCGACCTCAGCCTGTTCTTCGACGGCGCACTCGCCAGCGAGGCGACCACGGTGGACTGCACCCTGAGCGGTGGCACGGAAACGACGTGCTACAGCATCACGGTTGCGGGCTACCCGGCCAGCCACGACATCGGGCCGTTCTGCCCGGACACGATCAACGACACCGCCGATGCGGGCGGACTGTGGTTCGACGGTAACGAGGCCTATGACCTCGACGGCCAGTTCTTCGTCGATCTGCCGACGATCTACGGCGACGATGCATGGCAGATGTACGACGAGGACGGCAACATCCTGGTGACCGAGACCGCCGAGGAGTTCGAGGCCGCGGCACGTCCCGATGTGGATCCGGACTTGCAGAATCACTGCGTCGAAGGCGCCCTGGAATGGTTGGAGAACGGTGAACCGATCACGACCACCGTGTTGATCCCGACCACTCCGGTCGCAGCCGACAGTGCAGCGAGCCCGCAGGGCAACCAGGGCATCACGCTCGACGGCGTCGTCATCGCCGAAGCAGCTCCGGCCGCGGCAATTCTCGGGGCCTACACCATCGCTGCATTCGACGACTGCGGTGCCCACTTCAACCCGTTCGAGGGTTACCACATGCACGGCGCGGTCGGCTGCTCAGAAGTCGGTGACGACGTCGACGGCGACCCGGCGATGTTCGGGTACGCGATGGACGGCTACGCAGTCCACAGCCCCTTCGATGATGACGAAGCAGCGGCTGCCGCCGGTCTCGACGAGTGCAACGGCCACACCACCGAAGCCGCCGGCTACCACTACCACGCCAACAGCGCTGCGGAGAACCAAGTCGTCGAGTGCCTGGTCGGCCAGTCGGTCGCCGGAGCAGACGTCGGTGGCGGTGGCCCTCCCGGCGGTGGTCCTCCTCCCGGCGACGGCTGACCCGCCCAGCACACCTGCGACGTCTCCCCACATCACCCCCCCGGATCCGACGAGGGTCCAGTTCCCACAGGAGTACCGATGAAGAAGTCCACCCGCCTTCTCGCAACAGCACTGGTGCCGTTCGCGTTGATTGCCACCGCCTGCGGATCGTCGTCCGACGACGCCAGTGGCGACACAACTGCACCAACCGCCGACACGGCCACCGCCGACACCACTGCAGCAACCGCCGACACGGCCACCACCGACACGGCGATCACGGACACGGTCAGCGAGACGGCCCCAGTCGAATCGGAGAGCACCGACACATCGATCGACGCTGGAGCGATGTCGCTGTTCGCGGACGGTGCGCTGACCGCCGATGCTGCCGTCGTGGACTGCACGTTGGAGAACGGCAGTGAGACGACCTGCTACCAGGTCGAGGTCGCGAGCTTGTCGTCGACGGTCGACACCGCCGGCCCGTACTGCCCGGGCACGACCGACGACGTCGGCGGTATCTGGGTGTGGGACGGCGAAGACCCCGGCCTGTACGCCCTCGACTCCGATTTCTGGGCGATGATGTCGGCGCAGGGGTACGAGTTCGTCGACGCGGACGGCAACATCTCGATCACCGACCCCGGCGCCGGGGGCGGAGCCGACGGGGGTGGCACCGCCAACTCCTGCTTGGAAGCAACAGCTGATGGCACGTACCACCTGCAGGTGCTCATCCCGACGACCCCGGAGGTGCTCGACACTCCGACCGATCTGTCGGTGATCTCCCAGATCGGTCTCGCCCTGGACGGCGTCACGATCTTCGGCGATGCTCCGTCGGTCGCCGACCGTGGCGGGCTTCCTGCGCTCGACGCGTGTGGCGGTCACATCGACCCGTCCGGCTACTACCACTGGCACTTCGGCGCCGAGTCGATCCAGACCAACCTCGACGAGGCAGGCGCGGAGGTGACCTGCGGAATCGAGCAGGACCCCGAGGCGCTCGTCGCGTTCGCCTATGACGGATTCGGGATCTACGGGCCCGAGGAGGATCGTGCGATCCCGTCGGATCTCGATGAGTGCTTGGGCCACGTGTCCGACACCGAAGAGTTCGGTGAGATCTACCACTACCACCTGACCTATGACTCTCCGAACCTGCCGCTGTGCCGGATCGGTGCCTCGGCCACCGGCAAGCTGACCAGCCCCGACAACGAAGCCGTCGCCCTGCCCGACGGTGAAGGCGGCCCTGGTGGCGGCGGTCCGTCGGCAGGCGGTCCTCCTCCCGGCGAAGGCTGACATGGCCGATCGGACCGTGCGGCGTCGAACCCGTCGTCTCGTTGTCGCGTTCGCGGCAGTGGCGTTCGCAATCTTCGCGAACGCGCCTGTGGCGTCTGCCCACGACACGACTGGTGAAGGCATCGCGATCGAAGTGAACGATCGGCGAGTGGTCGTGACCGCCACGGTCGCCTTCGCCGAACTCGGTTACACAGACACAACGGGCGACGGTCTGATCGACGCCACCGAACTCGCAGAGCAGGAGGCCGGCATCGCCCCGACCCTGGTGGCGAACGTTCGCGACCGGGTGGACCTGATCGTTGACGGTGAGGACTCCGAACTCATCGGCGCCGGCGTGCCGTCGATCGGTGAAGCTGCTGACGATGCGGACGCGTCGAGGCACGTGGTCGTGGTGATCGCGTCCGGGCCGCACGACGGCGACGTCACGGCAGTCGACCTGGTGTGGGGATTCTCCACATCGGTGAACGACGTCGTGTTGACGCACCCCGACGGTGTGGTGGCAGGCGACCTCAGCGACTCCGGCACGGTCGAGTTCTCGCTCGGTGCGTGGTCCAGCGCGACCTCGTTCTTCGGCCTCGGGATCGAACACATCCGCTTTGGGCCCGACCACCTGCTCTTCCTGCTCGTGCTGACCTTGGCAGTGGCGGGAACGTCGGTCACTTCCGGCACCACGTGGCGAACGGTGAAACTGGTGACGGCGTTCACCGTCGGCCATGCCGTCAGCCTCGGCCTCGCCTACTTCGACGTGGTCTCCATCCCGGCCGGAATCGTCGAGCCGGCCATCGCCCTGTCGATCGTGGCTGCTGCGGTGCTCGCGATCCGTGGAGACGCCCGCGAGGCGCGCCCGTGGATTGCTGCCCTCGTCGGCCTGATTCACGGACTCGGTTTTGCATCGAGTCTGTCGAGCATGGGCGTGGCAACCACACAACGAGCGACGGCACTCGCCGCGTTCAACCTCGGGATCGATGTCGCCCAGACCGCAGTCGTGCTCGTCGTGATCGGCGGCTTGTGGCTGGCCGGCAAGGCGCTCGCCGACCGCATGTTCTTGGTCCGCATCCCCGCTGCTGCCTTCGCTGGCGTCGTCGGCCTCGCCTGGACCGTGTCACGGCTGGCCAGCCTTCAACTCTGAACCTGTGCATCACCTCAACCACACGTGGCGTCGATCACATTTCCATACCAAACCCTTCGAAACCGCACAGCGATCTCACAGGAAGCGCCAGCACGCTCGTCATGAGATGTCAGGAGCGGCTCGCTCGTAGCGCAGTTGAACCGCGATTCAGATCTGACCTGTTGCGATACGCGACAACCGTCGTTTGCGCATTCCCCCATCACGACAAACCAAGGAGCGACCCCCATGAAGAAGTCCACTGATCCGCTCGACGCCACGAGGCTTCGATCTCGCGGCGTCGCCATCGTGTGCACCGCCGTGTTGCTGCTTTCCGCCTGCGGTTCGAGCGACGGTTCGTCTGCGACCATGGACGCCCCCGTTGACACCGCGACTGACGAAACGGTCGAAACGGCCGCTGACACGACCGAGGCCGCTACCGATACGTCCGAGGCAGCTGTTGACACGACCGACCCCGCAGCCGACACGGCGGCGACCGACGGCAGCACGGAGACCGCTGCACCCGCGTCCGCGGCATCGTGTGACGACGTGGCCGCACTGTTCACGACTCGTGGTTCGGCAAACGCCGACCTGGCAGACCCGGAATCGAGTGCAGTGTGCGACGGTGACTCCATCGTCATCACGTCGAACGGCATCCCGGACTACACCTACATCGGGACCTCGCCCGGCAGCCCGAACGCCTTGGAACTCGAGTACACCATTCCTGCTGTTCCCACCGTCGCCGCCGAA
>RCMY010004202.1_pt1 | contig 14921 bp, 12 predicted proteins | sample 2041341 | NCBI WGS metagenome assembly RCMY01 (sample SAMN09708234, study PRJNA481090) | Marine sediment metagenome, whole genome shotgun sequencing project.
ACTTGACGATCTTGGTGACACGGCCAGCACCAACCGTACGCCCACCCTCACGAATAGCGAAACGCAAACCCTCATCCATCGCAATCGGGTTGATCAACTCCACCGACATCTCGGTGTTGTCACCCGGCATACACATCTCCGTACCCTCCGGCAACGTCACCGTGCCAGTGATATCGGTGGTACGGAAATAGAACTGCGGACGATAATTCCCGAAGAACGGCTTATGACGGCCACCCTCATCCTTCGACAACACATACACCTGCGCCTCGAAATCGGTATGAGGAGTAATCGAACCAGGCTTCGCGAGCACCTGCCCACGCTGCACATCATCCTTCTCGATACCACGCAACAACGCACCAACGTTGTCACCAGCCTGACCAGAATCAAGCAACTTACGGAACATCTCCACACCAGTACACGTCGTCTTCTGAGTCGGACGAATACCAATGATCTCCAACGCATCGCCAACATTGACGACACCCTGCTCGATCTTCCCCGTCACCACCGTGCCACGACCAGTAATCGAGAACACATCCTCGATCGGCATCAAGAACGGCTTGTCCAAATCACGCTCAGGCTGCGGGATGTACTCATCCACCGCATCCATCAACTCCATGATCTTGTCACCAGCAGCCTCATCACCCTCCAACGCCTTCAGCGCCGAAACATGCACAACCGGAACATCATCACCAGGGAACTCATAAGCAGAAAGAAGCTCACGAGCCTCCAACTCCACCAACTCGAGAAGCTCCTCATCATCAACCATGTCCGACTTGTTCAAAGCCACCACGATCGCAGGAACACCAACCTGGCGAGCCAACAACACATGCTCACGCGTCTGAGGCATCGGACCATCAGCAGCCGAAACCACCAAGATCGCACCATCAACCTGCGCAGCACCCGTGATCATGTTCTTGATGTAGTCAGCGTGACCAGGCATGTCGACATGGGCGTAGTGACGCTTTTCCGTCTCATACTCCACATGCGACACATTGATCGTGATACCACGCTCACGCTCCTCAGGAGCCTTGTCGATATTCGCGAAATCAGTCGCCGTGTTACCAGCAACCCGATCCGACAACACCTTCGTGATCGCCGCGGTCAACGTCGTCTTCCCATGATCGATATGACCCATGGTCCCCACATTCACGTGAGGCTTATTACGCTCAAACTTTGCTTTTGCCATTGACGACGCACTCCTGAAGAAAAAGGAAGCAAGGGACAGATGATTTCTGCGTAGCGACGGTCGGGCTCGAACCGACGACCTCTCGATTATGAGTCGAGCACTCTTACCAACTGAGCTACGTCGCCGTGATGGTGGGTCGGATTGACCTGAACACCCACCGGATCCGATGAGGGAGCGGTTGGCACCGACCGACACTGCGAGCCTCCTAACAGAATCGAACTGTTGACCTCTTCCTTACCATGGAAGCGCTCTACCGACTGAGCTAAGGAGGCGTGCGGTCCGCGAACAGACCGTCCGAAAGTCTGCCATGGTGGCGAGGCGACCCCAACCACTGCACGAGAGATTCTGGTCTCCCGCCTCCAGGGTGATCGGCACCGACCAAAACCCCATTGGCAACACCGACCCGCTTCACCGCTGGACAGTCGCAAACAACCTGGCACATCAACGGTCGGGGTATCTGCGGTTACCCTTGACGCTGTGCTGGTTCGAGACGCCGACATCACTGACGCCGGAGCGATCGCCCGGATCTACAACCGTGAGGTCATTGACAGCACACACACCTTCGACCTCGTCGAACGAACAACCGAAGAACAACGCGACTACATCCGCGCTCGTTCCGGTGTGTTGGCGGTGATGACCGCGATCGACAATGGTCTCGGTTGTGATCCCAACGAAGGTCAGGTCATCGGGTTTGGCGCCCTCAGCTTCTATCGGGATCGCCCCGGCTATCGGACCTCCGTCGAGAACTCGGTCTATGTCCATCGCGACCACCACCGAAAGGGCGTTGGCGATGCCCTTCTCGGAGCCTTGATCGAGCGTGCGGCCGCCAACGGCTTCCACGCCATGTTCGCTCGAGTGGTCGACGCTCAGGAAGCAAGCCTCTCGCTTCACCAACGGCACGGCTTCGAGCTCGTTGGCATCGAGCGCCAGGTCGGGCGGAAGTTCGGCCGATGGCTCGATGTCGCTCTTCTTCAGCGCCTGCTCTGACATTGGTTCGGCTACGCCTCACGGGCTACGCCCATCAGATCCCTCGATCACCGCTGCTCCGTCCCTCCGCAGCCGCAACACGGAACGACAAACGGCCCGCCAGTTCTCGAGCGCGCCCTGGGGAGCCAACAATACGCGGAACGGCGTGCAACACTCGACGTTGCGAGCCCCGGCGAGCAACTCGGTAAGAGAGGAAGCCCGCCAGGGCTAACGAACAGCGTGGGCCGGGTAGGATTTGAACCTACGTAGGCGATGCCGACGGGTTTACAGCCCGTTCCCTTTGGCCACTCGGGCACCGACCCAGGAGCATCAGCATCTGAGGTTAGCGTCGGTGTAGCGTCAAACCATGCCAAGTTTTGACGTTGTCTCCGAAATCGACATGCAGGAAGTACGCAACGCCGTTGATCAGGCGTCACGCGAGGTAGCGAATCGCTACGACTTCAAAGACTCCAACTCCAGGATTGATCTCGACGACAAGGGCATGCTGCTCACGATCGAGACCTCGAGCGAAGACAAGCTTCAGGCGGTGCGCCAATTGCTCGAGGAGAAGTTCGTGAAGCGGAGTGTGTCGCTGAAGACCCTTGATTGGGGCACGACCGAAGAAGCCTCAGGCGGACGGGCCCGGGTCAAGGTGTCGCTGAAAGCCGGCATTTCTTCTGACATGGCCAAGAAGATCAACGTTCACATCAAGGACATGAAGCTGAAAGGCACCCAGTCCCAAACCCAGGCCGATCAGGTTCGGGTCACGGGGAAGAAGCGTGATGACCTCCAGACCGTGATCGCTTCGCTGAAGGAGGGCGACTTCGATCTCCCCCTCCAATTCCAGAACTTCCGAGACTGACCACTGCCTCGTCGTTCGGCTCGGCGACGATCAGAAGCCCGCACCGCGCCAGTCACCGGAACGGAGCTTGGCGATGCGCTCTTCAGCGGGTGGATGCGTGGTGAACAGATTGGTGAACCCGCCCCGCCGTCCCGCGAGCGGATTGATGATGTAATTGCTGGCCTGGGCGGGCTCCACCTGCGACGGCACTCGCAACGAGTAGCCGTGGAGCTTCTCCAATGCGCTGGCCAGCGGCTCGCCATCGCCGATGAGTCGTGCTGCGGTGCGGTCGGCCTCGTACTCGCGGCTGCGGCTGATGGCCATCTGGATCAGTCCAGCGGCCATCGGGGCGAAGATGGCAACGGCAAGTGCACCGAAAGGATTTCCGCCGCCCTCTCGGTCGCGATTTCCACCGCCGAACATCGCACCCCACATCGCCATACGAGCGACGAACCCGATGGCCATCGCGATCGCGGCGGCGACCGACCCAGTCAGGATGTCTCGGTTGCGGATGTGCGCCAATTCATGGGCGAGCACGCCGCGGATCTCGGCCCAGCTGAGCGTGCGAAGCAGGCCCTCGGTCACGCAGACTGCGGCATGATCGGGATTGCGGCCCGTTGCGAACGCGTTGGGCTGCTGTTCCTGCGACACATACAACTTGGGCATCGGCAGATCGGCGAGCTGGGTCAGTTCGCGCATGATGGCGTAGTACTCGGGCATTTGTTGCTCGGTGACCGGTACGGCACGCGCCGACTTGATGGCGAGTGTGTCGCTCTTCCAGTAGGAAAATCCGGTCATCGCCAGTGCGATCACGAAGCCGATGACGAGACCATTCGAACCGCCGAGGACGCCACCGATCAACATGACCAGCGAGCCCATGGCCGCAAGCAAGACAGCGGTCTTCAATCCGTTCTTCATGTCCTTATCAACGCTTCTCTCAGCACAGTCGTTCCGTGGCGCCGGGCACAGTCCATCGGCGATCAATCCTGCGGGTGGTAACCCGAATGAATGTAGACGCACGGCACGCCGTGCCGCTCGTAGGCCGCAACGTTTCGCTCGTCATCATCGAAGGCGAGCACCGGGTCGAATCCGCCGGCCCGGAGTTGCTCGACGGCGCTGGCCTTCACTTGCGGGGCCCTTCGGTAGTCACCGTTCGATCGCATGATCAACAGATCCCAACGAAGCCCGCAACGCCCCAGCCACCCGATCGTGAGATCGCCGACCCACTGGGGACGTGAGGTCACCAGTGCTATCACATGGTTCTCGCTCAAGAGTCCGAGCAGTGTGGCCTGCGGTTCGAGAACAGCGTCGTCGCCGACCGCCATGAAGAAGCTGTCCCAGTCGTGATAGTCGAGCAGGTATTGACGATGTGTCGCGTCGGCCAACACCCCATCGATGTCGACGCAGACCGTGGGACCGGGAGCCAGCACCTTACCGGCATTCCAGGTCCACACCGGGTCGTCGTGATACATACTCAGACGCATCAGCCCTCGGCAGCTTCGGCCGCCCGAATCGCGATCTCATCAACCACGCCGGGATCGGCCAGGGTCGTGGTGTCGCCGAGATCGCGACCGTCGGCGACATCTCGCAGCAACCGGCGCATGATCTTGCCGGAGCGAGTCTTTGGCAAATCGGGAACGATCACGACCATCTTGGGCCGGGCGATCTTGCCGAGCTTGACCCCGACGTGCTCACGAATCTCGCGACTCAGATCCTTGGTCGCCTCGTGACTGGCCCGCAAGATCACGTAGCCAACGATGGCCTGACCGGTGAGATCATCGGTGGCGCCCACGACCGCGGCCTCGGCAACCGCCGGATGGTCGACGAGGGCGGACTCGACCTCGGTGGTGGAGATGCGGTGACCGGAAATGTTCATGACGTCGTCGGTTCGTCCGAGCAACCACAGGTAACCGTCGTCGTCGACCTTGGCGCCATCTCCGGCGAAGTACTTGCCTTCGTAGGTGCCCCAGTAGGTGGCGTGGTAACGCTCGGGATCGCCCCAGATCCCTCGCAGCATCGCAGGCCAGGGCCGGGTGATCGTGAGGTAGCCGCCACCGACCTCGACCTTGTTCCCCGCTTCGTCAACGACCTCGGCGAACACACCGGGAATCGGCTGACACGCCGAGCCGGGCTTGGTGACGATCACCCCCGGAAGCGGCGAAATCATGTGACCGCCGGTTTCGGTCTGCCACCACGTGTCGACGATGGGCCGTGCCCCGCCGCCGATGTGCTCGTGATACCACATCCACGCCTCGGGATTGATCGGCTCGCCGACGGTGCCGAGCACACGCAACGATGTCAGATCGTGTTTGGCCGGCTCCTGGGCTCCCCACTTCATGAACATCCGAATGGCGGTTGGTGCGGTATAGATCTGGGTGACGCCGTAGCGCTCGATGATGTCCCAGAGCCGGTCCTTGCCCGGGGTGTCAGGCGTGCCCTCGTACATCACCGAGGTGCAGCCGTTGGCGAGTGGGCCATAGACGATGTAGCTATGCCCGGTGACCCATCCGACATCGGCAGCACACCAGTAGACATCGGTTTCGGGGCGGAGATCGAAGCTGTACTTGTGCGAGAACGCGACCTGGGTCAGGTAGCCACCCGAGGTGTGCATGATGCCCTTGGGCTTGGCCGTGGTTCCCGAGGTGTACAGCAGGTACAGCAGCTGCTCGGCGTCCATGGGCTCGGCTGGACAGTCATCGGAAGCTTCAGCCATGACATCGTGCCACCAGAGGTCTCGACCCTCGACCATGGCGGGGTCGGTCTGGCAGCGATCGACGACGACCACGTTGGTAACTGACGGTGCACCGGCATCGAGGGCTGCGTCGACCGTGACTTTCAGCAGCGCTGGTGCGCCCCGGCGATAGCCGGCGTCGGCGGTGACGATGATCTTCGCCTCGGCGTCGACGCAGCGGTCGAGAATGGCATCGGCAGAGAAACCACCGAAGATCACCGAGTGAGGGGCGCCGATGCGGGCGCACGCCAGCATCGCGATCGGCAATTCGAGGATCATGGGCATGTAGATCGCGACGCGATCATCTTTCTCGACCCCAAGCCCCTTGAGTACGTTGGCGAACTTCTTCACCTCGGTGAGCAGCTCGGCGTAGGTGATGGTGCGGGTATCGCCCGGTTCGCCTTCCCAGTGGAAGGCGATTCGGTCGCCGAGGCCGGCATCGACGTGGCGGTCGAGACAGTTCGCCGACACGTTGAGCTTGCCGTCTTCGAACCACTTGGCGAAGGGGAGCTGCCAGTCGAGAATCTTCGTGAAGTCGGTGTCCCAGGTAAGGAGCTCACGAGCCTGGCGGGCCCAGAATGCTTCGTAGTCGGCTTCGGCTTCGTCGTAGAGGGAGCGGTCGTTGGTGAGCGCGTTTGCTGCGAAATCAGCTGATGGGGCGAAACGTCGATCCTCGATCTCGTAGACACCAATCGTCGGCTCGGTCATGTCAAGACTCCATTCTCCGCTGATTCGTCGCCACGGCCCCGTGCGATGGCGAACTCGGATCCGATGGTAGTCCGGTGCCGCCGATGGGGCGATTGTCAGACCGCTCCAACAACCAGCCGATTCGCTACGGCAGGTCGTACCGGGCTCGGAGCCCGGCGATCATGATGTCGAGCCCGAACTCGAACTTCGCGTCGTCGTCGATGGCGCCGCCGGTCGTGAGGAACGTTGCGACCCCGGGGTCCGTCGATTCGGTGACCTCGACCAGATCGAAAACACCATCGCGCTCGACCTGGTTCGGTCTCAGCATCAGGTGTCCCAGCACGAATGCGACGACCAGATTCAGTGCCTCGTGGGCCTGCTCCGGTTCGAGCCCTGCCACTCGCAGGCGCTGGTATGCCGAGTAGAAAACACCGAAGGCTCCGGGGCTGACCGCAGGCTCGGATGCGAACAGCGAGATCGTGTTCGGATGGCGAGCAAGAGTGTCGTGAAACGAGCGCAAACCGGTACGCACGATCGACTCCCACTCTCCAGGATCGTAGAGTTCAGGGATCTCGATTTCGAGATAGATCTGCTCGACTGCGGCATCGAGGAGATCTCCCTTGTTGTTGACGTAGTGGTAGAGCGACATCGCTTCCACTCCGAGTTTCGATCCGAGTTTGCGCATCGAGAGCCCCGCCAGACCTTCGATATCGATGAGGTCGAGCGCCGCACGGGCGATGAATTCTCTGCTCAGTGTTGGACGTACCGCCTGCTGCATTTCGTTGAGGTTACTGGGCCCGAGGAGGTGTGCGGATCGTGGGCTCGAGGCTCCTGGGCACCTTTCGGGTTCCTTGACCTGGACCAATCGATCCAATCGAGCGAGCGCTCCACTGCGGCGAAGAACGAACCGAAGCACCGTCTTGCCCAAGCGGGGGGCTCATCTCTCGGCGTTCCTCGCGAACGACGACCGCTCGGTACGTTCCCACACGACAACGAGCCAAGAGCCCAGCCCGGCCGGATCGATCAGGGCCTCGGCCTCGTTCACTCGACTCCGCATGACCATGGCCTCGAGGTCGGGCCGCGCCGCGTGCGCCTCCCAATGGCGGCGCCCGTCAGCGACCAGTTCATCGATGCCGTTGGCCCGAAGGAACTCGGCCTGGGTCGACAAACGGGGGCCGAATCTCAGCTGGTCGAAAGCGACATCGATCGTGATGTCGGCCATGCCCGGATCGAGATAGGGGTCGCTCCCCCGTTGATGCCGGCGATAGGTCCGCAACCAGCCGCCTCGTTCGACCAGTTCAGCCGTCGTCGGCAGGCCATAGTCGAAGACCAGCACCCGAGCTGCACCCCGAGACATCATGTCGTCGACCCAGACTGCCGCCTCCTCGAACCATGGGGTTCGGGCACCGACCGGCAGGGCGGCAACTGGCGCGGGCAAGTGCTCGACGTCGGCATCGTTCAGCGCCGACAGCTGCTCGGTCCCGTCCTCGACCCAGACCTCATGCCAGCCGCTGGGGTGGTGTTCGAGGATGCGAACCGCCAGGTTGTCGAGCAGTTCGTTGGCAACGATCACCGCTCCGTCGAGCCGCTCCGGCAGTGACGTCCCGGCCGCCGGGTCGACGCCTGACAACTGCCAGACGGTCGCGCATTCCGGTGCTGCCCGTTCAAGTGAGCGCAGGAGCGTTCCCGGACCGGTGCCGACATCGATCACCGGGAAAGGGTCCGGCGCACCGAGCTCGATCCATTGGGTATCGAGCCACCGAGCGAGTACGGCGCCGAAGAGCGGCCCGACCTCGGGAGAGGTGATGAAGTCACCGGTTCGTCGGCCGGCACGGCCGACACCCGAAACATAGAAACCGTTGTCCCCGTAGAGACAACGGTTCATGTAGTGATCGAATCGCTCGGCGGTCATGTCAAAATCGCCTCTTCAACGCAGAGCGGAGGAACGAGGCGAAGTCCAAGCAGATGCCACCGCGGACCTTGACCCTTCCGCGCCCGCGTTACGGCGCAGCGAGTAGTACGAAGTCGGTCATGTCGCTGAGGACACCCGGCAACACGGTTCCGGTCGCCAGAGCGACGGCCACGGTCAAGGCGACGGCCACCTGGAGGGCTGGCGGAACCGAGATGCGGCTGTGGTCGCCGTCGGGAACCGGCATGAACCACATCTGCTTGGCGATGGCCAAGTAGAAGTAGGCCGCGATGACCGAGTTGACAACGAGCACGATGGCCAGGGCGATACCTGAGTTGGTGCCACCGGCGGTGAGCACACGGAAGATCTCGAACTTGCCCCACCAGCCGCCCATCGGTGGGATACCGGCGAGGGAGAACATGAAGGCGGACATGGCCACGGCGACGCCCGGTGCGTACTGGAAGAGACCTCCGTAACTCGAGATCTCGCCCGACCGAGTCTTGCGAGCGACGATCACGACGATGGCGAAGGCGCCGAGGTCCATTGCCGCATAGATCACGAGGTAGGTGACCATGGCCGAAACGGCTTGTTCGGGCCGGTCATGGAACACCGCGAGCGGAGCCAGGATGTAGCCGGCTTGAGCGATACCGGAGTAGGCCAGCATGCGCACGATATTGGTCTGGCGCAGAGCGACCAGGTTGCCAACGGTCATGGTCAGCGCAGAGAGCAGCCAGAGCAGCGGCTGGACGACGTCAGACTGGCCTCGGAAGGCAAAGATGACAATGTTGATCAGGGCAACGAAACCGCCCGTCTTCGACGCGACTGCGAGGAACGCCGTGACCGGTGTCGGCGCTCCCTCATAGGTGTCGGGCGCCCAGGTATGGAAGGGAACGGCCGACACCTTGAAGCCGAACCCGATCACGCAGAACAGCACCGCCAGGGTGATGATCGGCTTCGAATCGCCGATGGCGATTGCGGTACTGATGTCGACCAGTTTGGTACTCCCGGTGAGGCCATAGAGCAACGACATGCCATACAACAAGATGCCCGTGGCGAACACCCCCATGAGCAGGTACTTCAAGCCCGCTTCGTTGGAGCGAAGGTCACGCTTGCGCCACGACGCCATCAGGTAGGCCGGGATCGAGAGCAGCTCGAGTGCGATGAAGAGCGAGATGAGGTCTCGGGCCGAGGTCATCATGAGCATGCCAAGGACCGATGCCGACAGGAGCTGGTAGTACTCGCTGTCGTGGTAGTCGCCTTCGCTCATGTAGTTCGTCGAGATCAAGACGATGACGTAGGCCGTGAGTAGGAACAGCCCTTTGAGCACCAGCGAGTAGTTGTCGACGACGTACCCACCGTCGAACAACGACCGCGCCGCCCCGTCGTTGGCATCCCACAGGGTGGCAACGGGAATGAGTGCAGCCAGGAACGCGAAGGCGGTGAGGGTGGGGATGATCCGACGGACCCGTTCGAGCCAGATGAGATCGACCAGCGTGATCAGCGCGCCGGCTCCCAGGAGCACGAGTTCGGGGGCGACGGCGTGCCAATCGATGTGAGGGCGCACGAACGGCGCCTGGGCGATCTGCGCCAGAAGGGGAATCACGGAGTGGCTCCGAAGGCTTGGAGGGCCTGCACGACGGCCGAATCGGTGATGTTGAAGATCACCCCGGGAACGAACCCGAACACTGCGATGAGGACCAACAGCGGCGTCCAGGCGATCCATTCGAACCGACTGATGTCGTGGATGTTCGGGTCGTCGACGAATTCCTCGGTCGGCTCACCCATTGCGGTGCGCTGGTACAACCAGAGCAGGTAGGCGGCCGCGAACACGGTGCCGATCGCCGCCACCACCATGTAGACCCGGAACAGGTTCGTGCTGATGCCTTCGGCTGGGCTGTATGCGGCGAGGATCGCGGGGAACTCGCCCCAGAAGCCGGCGAGGCCGGGAAGCCCGAGTGATGCCATGGTGCAGAACCCGAGCGCCCAGCCGAGACGGGGGGCCGATACCAGCAGGCCGCCGAGTCGCTTGATCTCGAGGGTGTGATAGCGCTCTTTCATCGACCCGGCGATGAAGAACAACATGCCGGTGATGAGGCCGTGGGCGACCATGCCGAAGATGGCGGCGTTCAGGCCAAACGAGGTCATGGTGGCGATGCCGAGCATGACATAGCCCATGTGAGCGACGGACGAGAAAGCGATGAGTCGCTTCATGTCGGTCTGGGCCAGACATCCGAGCGCACCGTAGATGATGCCGATGACGGCGAGCAGACCGATGATCGGTGCCCAGTCGATGGCGGCCTCGGGAAGGATCGGGATGGCGATCCGAATGAAACCGTAGGTGCCGAGCTTCAACATCACCGCGGCCAGGATGACCGAACCCTGGGTAGGAGCCTGGGTGTGGGCGTCGGGCAGCCATGTATGGAACGGGAACATCGGCACCTTGATGCCAAAGCCCATGAACATGCCGCCGAAGATCAGCCACTGCGTCCGGCTCGACATGTCGCCGATTGCCACCCTTTCTGCCAGTTCCACCATGTTGAAGGTCTCGGAGCCGGTGAGCCAGTACAGAGCCAGGAAGGCCACCAGCATGAGGGCCGAGCCGAACAGCGTGAACAGGAAGAACTTGATGGCGGCGTAGAGGCGCTTCTCGCCACCCCAGACACCGATCATGAAGTACATCGGGACCAGCACGACCTCGAAGAAGACGAAGAACAAGACGAGGTCTTGGGCAACGAAACAACCCAACATCCCGGTGTGGAGCACCAGGATCATGATCAGGAACGCCTTCGGATTCCCCGGAGGCGGAATGTGGTCCCACGAGTAGATGATCACCATCGGCACGATCAGCAGGGTCATGGCGATCAGCGGAAGTGAGATCCCATCCATGGCGACCGAATACCGGGCGTTGACGATGTCGATCCATGTCCGGTCGACGACGAATTGCAGCGTCTGGGAGTTGTCGAAGTCGAAGTCGAAGAAAAGAAGGATGCCGACCACGGCCGTTGCCAACGATGCGAGGAGGGCGATGCCCTTGTGGGCCTCCTCCTGATCGGCGGGGGTGATCATCATGATCAACGCGCCAACGAGTGGCAGGAAGACCATGGCGGTGATTCCCCAGTCGTTCAAGAAAGCTGTCATTTCTGATTCCTCACTCGTTCCATTGCGGGGGGATCAATAGCAGTTGCTGCGGTGGACATCGTGGCGACCATGGCTACAACGCCACGATGAATACGGCAGCGAGTAGCGCCGAAGCGCCGAACATCAAGGTGGCATACTGGCGGATCTGACCGGATCCAACCCGACGCAAGACCTGTCCCGACTCCGAGGCAACCGAGGCCGACGTGTTTGCGGCACCGTCGATCGCACCCTGGTCGATATATCGGTAGACGAATCGACCAAACCCAACCGAACCCTTGCCAACGCCGTCGATGATTGCGTCGAGCACATTCTGGTTGAACCAGTACGCCGCCCTGGCGATCGGACCCTTGACCGCTCCGGCGATGATTCCGGTGTAGAGATGATCGAGGTAGAACTTCTCGACGAGCAGCGTATGACCGGCGCGAACCACGGCGTTGTTGGCGACGAACGAATCGGTGTACTCGGTGGCCTTGTTGTCGATGGCGTAGAGCCGTTTGTAGTAGCGCCAGACATACACGCCCGAACCAACGGCGAGCAAGGTGGCGAAGATGGCCAGGGAGAAGCTCGGGTTGGCGTGGCTGATGACCGGGAAGGTGGATCCCCCACCGGGCTCGAACCACTGCTCGAACTTCAATCCGAACGCATCACCGAGGATTGGCAGTTCTTTCGGGACGTTCAAGAAGCCGACGACAACCGCAAGCCCGGCCAGGATCTGGAGCGGAATCGTGATGCGTGGACCGGACTCATGGGGGTGCACATGGCCCCGGTAGGTCCCGAAGAAGGTCAGCCAGATGGCTCGTGTCATGTAGGCCGCAGTCATGGCGGCAGTGATGAGTCCCATGATCAGGATGATCGTGTAGTTGCCGTTGCCCTCGGTGCCAGGCCAAGCACCGGCGCCGACGAGGATTTCGTCTTTGGACCAGAAACCGGCGAGCGGTGGGATACCGGCCAGCGCCCCCGAGGCGATCACGAAGGTGACGAAGGTCTTTGGCATGTACTTGCGCAAGCCGCCCATGTCGGACTTCATGTCGAAACTGTGATGACATGCATGGCTGACCGAACCGGCACCGAGGAAGAGGCACGCCTTGAAGATGGCATGGGTGAAGAGGTGGAACATCGCCGCGGTCCAGGCACCGACACCGAGTGCCATGGCCATGTAGCCGAGTTGCGAGATGGTGGAATACGCCAAGACTTTCTTGATGTCTCGCTGTACGAATGCGAGTGCACCTCCACCGAGACATGTCACCCCGCCCATCACGGCCAGAACGTTGAGCGACGAGCCCGAGATGCTGAGCCCGTCCCAGAAGACCGGATACAGACGGCCGACCATGTAAATGCCGGCAACCACCATGGTGGCAGCGTGGATGAGGGCGGAAACCGGTGTCGGGCCGGCCATGGCGTCGGGCAGCCAGGTGTGCAGGATGAACTGACCGGATTTCGACATGACGGCAGCGAGGAGGCAGAGGCTGGCAATGGTGAGGGTGCCATGACCGATCGAACCGGTGACCGCTGCATGGTTGATCGACAAGGTGTCGAAGGTGTTCCCGGCGGCGAAGAACAAGATGATGATGCCGATCAGGAGCCCGACATCGCCAACGCGGTTGACGAAGAACGCCTTGAGAGCAGCGTCGGAGTTGTTCTTGTCTTCCCACCAGTGCCCGATGAGGGCGAAGGAGCAGACACCGACCAGCTCCCAGCCGACGAGCATCTGGATCGTCGATGCGGCCAGCACGTAGAACAGCATCGACGCAGTGAACAACGACAGGAAAGCGAAGTAGTGGACATAGCGGCGGTCGCCAGATACGTAGTCGGTCGAGAAGACGTGCACCAAGAACGAGATGAAGGAGACCACGACCAGCATGAGTACCGACTGACCGTCGACCAGGGTTCCCCACGGAACGGTGGCACCACCTTCGCCCGGTGTGCCGCCCGTTTGGAGCCACGAATAGGAGCAAACGACCGGTAACGGTTTGGCGTGGACTTCGCTCTCGGCAGCGGCCTCGTGGTCGCCCTCTTCGTCGGCGGCATTGTCGACTGGATGATCGGCGTCTGCGTGATCGTCTCCGGCCTGGTCGTCGCCACCCTGGTACCCGGCGTAGCAATTGTCATTGCCGTACTCGGCCGAATGTGCCTCGGCTCCGGGATCGTGGCCTTCGACCTGGGAGATCCACGAACCGGCGGTGATGAGTGACAGCACCAGGGCCGCGCCAACGGCCGCGAGACCGATGAAGTGGACCTTGTCGCCAAGGAGACGCTTCCCGAACAGGAGCGTGATGAGGAACGAAGCGGCAGGCAACGCCGGAACGAGCCAGACGTTTTCAAAGAACCACGACGAAACTTCGAACGTGGGTGCAGCTTCAGCAGCGAGCATTGCGAGGGACACCAGTAAGAACCTTCGGGTCAGCCTTTGAGGAGGTCGGCTTCGGAAATGTCGATACTGCGACGGTTCCGATAGATGAGGAGGACGATGGCCAGCCCAGCGCCGACCTCAGCTGCCGCAACAGCGATAACGAACAGCACGAAGACCTGGCCTGCGATGTCTTGGTTGTAAGAACCAAACGCCACGAGATTGATGTTGACGGCGTTGAGGATCAACTCGATCGACATCAGCACGAGCACCGCGTTCTTACGGGTGAGTACGCCGTACACACCGATCGAGAAGAGCACTGCCGCAAGGAAGAGAAACTGATTCAGCCACATGATTGGGGTCCCTCAGTCCCTTCTCGCAATGACGACGGCACCGATGAGGGTCGCCAGGAGCAGTACGGAGATGGCTTCGAAGGGCACGATGTAGGTACTGAAGAGGGAATCGGCGACATCGGCGGTGCGCTGGACCGCTCGATCATCGGGGAGCTGTACATCTTCGAAGGCCTCCCAGAGCGAATAGCCCATCACGGCGAAGAGAGCGATGGCGACAAGTGCCCCGATCCATCGATGGGGGTAGTTGAGATCCTGGTCGTCGCCGACGCGGGTTCGGGTGAGCATGACGCCGAAGAGCAGGAGCACCAAGATGGCGCCGATGTACACCATGACCTGGGTGGCAGCCGCGAACTCTGCACCAAGGATCACGTACACCGCAGCAACCGATGACAGCACCACGAGGAGGTACAGCGCAGCGTGGACCACGTTCTCGGTGGTCACCATCTTCAGTGCCGCCGCGATGGCAACGGCGGCGATGATCCAGAAGAAGATGTTGGGCGCCCACGACGTTGCGGCGACCAGCGGAGCGGCGAGCGCGATCAACGAGGCACCTTCTTCGCCTTGATCTCGGCACCGGCTTCGTAGGATTCGAACTCGGGGACGGTTTTCATCCAATCACCCAGGCGGGTCTTGTCGTGCAGGAGATCGGCGATGCGGAACTCTGAGTACTCGTACTCGGGGCTCCAGAAGATGGCCTCGAACGGGCAGACCTCGACGCAGATACCGCAGTACATGCACAGGCCGTAGTCGATGTCGAACCGGT
>RCMY010003073.1_pt1 | contig 14918 bp, 14 predicted proteins | sample 2041341 | NCBI WGS metagenome assembly RCMY01 (sample SAMN09708234, study PRJNA481090) | Marine sediment metagenome, whole genome shotgun sequencing project.
TTGATACGCTCACAAGGATTATCTTCACGTAGATTGCTAGCGATCATCCATAGATAAAACTGGCGAAGGCTAGAGAGCATGCGCGCTTGAGTGCGAGGGGTTTTGCCGTCTTGGGTCAGTAGAGATAGACAGCTCAGAACGTCATCATCTTGCCATTGCGTAAGCGCTTTATGATTAGTTAGCTCACAAGTGCGTAAGTCACGAATGTAGGCGTTACGCGTGCGTGTTGCCAGACCGCGTGCGAGCATCGCTTGACGAAACTCCGTCATATAGCTTGGCTCGTCATCGACCGCTAACGCTTTGGGCTGACGCTGTTGTACGGCACGGTCGCGGCTCATGGCATTTACTCAGAAAGCAGTTAAGGTTTGACTATTCAATCACATCATTGAACTATAAATTTTTCAGCTTAGTTATCGCACTGGGCGCACCCTACAGAAAATGTATCGATAGGTGCTTTTTTGCTTTAAGCATTATCAGGTATCAAACACCATAACGAAGTAATCTCAGCGTTACGTGCCGCAAATAAGGGATCGGTTTCGTCTTGACTACGGCTATGTTTCGGCTGCGTGTCGAGACGATATTTTATCGCCAGTCCAGCATCTGCAATCCAATTGAGCAATTCTTCACGCGTACGCAATTGTAGATGCTCAGCCAAATCAGATAGAATCAGCCAAAGCTCTCCTTGCTCGCTTAGATGAGATTTTGCCCCTTGTAGAACCCCACGAAGCATGGCGCTATTAGCGTCATAAACTGCGTGTTCGAGTAGAGAGGTAGGCTTTGCAGGGAGCCATGGCGGATTACAAACAATCAAGTCAGCCAGTGGCGCGTCAGTCGGAAATAGATCTGCTTGTTGGAGATGCACATTAGCAAGTTTTAGGCGCGTAAAGTTATCTTCAGCACAAGCTAAAGCTCGTGGATTTAAGTCCGTTGCTATCACTTCTGGCACACCGCGCTGAGCTAGGATAATAGCTAATAATCCGGTACCCGTACCGATGTCATAAGCGATATGATGTACAGCCGATAACGGCGCATCTAGTAATAGCTGGACGTACTCATGACGAGTAGGCGCAAAGACCCCATAATGCGGAAACACTGATATGCCTAACGCCTTGATCGGCACGCCTTTCTCGCGCCATCCTGCGGCACCTAACGCCCCTTGAAGATCGCGAAACGATAGCACGCAGGACTCATCAACCGTGTTATCTAAGCGACCAAAAGCGGCGGTACAAGCTTCGCTAACCTCAGGCGCGCGGCGCAATGGGCTGATATAGTCTGCATCAAGCTCTAATAGCAACCGACTGAGTAGACGCGCGCGCTGAGTGGTCGTTTGACGCTGCTGATGGAACAGATTTAGCACGGCTTTAGACGGATCGGACAGCTTAGCGGCTTTGCTCGACTTGCGCTTTTCAGAGCGCTCATGAGCGCGGTCAATACGTCGAGTCATGGCTTGCATGAGCTGCCGTGCATTATGAAAGTCACCTCGCCACAGCATAGACGTGCCAGCACAAGCTAGGTGATAAGCTTCATCTGCAGTCGTCTTATCGTCGACTATTACCATGCGCACTGGTGGCTTATGATCGCTGGCAGATAACCAACGTGCCTGGCGTGAGGTTTCGTTCTCAGACCATTGTACATACTGCTTTTCTATCGGTGACACGTCATCTACCTTTATGTTGTGAATAATATAGTTCTGTGAATCATTCAGCTTTATATCGAACTTATGATATTGATCATATATCAAGCACTTTTTTTCTTGACCAAATAACGATATAGCGTCGCACGAGTAGGCTCTGTACTATCGCTATCAATAGTGATCTCATCAGGATCTAATGCTAACACTACCTGTTCAGCGACCGTTTCTTGATGCACAAGCTCATGCCCCAGATGCCGACAGAAATTAGGAATATCACGAGTCGTCGCCGGATCGGTTGCGAGTATTTCGATGACCTCACCGCTATTCGCTTGACGAATAGTACGATGCAGCATCATCACAGGCTCGGGACAAATAAGTCCTTGGGTATCTAGATAATGGTTAACAGGTGTTGTCATAGTAGAAGTGGTCATAGTGGCTGTTTTAAATCAGTAGAAAAATAAGGGGGAGAGCACAGAGTCTTGCTAGCTATTCATCAATACGCTTTACTCAAGAGTCTGCTAAGTGCTCTTCGGTTATGTCAGCAGTCATATCAGTTGCTTGTTGGTCTTCTTCCTCAGCTTCTAAAAAATTAAAAAAGCGTTTGAAACTGACCTTAAATAAGAATGCGACTCCAAGCCATGAGGCTAATCCTAACCAAGCGGTATCAGCAAATAATAATCCGACAATAAGCATAATGCTTGAGACCCCAATAGTCATGATAACCATCGACGACTGACTGAGACGATAGCGGTAAATCACTAGAGCATTATAGAGAGTAATGGGAATAGTCAAGGCAATCAGCACAAAAGGAAAGTTATAAAATAATCGATAGAGCAGCTGATTATCATGGAATACTTGAATACTCGCCAATGTGCCAAAGACTACAAAAGCCACCAATGCGGCGTAGATCATATAGATGGCGATCTTATTTGCTTTTTGCGCGCCTCTAATACGAGCGATAGCTAGTGGAGGAATACCATATGGGCTTGCGGGTTTTGAGGCAATAGTCATAAGATCAGTCATTTATCCGTATAAGGTTAGGATACAAAAAGTAATGGCGCTAACAGTTCATAACATTGAGAGTTATCAAATATTCAAAAGTATCAATCCGCTTTGATGCTATCGATTGCCATCGCGCTATTTGGGTCGGAGAAATAAGTGGAGAGTAGAATACATGCAGATACATCATCAATAGGATCGCGCTCATTCATGATCCAACCGTTTTCCCAAGCGATCTCGCGTGCTCCTACTGAAGTCAGACGCTCATCACACATTCTGACGATGACAGGCATATGCTGCTCCATTAGCCTATGCGCCAGACGACGAGCAAACTTGTGCGCGCGCTTAGAGAGCATCGAGCTACTGCCATCCATGTTCAAAGGCAAACCTACAATCACTTGAGTCACACCCCATGTTTTTATGATACCAAGTAGGTTATCCCAATCAGGCTGGCCATTATTCATTGCTAAGATATCAAAGGCACGCGCCGTTTGAGTCACACTATTACCAAGTGCCATGCCCATCTTTTTTACGCCATAATCTAAGCCCAAAATAAGATGGTCTTTTGGCTGAACCGCTAATGCTTCAAGCGTATGGGCGTTATCATTTTCGGCATGAGGTTCAGCATCGGTAAGGAGGGTCATATCTACCATAGTCAGGGGTATATCCTTTTTTTACTAAAGCAATTTTTTAGAGTTATAAATAATGAATTAAATTAAGCGACTAATTAAAGGCAACCATTAAGCATGACCAATGTCACTACTGAGGTAATCAAAATTAACGCCTATTTTATCAGCAGCGAGCTGCCAACGCTCATCAAATGGCGTATCAAACAATAAAGTCAAATCGGCAGGGCAGACGAGCCAATCATTATTATCAAGCTCGCGTTCTAACTGCTTTTTGCCCCAACTGGCATGCCCTAAGCACAGCTGGTAGTGACCGACGCCTTGACCTGCCGCGATACGTTTGAGCACATCTTGACTCGTCGTAATGCAGACGTTCTCAGAGATGGCAAAGGAAGATGCCCATTCAGGCTGACCAGTGTGCAGCACAAATCCGACCTCAGGGTACATAGGACCGCCTTCAAGCGCTAGGTCTTCCATCACTTGTGGATCCGTAACTTCGATATTCAAGTCTTCTAATAGCTTACCTACTCTGGATTTTTCTAACGGGCGATTGACCATTAACCCAAGCGCTCCATGCTTATCATGGCGGCAGATATAGATCAGTGCTTGCTCAAACCTTGGGTCTGGCAGCTCTGGTGCAGCAATCAAGAAATGATGAGTCAAATTAGCAGTAGGCATAGGCACCAATAGAACATAAAAGGGTAGATACTACTATATGGCGATATTAATGTGAAAATCAACAAGCGTTTTGAGTCAGTGATAGGGCGACCACGCACTGTTAAAAGTTTATATATTTAAGATTTAAAATTTTCAGTCTCGCTATTTTACATCAGTGAGCAAACTACGGGCATGATCGCGAGTGATCTCTGTAATCGTAACGCCGCCTGACATTCTCGCCAATTCATCAATTTGCGCTTTATCTTTTAGAATTAAAAGCTCGCTTTGGGTCTGCTCGTTATGATGCTTTTGTACTAGTATATGCTGATGTGCTTGCGCTGCAACTTGCGCTTGATGAGTGATGGCGAGTAGCTGCTGAGTCTGCCCCAGACTACGTAGTAGCTCGCCGACCACCTGCGCCGTACCGCCACTGATGCCAACATCGACTTCATCGAACACGAGCATTGGCTTGGCAGCATTATGATCGCTACTAGTCGCTTGTAGTACTTGCATCACTAGCGCCATCCGTGACAGCTCACCACCTGAGGCAATCTTATGTAGCGGCTGCATCGGCATTCCAACGTTAGCGCTAAATAACAGCTCGATATCATAGTAGCCTTGAGCATTATACAGCGCCTCAGAAGATTTCTTAGTAAACACAAACTCGCAGCGCGCATTCGGTAGCGCTAAAGGCTGGAGTTGCGCGACTAGTTGGGCACAGATTGTCGGGGCGACTTTTGAGCGAGAATTATGCAGTTGTTTTGCGGCAGTCAGATACTCTTGCCAAGCTTGCTCGATTTGAGCCGCTAGGGCATCACCAGTCGGCTCATTCTCTAGCTGATCTAATTGCTGTTGCCAGTCATTAGCCTCAAAGATCAAGTCCGTAGCTGGCAAGCCGTGCTTGCGAGACAATCGATGTCCTAGGCTTATGAGACTATCCAAGGTTTGCAAGCGTTCAGGATCAGGCAGTTGCTGTTCAGCATAATCAGAGAGTAGAGCCGTCACTTCTGTAATTTGCTGCTGTGCTAAATGCAATTGCTCTGAGGCTTGCTCAAAGGTTTGACTGACACTCATTTGGTTATCACAAAGCTTAATAGCTTGTCCAAGCAAGGTCATCACGTCCGGTTCATCGGTATCGTTATCGAGCAGATGTAGGCCGTGACTGGCCTCTGTCATCAGCGCCTCGATATTAGACAGCTCTTCGTGCTCAGCTTCGATCTCGCTATAGTCAACAGCGAGTAAGGGCGCGATATCGGCTAACTGACTTTGTAATAGTTGTATGCGATCTTGTCGCTGGGCGGCGCGACTAGCGATATCATCGGCGCGGCGCTTGAGCTGTTGGTAGTGCTGATAGCTAGTCGCGGTTTGTTCTGCTAGTGGAGTAATCTGTGCCATTGCATCTAACCATTGCACCACAAACTGCGGCTTTAGAAGGGCTTGCTGAGCATGTTGGCTATGGATATTGACCAACAGCACGCCCAAGCTTTTGAGCTCCGCTAAGCTGACAGGTGTGCCATTGAGCCAAGCTTTTGAGCGACCACTATTGCTGAGTTGACGACGAATCAATACTTCTGGCTCTACCAAATCTCGCTCATGACTAGCGAACCAATCGGCGACTACCTCATTATCAGTGACATCAAATTGAGCGTAGATGTCGGCATGCGCGGCCCCATGACGTACCATGGCGCTATCTGCGCGTTCTCCTATGCATAGCGACAACGCGTCGAGTAATAGCGACTTGCCAGCACCGGTTTCACCAGTGATGACATTGAAGCCTTCGGCAACGCTTAGCTCATGCTCAGCGATTAGCGCAAACTGATATAAGGTTAATGATAATAGCATCGAAGCCTCTCATAGCAGACAGTAGATAAAACAAAAAGTAGATAATACATTCTATTTATCGTCTTAAACGATGAGGTTTATTAGAAGTATTGAACGATTATTATAGGGGAATATAGGGTGAAATAAGGAAATAAATATTATTTTCTGAACGATAGTTAGGATTGACGACTAGACAACCGCGCTCTAAAGCTCAAGTTAAGATAAAAAATAATTCGATATGTTCAGCTGCATAACTATAAATATTTTAATGATTAATACTGCTAAATTCTTCTTAAGAATGGTTAGTATTATGCTTATAAACGATTATTTTCCTATAAAAATTGTATTTATTTTACAATAGCATAGCAATTATGGAGCCGTTTTTGTGTTCAAAAACTATGCCTCAGTAGTCGCTAGTTTGCATAGAATTTTCCACAATAATTCTATTGAGTTAATGACATTTCCTAAATGCTTTAACAAACTTTGTAGATATAATGTGGTAGCATAATCTCACCAAATCACAAACCTCTGTTACTTTGTATCATTGTAAGACCACACCAAAGCTCTAAATGGAGCACTTATTTTTTAGTTTAGAATAATTATTTGATAAGGAAGCCACTATGCCAGCGGCAAAATTTACTAATGTAACCGTCAATGCTCAGGCTACGATATCGTATGATGGGCGCTGTTCTAGTCACACTATTATGTTCGAAAGCGGTCAACATAAGACCTTAGGTGTCATTTTGCCTTGCGATAGTAGTGTGGAGCAATATCACTTTAGCACTAATACCTCTGAGCGTATCGAGATTATCAGCGGCGAGTGTGAAGTGAAAATCAATGGTGACGAGGATTTCAGCTATTATCGTGCTGGTCAGTCCTTTGTTGTAGAAGGTAATAGCAGCTTTAACTTACGTACTGAACAGATTGTACAATATATTTGTCATTTAGAAGGCTAGCATCGTAATTTCGTCGCTCTAGTTTTGGGTTCATATGACTTGATAAATCATTGACTAGTAATCCTGCATTCACCACAAATAGTTTCAATAAAGATAGCTTATAAAGAGGCAAATAAAATCATTACGATTTTGTCTGTCTCTTTTTTAGTTTCAGCTTACTCGTTAAGGTTTATAAGCGCTATCGTCTGTCCTATAATGCCCACTGTAGTCGGTGAAAAGTAATATCGATACCGCACGTACTGCTGGTGCAATTTTTTCTCGCTTGCTGTGTGCTTTTCACTCCAGAGGCTGCAAAAAATTTACACCAGCAATACTGTAGCGACTTTGAAGTGTTTCAACTATATAACCAAACTTATTTGGCATCCCTTATTCTTTAATCAATAGGTCTTATTATGGCAAAACCCAGTTATTTTTATGGTATTCACGCCATTGATGCATTACTTGAGCATCGTCCCTTAGACGCGCTCAGTTTATTTGTGCAGCAAGGTCGTGAGAGTGATAGCCATGTTCAAGCTATCATGGTCACCGCGCAAGATAATGGAATAAGTATTCAGCCCACACAAAAAGATAAGCTAACACAACTATGTGGTAGCCCGCAGCATCAAGGCGTGGTTATGCATGCTCGTCCCTTAGCTTTTGCTGACGAAGGGATATTAGATAAAGTCATGGCGCAAGAGGATTGCTTACTACTCGTGTTAGATCAGATCACCGATGCTCATAACTTTGGCGCGTGTTTGCGCACTGCAGTAGCTATGGGTGTTGATGCCGTAGTCTGTCCTAAGCATCATGCGGCTAGCTTGACACCAACGGTTGCAAAAGTATCTGTAGGCGCTGCTGAGATGATGCCGATTATTAGTGTTACTAATTTGGCACGTACCTTGTCACAGATCAAAAGTGCGGGCGTCTTTGTTTTTGGAACTGCTTTAGATGAGAGTGCGAAACCGATACATGAGGCTGATATGACGGGCAAGACTGCGCTAATCATGGGGTCTGAAGGGGAGGGCATGCGCCGGCTTACCCTTGAGAGCTGTGATGAGCTAGTCTACATACCGATGTTGGGTAACGCGCATGGCAATCTACAAAGCCTAAACGTCAGTGTCGCGACTGGTATGGCACTATATGAAATTAATCGGCAGCGTACTTTAGGGTCCGCGCAAGGCTAAGATAGTCTTGATGTAGCGGTTCAAGCTGCGAGTGTAGCGCCGCTAAATCATTGTTATTGATGACCACATCATCAGCATAGCTATTACGCACTTCACGCCCCAACTGATTGGCCATAATGGCTTTAATCTTAACTGCGCTTTGAGCATCACGTGAGCTTGCGCGTTCGAGCTGCGTACTCTCTGAGGCATCGACCACGAGGATTCGCTGACATAAATTAGCGAGTCCGGCTTCTGCTGCTTCGATGAGTAGTGGCGCTGATAGAATAATATAGTCTGATGTGCTAGCGATAAGCTGTTCTTTTGCCGCCTCTCTGATCGCTGGATGAGTGATAGATTCAAGCTCAATTAGTGCTTCAGGATGCGTAAAGACATGCGTTCTCATCGCCGCACGATCCATCTCCCCTCGCTCATTAATAGCCCAAGCGCCAAATTTCTTTTGAATCTTACGTAAAGTATCGCTACCTTTAGCGACTACCTCGTGAGCGATGACATCAGCATCGATAATATCGATACCTTGCTCGGCAAACCAATTGCTAGTCGCTGATTTACCACTACCGATACCGCCAGTTAACCCCACAACTAACTTTTTATTTTTACCCGTATTCATCATTTGTGGGTTCGTTGTAAAGTTGTGGTCATAAGCTGGTGAGGAAGAGCGGTCATTTATAGTCATAATAGCAACTTATTTTGTCAATGAAGAAGAGAGAGGCGGCTTGCGTTACAGTCTAAGGATGATATTAAAGTAGAGATATAATTCGTTCATAGTGGTAAAGATTATCGCTAATATACAGGTCACTTAACCCTATTATAAAGAGATCCAGCTTGTCATTAACTATACATTCCCAAATACCAGTTGATAATGTCCGAACCATACAATAAAGCGATGATTCCAGCTACCGCGATATAGGGTCCAAAAGCAAAAGGTTTACTTTCGCCTTGTTTTTTCATCAAAATAATACCAACGATAGAGCCTAGCAATGAAGATAATAGAATAATCAAAGGCAGCATCATCGGTCCAAGCCAAGCACCAAGTACCGCTAACAGCTTGAAATCACCCTGACCCATACCGTGCTTTTTGGTAATCAGATAAAATATTTTTACCACTATCCATAAAGACAAGAAGCCTAGCAGTAAACCCCAAATCGCTTGGGTAGGACTGACAAACCAGCTTTGTGAATTGACGGCTAATCCTAGTCCTGCTAACGGAAAAGTCAGTCTATCTGGCAGTAGCTGAGTATCGAAATCTATGCCGGTTAGCGCAATCAGCGTCCAAACCAAGACTAAGGCAGACAGTCCAGGAGCCGTCACCCCAAAGTGATAAATAACCAAAGCGGATAATACCGCGGTCATCAGCTCAACGATAGGGTAGCGCAGTCCGATAGAGGCTTTACAACTAGAGCAGAGACCACGTAGCACTAGCCAACTTAGCAGCGGTATATTCTCATACCACTTGATGTTGTGAGCGCAGTGCGGACAACGTGATGCCGGACGACTCAAAGTAATGGGCGTGTCATCAGCAACGGCTTGACGCAAAAATGCGGACTGCTCAGCATTGATGTCGGACTGCTGCGATAAAAATTCGCTGCATTCTTGTCGCCAAGCATAGTACATCATCAGTGGAACACGATGAATCACAACATTCAAAAAACTGCCTACACAGAGACCTAATAGTCCAAATACTAGGAGCGCAATGCTCATGTTATTCTGTAATAATTCTATCAATTGCATCTAATCTTAGCCTTTGAGTGGTTGCCTTAAAACGACGAGTATGAAGCGATCGATTGGGATAGCTGTTGGCTAGCCTACTACAGAACCCATTTGGAATATCGGTAGATACATCGCAATAACGAGACCACCAACCAGTACCCCAAGTACGGCCATAATCAACGGCTCCATTAAGCTAGTTAAGCCATCCACGGCATTATCAACTTCACTCTCATAGTGAGTAGCTACCTTATCGAGCATCTCCTCCAAGCTCCCAGATTCTTCACCAATACCGACCATCTGAATCGCCATGCTGGGAAATAAATTGGTCGAGCGCATCGAAAATTGTAGCTGCTGACCAGTTGAGACATCATTCTTTATCTGCTGAGTGGCATTGTAGAATACGACATTATTGGTCGCACCAGCGGTCGAATCGAGCGCATCAATCAGCGGCACGCCTGCGGCAAAAGTCGTCGATAGTGTCCGAGAAAAACGAGCGATAATCGCTTGGTAAGCAATATTGCCGAAGATAGGTAGCTTCAAGGTTAATCGATCTAAAAAGTCACGAAACTTTTTAGATCTTTTTTTAGCCTCCGAGAACCAAATAATTGCTGCCCCAATAACGATAATCAAAATAAACCACCACTTTTGCATCCATTCAGACATACCGACGACCATTTGCGTAAAGGCGGGTAGTTCTGCGCCAAAAGAGCTGAATAGATCCGAGAATACTGGTACGACTTTAATGAGCAAGATCATCGTTACAATTACCGCAACCACAATAACCGCGATCGGATATTTCATAGCCTTTCTAATCTTGGATTTGAGAATCTCACTTTTTTCTTTATAAGTCGCGACACGCTCAAGCATCGTTTCAAGCGCTCCCGACTGCTCGCCTGACTCTACCAATGAGCAAAACAGATCATCAAAATAGCGCGGATGCTTACGTAAAGCACCAGCAAAAGTACCACCCGCTTCGATATCAGCCTTGATGGACAACACCAATACTTTCATGCTTGGATTATCTAGCGAGTCTGCGACAATCTCAAAAGACTGTGTCAAAGGAATACCCGCTTTTATCATTGTCGCTAGTTGCCGCGAAAAGATAGCGATGTCGATAGGCTTGATGGCTTTTTTGAAGGTAAATAAGGCTTTTGGCTTTTTCTTGATGGCTTTGACGACGATACCTTGCTTACGTAAGGTCGCCTTTGCTAATTCCAAACTGCGACTAGTGGTCTCACCTTTTACTTTTTGTCCACGGCGATTGACACCGTCATAGACGAAATCTAGTAGCATATCAGTTTTAACTTTTGCCATCAGTCTCTCCTAAAAATCCATTTAATGTTGTTAATCTAAGGGTGATGCGGTCGTAGTAAGTCCTCATTCTATCTCGGCACTACTTATAATGTGAGACTTGTCATTGACTGTACCGCCACCCTTTTATTCAGAGGTGACCCGCAGCATCTCTTGAATGGAGGTGATGCCCTGTAATACTTTCATAATACCGGAGCGTCGCAAATCACGAAAGCCGTTTTTGAGTGCCGCATCCTTGATATCAATGGCGTTACCATCTTCCATAATGATGCGAGAGATATCTTGATTCACTTTCATAACCTCATAGATACCGACTCGACCTTTATAGCCTTCACGGCATTCACCGCAACCAACAGGCTCATAAATAAAGTTGTTTGGATTATCTAAGTCATTATCAGTAAAACCGATCTCAAGTAAACTTTGACGCGGAATATCGATAGGTTTTTTACAGTTTTGGCATAAGCGTCTAGCTAGACGCTGAGCGATGACTAGATTGACTGAAGTGGCAATGTTAAATGAAGCAACGCCCATATTTTTTAGACGGGTTAAGGTTTCAGGGGCTGAGTTGGTGTGGAGAGTCGAGAGTACTAAATGACCGGTTTGTGCTGCTTTGATCGCAATCTCAGCGGTTTCTAAATCTCGAATCTCACCGACCATGACAATATCTGGATCTTGACGTAGGAATGACTTGAGGGCATTAGCAAAAGTCAGACCAACTTTTTGATTGACGTTGACCTGATTGATACCTTCAAGATTGATCTCTACAGGATCTTCAGCGGTTGAGATATTGGTCTCGCCGGTATTAAGAATATTGATACCCGTATAGAGTGAGACTGTTTTACCTGAGCCTGTTGGTCCAGTAATGAGTAACATACCTTGCGGCTTATTTAAGGCTTCTAAGAACATCTCTTTCTGATCTGGCTCATAGCCTAACGCCTCGATACCTAGCATCGCTGATGAGGGATCTAAAATACGTAAAACGATTTTTTCACCGAACAATGTCGGTAAGGAGTTTACCCGGAAATCGATCGCTTTATTTTTGGAAAGTTTGAGCTTAATACGCCCATCTTGTGGCACACGGCGCTCAGAGATGTCCATTTGTGACATCACTTTTAGACGTGCTGCAATCTTGGTGGCGAGCTGCACTGGCGGGTTAGCCATTTTTTGCATAACGCCATCGACCCGAAAGCGTACTCTGTAAGTCTTCTCGTAAGGCTCAAAATGTAAGTCAGAAGCACCCATACGAATAGCATCGACGAGCATTTTATTAATGAATTTGACAACAGGCGCCTCATCGACGCTAGTGTTGAGCTTACTGTCGCCTTCCTCTTCTTCACTATCCTCAAAATCAACGCTTAAGTCGCTGTCAGCAAAGCCACTGAAGCTTTGCATCGTATCGGCATATATTTTATCGATCCGTTTTTTGAGTTTGTCTTCTTCAACGATGACCGCAGCTACCGAGAGACGCGAGTTAAAGGCTATCGCATCAATAGCATCGATTCTAGTAGGATCGCTTAATGCGACAAAGAGCTGTTGCCCACGCTTAAAAATAGGCAAGGCATTGAACTTGCGGACGATATTTTCATCGACCAAGTCTTTGGGCGCTATACCATCTTCAAGTGCGTTCAAATCAAATAAGGGATCGCCAAATGACTCTGAGAGCAATTTTGCAAGCTCGTAGGCGTTAGCCATCTTATGCTCTACCAAATAAGAAACCAGTCCTATTTGCTGCTGCTGTGACTCGGCCTGCGCCGTTTGCATGTTTTTCTCGCTAACGACTCCCTCGCTGATAAGTTGCTGCGCCAGACTCCCAAATTTACTGACAGCGGTAGACATAAACCCTCCTTGATACTATAAGTGATGCCAAAAAGTGATGCCAAATATGGTAAATGCCAAAAATGAGAACCATGCCAAAGCTTTAAAGCAGCAAAAATCCCAACTTATAAGGTATTTTTAGCGCTAACTCTGGCTTAATAGTACCAACCACTGATGATCGATAATTGGTTTTTAGTACGAGTTATTGATAAATGACGAATAACGGTTAATTATAGGCAAAATTTTTATAAAAAACAGAATTGTTTGAGACGTGATGCGAGATAAAGCTAATCTCGCCAGTCTATTTGACTTCTTTCTTTTTTTATTAGTTTACCGATCGTTTATATCGAAATATCATGCTCTCATCCTAGCCGATCCCAACAGTAGGCTTAATGAGTATGGCTCGAATCAGCTTATACTATAGCCCTTGTTAAATATTTGTTATACTGACGCGCACAATAGCCACATTGGCAATGACAGATGAAACAAGGTAGATGAGTTATGCAAGCTTGGGTAATTGGCAATTGGAAACAAAATCCGGCAACCAAACGCGAAGTCGAAGCTTTACTAGAGGATATAGTGGCTACCATCGACAGTGGTTTACTCAATAGCGACCATAAGTCAAGATGCCAACTAATGCTTGCACCGAGTTGTATCCATCTATCAGCGGTCAGTAGCCGTCTACAAAACACTTCTATACTGAGTGCCTCGCAAGACATTAGCGCTCATAGTGCGACTGTAGGAGCGTACACTGGCGATTGTTCAGCGCAGCAAATGGTGGACGCTGGTGCTACTTGGACTATTTTAGGGCATTCTGAGCGTCGTCAATATCATCAAGAGTCTAATGATGGTTTGTTACAAAAGCTGATTTGTGCGTTAAATCAGAATCTTGGCGCGGTTCTGTGCATTGGTGAGACCCAAGCACAGCACGATAGCGAGCAAACTATTGCAGTTATCAACGAGCAGTTGCAAGTGATAAGAACGCTACTAGAGCAACCTTTAGCGCAGCAACTAGATCTTGAACATACTTTAACCGAGCGTTTGATTATTGCCTATGAGCCAGTATGGGCGATTGGTACTGGCAAAGTGCCGACAGTCGCTGAGGTTAGTGCCACTCATGAACACATCAAGCAAGAGATTGCGCGTTTTGCGCCAGATCTGCCACCAGTAACGGTATTGTATGGCGGTAGTGTTAATGCAAATAATGCGGATAGTTTTGCGGCAAGCTCGATGATAGATGGGGCATTAGTTGGTGGCGCTTCTTTAAAGGCTGAGAGCTTCTTGGCGATTGCAGCAGCGTTTAGTTAGATAGCAGCCAGTTAAAGAGCGGTCAGTTTGAAGTCTATTTATGACAACGAGACGTTATCATAAGGGATCAGTTCATACGCTGTGATATTAGACGCCTGCTTTTAGTTTTATAAGTCGTAATAAGTGATTTAACACTGCCCTTGTAATCGTGTACAATGCGCCTTATTTATAGATTTTCGAGCATCTAGACTGTTCAAGCATCCAGACTATCTAAATAGCAGTAAGCCAGCTGAGTGATAAAGATATCCATTCATAACTAGCCACTAGCTGACGTAGTTCATCGTTCGATCACTAGATTAAGACTCATATATATAGTTAGCAGTCGTCATTATGCGGCAAAAGAGGACACCATGTTTACGTTTATATTAGCCCTGCATATTATCGTGGCTATTGCTATGATTGGCTTGATTTTGATACAACATGGCAAAGGCGCAGACGCTGGCGCTTCTTTCGGTGCAGGCTCTTCTGGCACCGTCTTTGGCGCTGCAGGAACGGCTAACTTTCTGACTCGAGCTACTGCAGTTCTGACTGTCATATTTTTTATTACGAGTATGGCGCTAGCGGTCAATGCCCGTGAACAAGCTGAAGATCAGACTCGATTGGATACGTCGTCATTATCAGTACCAGCGACGCCGCGTCCACTGACCGAAAATCCTCAACAGTAGTTATTTTTACGCATGGCGCTTGCTATTTTCGAAGGTTAGTTTTACAATGCACCCCTGTTTTTGCAACCTTTTGTCTTATTAGTGCTGACCTCAAGCCTAGTGTAAAGTAAGACATACGGATAAGACAGGTAAATAACAGTCGTCAGTGATATCAGTAGGCGATTTAGTAATAAGCGATTGTGGTGGAATTGGTAGACACGCCATCTTGAGGGGGTGGTGGCGCAAGCTGTGGGGGTTCAAGTCCCCCCAATCGCACC
>RCMY010003074.1_pt1 | contig 14916 bp, 14 predicted proteins | sample 2041341 | NCBI WGS metagenome assembly RCMY01 (sample SAMN09708234, study PRJNA481090) | Marine sediment metagenome, whole genome shotgun sequencing project.
GTCGGGTCCGTGCCACCGCTTGATCGTTCACGGTCACCTGCCCAGCTTGAATAACGACCTTGGCTTGTCCACCCGTCGCGAGCATGCCGGTGAGCTTGAGAAACTGGTTGACATTGTAGAAAAAAACAAACTTCAGGTGGTGGGTATCTTTGAAGTGGGAGACAACTCCCTAGAACGCATATATACTAATATGGAGGAATAGATGAAAAAACCTATGAAGCTAGAGGTAGGCGACATCATAACGACAAAGAAAAACCACCCCTGTGGTGGCAATGAATTTACTCTGACTCGAGTAGGTATGGACATACGGATGAAGTGTCAGACCTGTGGCAAGGAAATTTGGATAGACAGGCCAGATTTGGAAAAACGTATTAAAAAGCTAAGCCCAATTGATGGAGAAAGGGAAGTGTAATGGAAGAAAAATTATTGCTGGGTAAAAATGTAGCCGATAGTATCAAGGAAAACCTGAAAGTTCGGGTGGAGGAATTCAAAAACAAGGGAATTGAGCCAGCCCTAGGCATCATCAGAGTGGGAGATAACCCAGATGACTTGGCCTACCAAAAGGGGGCCATCAAAGCCCTGGAATCTGTCGGCATAAAGGTGGATGTTCACCCATTGCCAGAAGATGCCCAGACAAAGGATTTAATGGACACCATGGACAGACTCAACCATGACGCAAACACCCATGGAATTCTCATGCTCAGGCCCCTACCAAAACACCTGGATGAACACCTCATTAGAAACCATATACTCCCTAGCAAGGACATTGATAGTATGTCGGATTTTTCCGCCTTCAAACCCTGTACAGCTCGAGCCGTTATAGAAATTCTAAAGTTTTATAAGATAGACCTAGTAGGCAAAAACGCCGTTGTCCTAGGAAGATCCACGGTGATTGGAAAGCCGGTGGCCTTGATGCTCATTGACGAATCCGCCACGGTAACCGTCTGCCACAGCAAGACCAAAAATCTGGCAGAAGTTTGTAAAAACGCGGATATTTTGGTATCGGCCATTGGAAGGGCCAAGTTTGTGGGCAGGGATTTTGTAAAGCCTGGCGCCGTAGTGATCGATGTGGGTATTAACTTTGAAGATGACAAACTGGTAGGAGATGTGGATCTGGACGCTGTGATCGACCTAGTTTCCTATATTACCCCTGTACCAAGGGGCGTAGGCTCTGTGACAACCAGTGTTTTAGCTCAAAATCTAGTGGACAGCATTAGGTAGCATTGGAGGGATTTTGAAAAAATTAGCAATTTTGTTATGCAGTATTTTATTTTTAGGGGCAACGGCCTGCTCGCCAAAGGAAGCAAAATCCTTTGGTAGGGAGGTCTTTGCTCTAGATACCATGTCTTCTTTTACTGTATGGACCAATGAGGAAGTTGACGATCAAAAAGCCCAGGAGCTGGTGGAAAAGGCCGAGGATCTGCTTCTTTACTATGACAGCCTCCTTAGCAGGACCGTCACCACCAGCGACGTGTTTAGGGCCAACCAGGCCGGATCCAATGAAACGCCTATCTCCCTAGAGACGGCCTACCTGATTGAAGAAAGCATCCTTTATTCTAATATGACAGGAGGATATTTTGATATCAGCATCCTCCCTGTAAAAGAGCTTTGGGACTTTAAGGCCAAAAACCCCAGGGTTCCAACTGAAGAAGAAATCAATGCCGCCCGCGCCTTGGTAAACTACAAAAATATTGACTTGGGCACCGAGGTATTTAGGGGAGAAAATGAAGCCATCAAGCTTTCCCCAGTGGCCAAGGAGACAGAAAAAGCCTGGCGCATGCTCAGGCTAAAGGAGGGAGCGCAGATTGACCTAGGGGCCATTGCCAAGGGCTACATAGCCGACAAGATTTCTGACTACCTCAAAAGCAAAGGCGTTACCAAGGGGGTCATCAACCTAGGGGGCAACGTGCTCATGATTGGGGAAAAAGAGCCGGGAACGCCCTGGAAGGTGGGCGTGCAAAATCCTGATGGGACCCAAAACAATTTTATTGCCACTGTGAGCATCAATGACCAATCCGTGGTAACATCAGGGGTTTATGAGAGATTTTTTGAAATAGACGGTATCAAATACCACCATCTGCTAAATCCGTTTACAGGCAGGCCCACAGACAATGGCCTGGTTTCGGTGACTATATTTTCTGACCAGTCCGTGGAAGGAGATGCCTTCTCCACCAGCTGCTTTGTCTTAGGACTGGATAAGGGACTGGAGCTCATTGAAAACACAAAGGATGTGGAAGCGGCTTTTATTTTAGAAAATGGAGAAATCGTCACCAGTAGTGGCATAGAGAAATATAACTTTACTATTACTTAGAGATAATTTTATATTAACTATAAGTAAATGGGAAAATATGACGATATATCCATAAGCGGGATTAAAAAATTACAGACAGGTGAGGACTATGGAAAAAAAGAATTGGGGGAAGGCCTATAAAATTGTACCCTGGAAGGAATTTTTGACCAGAAATACAATACTAGAAATACCTTTGCCCCAGAGAGATCCGGAGGACATTTCCTTTGATGGAATCCAGGACGGCAGCAGCAAAAAAATAGGGTACGTCGAGGGCAGATTAAAAAATGGCTACCCTTTTAGGCTGGAGTGCGCCCAGTACAATGGCGCCAAAGTCATCTCCGTATTTGTGTCAAAAATTGGCCTAGTGGGGGTCACAGGAGAAGACTTAGATGAATACCTAAGAGAGCAAGAACTCTATGAGGTCTATGATACAAAACCGGCCATCTACACCTACGTGGACAAAAAAAACAATGAATTTTGGAGGATAGATGTCCTCTTAGAATCTGACGGCAATATTTTTTCTTCAAGCCCCTTGTCCATTGAAGAATTTAGCTATGGCCACACCCCCCATGATTTTAGGGTGATTTTAGATGATGGAAGCAACCTTTTTAAGGTCTACTACAATGAGGCCAATGCCATTGTGGAATATGCAGTGTGTAGCAAAATAGACGATATTTTCAACCAAAAGTTTCGATGCTGTGTTTTGTCCACCTTAGAAATGCAAAAACTCAACACCGTCATGGCCCTGGGCAAAAGCGACCGAGATATTATCAAGCTCATGCAGGACTTCTTTGCCTTAAGCGATATGGAGGATCTTTTAAATCTCTTAGAAGAATACACCATAGGCTATTTTATAAGGGATGAATATTAAAAGACCATCCTACCAAGCTAAGCAAGCCACGCAAGCTACCAGCCACGCAAAAAATCCTAGATGACTCTATTTTCTACCATCTTGTAGAATAGAACCATCTAGGATTTTTATTTTTATCTATTTTTATAAAGCTCAGCCTATATCTTGTAGTCTCCTACAAATTTTTTGAAGTCGCTGGTGATATTGCCAAAGTCCTTAATGCCGTGGGTAAGGTTTTTCAGTTCATCAATAAAGCCGTTGACATTGGTATTGACGATTTGAGTGGCCGCCGAGTTTTCCTCTGAAAGGGCCGCCTGGGCCTGAATAAAATCAAAGACCTGGCCGATGTTTTTGGTCTGCTCATTGAGCTCCTCCACGGACTGCATCATCTTTTCGGCGATGGACTCCAGCCTGACATTGGCGCCTTGGGCCTGTTCAACGGACTGCTGAATCGATGTGTTTTGCTGGTTGACATTATCATACTGGGAGTTGATCTCCCCAGTGATCCCTTCAATATCTGCAATAAAGCCAAAGATATTGCTTTGGATATTTTCGGCGGCCTCAGCGGACTGCTCCGCCAAGCGCCTAACTTCCTCTGCCACCACCGAGAAGCCCCTGCCCGCACTGCCGGCTCTGGCTGCCTCTATGGATGCATTGAGGGATAAGATATTGGTCTGAAAGGCAATGTCCGATACAAATTTAGCAACTTCTTCAATTTCTCGGCCTCTTTCACGAACCCGGTTACTGGAATTTCTCAGGTTTTCAAAGTTGTGGAGCATGTTTTCCATGGCGTCTACCGTGTGGCCTAGGGAGCTGAAAGAATCATCAATGGCCGATAGGGCTGACTCCAGCTCTATCTTGTTTCTGTTTTCTTCCTCGGACAGGTTGTTGAGCCTTTCCATATTATCATGGAGAATGACAACAGTTTTTTCAGCTTCCACAGCCTGGCTATGGGAGGCCGCTTCCAATTGGTCCACCACATCGGAGATCCCCCGGCTGTTATAGTCCATATTGCTGGAAATCTGGCTAAGATCCATGCCAAAGCCCTGCATTTCCTCCGTCATGGACCCAAACTCTATGAAGTCCACGCCGATCATATTTTTGATATCTAGGAGGGACTGATGGACATCTTCAATAAAATCGCCGCCGGTTTTTATCTGATCCGTGATGACAAAGTTTTTGTCCAGCATGGCTGAAGCTTCTTTCCTAAGGTTTCGGATGGGCTGGCTGAGGGCAAAGTAGCTGATATAACCTAAGATAATGGTCACCAAGGGGTAAAGGACTGCCGGACGATCCCCAAAAAGGCCTGCCCTATTCAAAAGCGGGATCAAGCCCGCTGACAGGATTCCCGTCATCAAAGCGATTTTAAAGCCCATATCCCTGACAAATCCCAGAGACAGAATCTGGTTGAGGGGGTACTTTCGCACATGGACCACCTCATAGGGAAAGGTCAGCTTGAGGGTGAGGGTTCCACTTTTTCTTTCCACCTCTTCCACCTGGACAGATTCTTTAAAATGCTCAAACACCCCATCTATAAGGCCCAAAAAGTATTCAAACATATTTCTCTTGGAGGCGTAGGTCAGATAGACCACATGTTTGTTTTGGATCTTCATATCCATGGAAGGCGGGTTGGAGCCGGGGATCTTTTTGCGGACCACCTGATGGACATCGTTCATGGAATTCAAAAACAAGTAGGCGTTATCCTTCTTAAAAAACAGGGAATAGCCTTCATAAAAGGCCTTGAGGTTGTCCCGCCCGATGATTCTCCACAGCTTGTCAACAGTTATATTGGCGTCCTTGGCCACGCTATTCATAAAAGTGTTCACCTTTTGGTCATCGATATTGTCCAAGGGAGAGATGGGAGCATCTGGATTGATGCCGGCATTCTTCATATTGTTATACACATACTGGGGATAAATCTTCTTTAAGGTCTTCACCCAGGTGCTTACTACAGTTCCTTTCAAATTGTCCTCCTAATGCGAATTTGTCTTTAATGATTTCTATATGATACCTAATTTTGTGCCAAATGATAATATGTTTTAACAGGTATCATATAATTATCGTCAAAACACGCAAAAAGTTAAGCGGGATTTTGGCCAAAAAAGAAAAAAAGTATTGCATCTCATAAACAAAAAGGTTACAATACTAATATTATAGGTTTTGACATAGAGGAGGATTGTAAAATGAAAAAGCACATTAAAACGCTTACAACAAACAACTTAAAAACAGATGCGGAAAAAAAGGGGTGCGGCGAATGCCAAACGTCTTGCCAGTCAGCGTGCAAAACTTCTTGTACAGTAGCCAACCAGGAATGTGAGAGATAAGTCTGCATACATACCGGGATGGTTATGGTCCCGGTTTTTTTTATACCTAAAATTCCCAGTAGTTTACTAGGGATTCCCCAATGAGAAAGGAAAAGAAGATGATATACGAAAACATAGTGGATTTAATAGGCAAGACACCTTCCGTAAGACTCAATCATATTGTGACTGAAGATATGGCAGAGGTTTATGTAAAGCTCGAATACTTCAACCCAACCGGCTCTATCAAAGACAGGGCCGCTATGCAAATGGTTAAAGAAATGGTCCTTTCAGGCCAGCTCAAAAAAGGGGACACCATTGTAGAGCCCACCAGTGGCAATACAGGGATTGGCATTGCCATGATAGGGGCAGCCAAGGGCTACAAGGTGGTACTCACCATGCCGGACACCTTATCCGTGGAAAGAAGAAGAATGCTTTCAGCCTATGGGGCCGAACTGGTCCTCACCGATGGGACCAAGGGCATGAATGGAGCCATTGAAAAGGCCAAGGAACTGGTAGCGGAAAAAGGCTATATCATGCTGAGCCAGTTTGACAATCCTGCCAATCCCCTGATTCACAGGCTGACTACCGGCCAGGAAATCCTAGAGGACTTTGCCAATTTAGACGCCTTTGTGGCCGGAATCGGCACAGGGGGCACGATTTCTGGCGTGGCTGAGGCCATCAAGGACGCCATGCCTGGAGTCAGAATCGTTGGTATAGAGCCCATTAATTCCAATGTGCTAAACGGCGGAAAGGCGGGTCCCCACAAATTGCAAGGCATAGGAGCCGGCTTTATTCCAGAAAACCTAAACCGGGCTTTGGTGGACCAGGTCATGGAGATTTCAGCTGAAGAAGCCTTTGAAATGACCAGAAAACTGGCCCAAGAAGAAGGACTTTTTGTGGGCATATCCTCTGGCGCCGCAGTGGAAGCTGCCCTTAGGGTAGCCAAGGAATTAGGCAAGGGCAAGAGGGTTCTTGTGATCGCGCCGGACGGGGGTAGCAGGTATTTATCCATAGAGGGACTGTTTTAAATGGCAAAAAACCTAAGCAAAACCCCCAAGGGCTCCTTGGGGGAGCTCCTCAGGACCTACATGGAAAAGGACCCGGCCGCCACCTCAAAAATCAGCACCTTGATCAACTACCCGGGAGTCCATGCCATAGGCTTTCACCGGGTGGCCCACTTTTTCTACAAAAAACGCAGGTTTTTTTGGTCACGCTTTGTTTCCCAGGTGGGACGGTTTTTGACAGGGATTGAAATCCATCCAGGAGCCCAGATTGGAAAAAACCTTTTTATTGACCACGGGATGGGGGTTGTCATCGGAGAAACAGCCGTGGTGGGAGACAACTGCACCATCTATCACCAGGTAACACTAGGAGGAACGGGCAAGGAAAAAGGCAAACGCCACCCGACCCTAGGGGATGGAGTTTTGGTTTCGACAGGGGCCAAGGTCCTGGGGCCCATCACTATCGGAAACGGAGCTAAAATTGGTGCCAATGCGGTGGTCCTTGCGGATGTACCTGAAAATGCCACAGCTGTAGGAATTCCAGCCAAAGTGATCAGTTGAAATTGTTATTTTGGTCAAGTCATGATATAATTTAAGCATAAAGAATATGGGAGGCGGATATGAAACTCTATAATACCATGACTAGGCAAAAGGAAGAATTTGTCCCGATGGAAGCGGGCAAGGTTAAGATGTACTCCTGTGGCCCGACGGTTTACAATTATTTTCATGTGGGCAATGCAAGGCCCTTTATCGTATTTGATGTCCTAAGAAGATATCTACAGTACAGGGGTTATGATGTGACCTTTGTACAAAACTTCACAGACGTAGACGACAAAATAATCCAAAAGGCCAATGAAGAAGGGGTTTCTCCCTTTGATATAGCCGACCGCTACATCAAGGAATACTTTGTCGATGCAGATGCCCTAGGCATAAAAAGAGCCGATGTTCACCCTAGGGTGACAGACAACATAGAAGAAATTATTGAATTTATACAGGAGCTAATCGAAAAAGGCTATGCCTATGAAGTAAGTGGAGATGTCTACTATGACACCCAAAAATTCAAAGATTACGGCAAGCTCTCTCGGCAAAATCTGGCAGAGCTCAATATAGGTGCTCGGATTGAAGCCAACACAGACAAGCACCACCCAATGGATTTTGTCCTGTGGAAAAACAAAAAAGAAGGCGAAATCGGCTGGAAGAGCCCTTGGGGAGAAGGAAGACCAGGCTGGCACATCGAATGCTCCGTCATGAGCAAAAGATACCTGGGAGACTCCATCGACATCCACTCGGGAGGCCAGGATTTGATTTTTCCCCACCACGAAAACGAAATTGCCCAAAGTGAAGCCAGATCCGGCAAGACCTTTGCCAACTTTTGGGTCCACAATGGCTACATTAATATAGACAACGAAAAAATGAGTAAATCCCTGGGGAACTTTTTTACAATCAGGGAAATTTCAGAAAAAATGGATCTGGAAATCGTGAGATTTTTTATGCTCAGCGCCCACTACAGGGGACCGGTCAACTACTCGGCAGACCTATTGGATCAGGCCAAGGCCGGCATGATGAGGCTTTATAATTCCAGAGATATGCTAGAGTTTTTGCTAAAAAACGCTGACGGCACCATGAAGCCAGAGGAGATAAAGGACAAGGAAAAGCTGGAAAGCTACAAGGCAGAGTTCATCCAGTCCATGGACGATGACCTCAATACGGCAGATGGGATTTCTGATATATTTGAACTAGCCAGTCACATTAACCAGACGGCCAATGAAAATAGCTCAAAGGAATACCTTCAGGCAGCCTTTGATATCTTTTCAGAGCTCACCGGGGTCCTTAATATCATTCAAAAGCATGCCTCTGTCGATGAAGAAAAGATTAACCACTTGATTGAAAAGCGGGATCAAGCTAAACGAAACAAAGACTTTGCCCAAGCAGACCAAATAAGGGATGAGCTTAAAGATATGGGCATCGAGCTACTGGATACAAGAGCAGGAACTACATGGAAAGAAATACAGTAAAGATGGAAGAAAATTTTATAAAAACCAGCCCCGCCAATATGGAATCGGACCCATCCAGCAGCACCTACGGAGGGATTGCTGCCATGAACCCCTTGGTTTTGGCCTATATTGGGGATGTGACCTACGAAAAAGAAGTGCGAAAGAGAATTGTAATCGAAAATCCCAACGATAAAATAAACGCCATCCACAAGAAAACCGTTGAATTCTCCAAGGCCATGAGCCAGTCCAAGGTGGTCAATGCCCTCAAGGATGCCCAGGTACTGACAGAAAAAGAATGGTACTTTGTAAAAAGAGGCAGAAATACCCAGTCCTCTACCCCAAAAAACGCCAATGTGACGGACTACAGGTATGCCACAGGCTTTGAAACCATGATAGGCTACCTAGATTTGTCCGGACAGTACAAGAGGATTGGCTATATGGTGGACTTTGCCTTCAAGGTAGTTAACGGCTAAGAGAATCAAGAGACAAGGTTGAGATAAGGTTGTAGACAAGCAAGAGACTAGGCTGTAGATAAGGTTGTAGTCAATGTGAATCAAACCCAGGGGCTGCCGGATTTTGGCAGGCCTCTAGGCGCCTAAAAGAAACTTTGCTGAAGCGCTTCTTCAGCAAAGTTTCTTTTTTTGTTTACAGCGGGCTTTACATCCAGGGCTGACTGCAAACCCCCGTCTGACTTTAGATCCCAAAGGGCGGCCTTTAATCCTCAATGCAGGCTTTAAACCCAAAAGACTGATTTTTAAATCCCTAGGCCTCAATCTCACTCAACAAAACTAAAAAATAAGTCGAAATTTTAACTTTAGCTTAAAAAATACACTGTTTAAATTATCAGAAAAATGATTTTACCATCTTGCATAATTTCAGGATAAAACCCTGCAAAACCAAACCCAAGGGGTCCGTCCCTGGAGAAGAACTAAAACGAAGAATCGTTTTCCGCCAGACGGCTTTTATTTACCGCCCTTGATAGGACTTGCTTGCATGAAATAAATTTCAAAAGGCCCCCCGGAGGCTTTCTGAGGGGAAATTGTGTATTTTTTGTAAAAAGATTACGCAATAATTCCACAAAATAGGATAATATGATTGACAACTTGTAGGATTATGTATATAATCAACAAGTAGAATATTAGAAAAAATTGAGGCAATCTAGGCATCGGCCCTTGGCAGGTGGTTAGATTTTCAGTACATACTCTAATATTCGTATCCGACTAAAACCCACATGGGTTTTAACGAAGAAAGGGGAAATTATATGAAAAGAAAATTATCAGTATTCGTAAGTCTTCTGGCGGTAACAACGCTGGTACTAACCGGCTGCGGCGGCGGAGGAGGAACTGGTGGTGACTCAGGAACTGCTAAGACAGAACTAGTCGTTGCCCAAGGTGCAGACGCAAAGTCGCTTGACCCGCACGGCACCAATGATCAACCTTCCTCAAGGGTTATGAAACAAATTTATGACACCCTTGTATACCAGACAGAGGAGATGGAAATTGTTCCTTCTTTGGCCCTAAGCTGGGAAAGTATTGATGATCAAACAATGGAGTTTAAACTTAGAGATGATGTAAAGTTCCACAATGGAGAGGCTTTCACAGCAAATGACGTTAAGTTCACCTTGCTTAGAGCATTAGAATCTCCCAACGTTGGACATATCGTTGAGTCCATTGACCCGGACAAAATCATCGTAGTAGATGAGCACACGATTCAGATAGGAACCCTCTATCCGTTTGCACCACTTCTAGCTCACCTAGCTCACACAGGCGCTTCCATGCTAAATGAAAAAGCCGTAACAGAAGCTGGAGAAGCTTATGGAATCGAATCAGTAGTAGGAACAGGTGCCTTCAAATTTGAAAGCTGGGCCAACGGAGACAACATCGTTCTTGTTAGAAACGATGACTTCTATGACGAACCAGCCAAACTTGAAAAAGTTACTTTCAGGGCCATCCCTGAAAACACAAGTAGAACCATCGAACTTGAAACAGGCGGAGCTGACATTATATATGACGTGGATCCAAGTGATGTAACGAGAATAGAAGATAACGAAGAATTGGTACTTGTAAGAGATCCAAACTTCTCTACAACCTACATCGGATTCAACTGCCAAAAAGCCCCTTTTGACAATGTAAAAGTTCGTCAAGCGGTAAACATGGCACTAGATAAAGAAGCAATTGTAAACAACGTATACAAGGGAACAGGCTACCAGGCAAAAGGACCTCTAGGACCAAACGTTTGGGCATCTAACCAAAACCTTGAGCCATATGCCTACGATCCAGACGCTGCAAAAGCACTACTTGCTGAAGCAGGATTCCCTGATGGATTCTCTACAACTATCTGGGCCAACGAAAACCAGCAAAGAATGGATATTGCAGAAATTACTGCTAACCAGCTGGGAGCCATCGGCATCAAAACAGAAGTTAAAATCATGGAGTGGGGTGCCTACCTTGATGGAACAGCTGCCGGAGAGCATGATATGTTTATCCTAGGATGGGTAACAGTAACGGGTGACCCTGACTACGGTCTGTATCCTCTATTCCACACAGACATGTGGGGAGATGCTGGTAACAGAACATTCTACTCAAACCCTAAGGTAGATGAGCTTCTTGAAAAAGGAAGAACATCCACTGATCCTGCCGTGCGTGAAGCTGCCTACATGGAAGTACAACAAATCGTAAGAGACGAAGCACCATGGATATTCACATGGGGTGGAGAAAATATATCTGGTACAGCTGCAAACGTAAAAGGATTCACCCAACATCCAGCTGGACACTACAGACTATACCCAGTTTACTTTGAATAAACTTACTTTAAATAGGATTAATAATCAATAAGATTTGAGTGTAGGGAGGGAAACTTCCCTACATTCTTAGATTTGTGAAAGAATTTACTAACAATTAATTATATTATGTAAAGTCATTGTTTTTAAAAAAATCAAATAAAAAACATGAATATAAGCAAAAAAAAACAAAAAATTGCAATAAAGAAAAAGTAGATATTTCGGTTATTAATCATCTGTTATCACTAATCTAGATGGAGGCATTATGTACAAATATATAGCGAGAAGGCTACTTCTATTGATACCGGTTATCATTGGTGTAACCTTTATCATATTCTCAATGATGTACTTTACGCCAGGCGACCCGGCAAGGATCATCCTTGGGGAATCGGCAAAGGCAGAAGACGTATCAAGACTAAGAGAAGAACTGGGACTCAATGATCCCTACTTTGTTCAGTTTGGAAACTACGTAAAAAAAGCGGTTTTGGAACAAGATATCGGTAAATCCTATGTCACAAAAAGACCAGTTGTAACTGAAATTACTGACCGTTTTCCAACAACCTTGAAACTGGCGGCATTTTCTATTGTTATCGCCGTTGTGATCGGGATACCCATCGGGATTATATCCGCCACCAAGCAATACTCATTATTTGATAACGTGTCCATGGTATTGGCCCTCATAGGGGTATCCATGCCCAACTTCTGGCAGGGACTCCTTTTGATCTTGTTTTTCTCCGTATACCTGGGCTGGTTACCATCATCTGGCTTTTCCAGTTTCAAACACATGATACTTCCAGCGGTCACCATTGGAACAAGTACCATAGCGGTCATCACCCGTATGACCAGATCCAGTATGCTTGAAGTCGTAAGGCAAGACTACATAAGGACAGCCAGGGCAAAAGGCCAAGTTGAATCAAAAGTAATAAACCACCATGCACTTAAAAATGCCCTTATCCCTATTATAACAGTAATCGGAATCCAGTTTGGCTACCTGCTCAGTGGAGCGGTCCTAACCGAATCCATCTTTGCTGTGCCGGGAGTAGGAAGGCTGATGGTACAGTCCATCAAAGAGAGAGACTTCCCTGTTGTACAAGGCTCCGTCCTATTTATAGCCGTTGCATTCAGTTTGGTAAATCTGTTGGTTGACATACTTTATGCCTATGTAGATCCAAGAATCAGATCACAGTACAAATAGTGGAGGAAAAATGAGCGAAATTAATATAGAGATAAAAGACGCAAGAAAACGAAGCCCATGGCGAGACGTTTGGCATAGCCTAAAAAAGAACAAGTCCGCCTTGTTTGGCATGGCCATCATATTTTTACTATTCTTCTTTGCTATTACGGCAGATTTTATCGCACCTTATGGCATCGACGAGCAAAATCTGGCCCTTGGAATCGTAAAACCCGGGGCTGGCTACCCAATGGGAACAGACAACTTTGGAAGAGATATCATGAGCAGAATCATCCATGGATCCAGGATCTCTCTCATGGTAGGATTTGTATCCGTATCTATCTCACTTCTGATTGGTGGCTCCTTAGGCGCCATTGCAGGCTTCTTTGGGGGAAAACTGGATAACGTAATCATGAGACTCATGGACGTCCTGTTAGCCATCCCATCCATTCTACTGGCCATCTCCATCGTATCAGCCCTAGGACCAGGACTTGTGAATGTAATGATCGCAGTTGGTATCTCCTCGATTCCTTCCTATGCAAGGATTGTAAGAGCTTCTGTTATTACCCTAAAGGATCAAGAATTCATAGAAGCGGCCAGAGCGGTTGGAACCAGTAACTTCAGAATCATTGCCAAACACCTTATTCCCAACTCCCTGGCGCCTATTATCGTACAGGCAACGCTGGGCGTAGCAGGAGCGATCCTGTCTGCTGCAGGCCTGAGCTTTATCGGCCTTGGCATACAGCCGCCAACTCCTGAGTGGGGAGCCATGCTGTCCACAGGAAGACAATATATCAGGGACTACCCTCATATCACTGCCTTCCCAGGACTTGCAATAATGATAACAATTTTTGGGTTAAACCTATTCGGTGACGGGCTAAGAGACGCTCTTGACCCAAGACTTAAAAATTAATCAGGAGGGCTTATGTCACAGAATCTATTAGAAATAAAAGGCCTTAACATCCACTATGTTACAGAAGAAGGAAGCGTAAAGGCTGTTAATAATATGAACCTAGAGCTGAATAGCGGCGAAACCCTGGGCCTTGTTGGAGAAACAGGGGCAGGCAAGACCACAACCGCCCTAGGAATCATGAGACTGGTAGCAGATCCACCAGGCAAAATCCTAAGCGGAGAAATCATCTACGAAGGAGAAGACCTTCTAAAATACACAGAAGCCCAGATGCGTAAGGTAAGGGGAAACAAAATATCCATGATATTCCAAGACCCTATGACCTCCCTAAACCCGGTACTGACCGTAGGAGAGCAAATCGCAGAAGTAATACTCTTACACCAAAATGTCAGTAAGGCAGAATCTGTTATCAAGTCCCAAAAAATGCTGGAAACCGTAGGTATACCAGGGGACAGGTACAAGGACTACCCCCACCAGTTTTCAGGTGGAATGAAGCAAAGGGTAGTAATCGCCATCGCCCTAGCCTGTAACCCCCAGCTCCTCATCGCCGATGAGCCTACCACCGCCCTGGATGTAACCATACAGGCCCAGGTTCTTGAGCTGATGAACAATCTCAAAACAGAATTCAATACTTCCATGATTATGATCACCCACGACTTGGGCATCGTCGCGGAAGTATGCGACAAGGTAGCCATTATGTATGCAGGCTCTGTGGTAGAATACACCACCAAAGAAAATCTCTTTGAAACACCTGCCCACCCTTATACCGTTGGACTATTTAACTCAATTCCTGATATAGACAGTGATGATGATAGGCTAAAGCCAATAAAAGGCCTTATGCCAGATCCAACAAACCTACCACCAGGCTGTCCTTTCCACCCAAGATGTCCAAAAGCAATGGATATCTGCAAGGTGAAAGAACCTAAGGAAACCATGATTAAAGATAACCATATGGTAAAATGTTTTCTATATGAATAGGACAGATGAGGTAAAAAATGGCAAATAAAATAATAGAAGTAAAAAATGCAAAAAAATACTTTAATACAAAAAAAGGACTGCTCCATGCGGTTGACGATGTTAGCTTCATTATAAACGAAGGTGAAACATTAGGACTTGTTGGAGAATCCGGATGTGGAAAATCAACAACGGGAAGAGTAGCCCTTAGACTCCTTGACGCGACAGCAGGTGAAGTATTCTATGAGGGTGAGGACATCATGAAAATGTCCAACAAAGAAATGCGTGAAATGCGTAAAAAAATGCAGATCGTATTCCAGGACCCTTATGCATCACTAAACCCAAGGATGAGCGTATCCGAAATTATAGCAGAACCACTAATTGTCCACAAAATATACAAGGACAAGGCTGAAATGGAGAAAAAAGTAATAGAACTTATGGGCACAGTAGGACTTGCTCAAAGACTTATCCACACCTATCCCCATGAGCTGGACGGAGGACGTCGACAAAGAATAGGAATCGCAAGAGCCCTAGCCCTCAATCCAAAGTTCATCGTACAGGACGAACCCGTATCCGCCCTTGATGTATCCATTCAGGCTCAGATATTGAACCTGATGGCAGACCTACAGGACGAATTTGGACTGACATACCTGTTTATTTCCCA
>RCMY010003075.1_pt1 | contig 14915 bp, 14 predicted proteins | sample 2041341 | NCBI WGS metagenome assembly RCMY01 (sample SAMN09708234, study PRJNA481090) | Marine sediment metagenome, whole genome shotgun sequencing project.
CGGGCGGTATCTAAAATCATGGCTGAATCCGTATCCAAAAAAGCAAGACTGGACAAGTGGCTGTGGGCGGCGCGCTTCTTCAAGACGCGCAGTCTTGCGAAGAAAGCCATCGAGGGTGGCAAAGTGACTTACGACGGCGCGCGGGCGAAAGTCAGCAAGGAAGTGAACGTCGGTGCCAGTCTGACCATACGCCAGGGCTGGGATGAAAAAACCGTACACGTAGACGCGCTCGCCGAACAGCGCCGTGGTGCCACCGAGGCTGCCGAGCTGTATACGGAAACAGCCGACAGCATTGAAAAACGCAAGCAAACGGCTGCGCAGCGCAAGGTGTTCAGAGAGAGTATGCTGCCGCCGGAACAGCGACCTACAAAGAAACAACGACGGGTGCTGGAACGCTTACGCGAGCAGGACTACGACTAGTAGGATGCGCCGTGCGCACCTTAACTCTGTGCGACGATCCGGCTCCGCGTGCGCACGGCGCACCCTACGGACTTGATCCAACACACCCTACGCGATTGATTTAGAAGGAAGTAAAAGTGCAAGACGCAGTACAACGCTTTACCCTGGAACACACCGGCATACGCGGTGAAATCGTGCGCCTGGGCCACAGCGTACAACAAGCCACGGCAAACCAGCACTATCCAGCCGTAGTGCGACAAACACTCAACGAATTCTTCGCCGCCACAACTCTGCTCAGTACGACCTTAAAATATGACGGGCGACTGATTCTGCAGGCTAGATCAAACGGTGAGATTCCACTCATTATGGCCGCATGCCATAGCAACGGTAGCATCCGCGGTATTGCCAGAGGTGCGGCGCAGGCTGCCAGCGAGAACTTTAGCGAGCTGCTCAGCGGCGGCACGCTGGCAATGACCCTGCAGCCCGATAAGGGCGAACAATACCAGGGCATTGTGCCGTTGCAGGGCCAGTCACTGGCGGCCTGCCTGGAATTTTATTTCGCTCAGTCTGAACAGCTGCCAACCGCATTCTGGTTCGCCAGCACGCCACAACAGGTGGTGGCGCTGATGCTACAAGTACTGCCCTCGCAGCAATCGGTGACCGATGACTGGCAGCAAGCCGTGCAGTTTGGCGCCACGCTAACGACCGAAGAAATGCTGACGGTAGACAACGAGACTCTACTCTACCGCCTGTTCAACAGCTTTGGCGTACGTTTGCATAGCAGCAAAGCCATTGCGTTCGACTGCAGCTGCAGCAAGCAACGCTGTTTAAACGCGGTGCATACGCTTGGCCAGGCTGAAGCAGAGAAGCTGCTGCAGGAACAAGGCAATATCAAGATGGACTGTGAATTTTGCGGCCAACATTATGAATTCGGCAATGCTGAGATAGCCCGACTATTTGGCGTTGGCGGTTCCAGCACTGTGCATTAATATCCTAGCGACCGCTAGCTATAACACATATCATAAGCCGCTCTCCCAAGTGGGCGTACACGAAGTACAGAACAACAAAGTTTAAGGGTTTTCCATGGCTTTAGTGTTTAACAAGTTACCATTGATGTTAGCCATGACGCTGGCAACGGCCTCGGCACTAGCCGATGACCGACTAGTGCTTGAGGAGGTAGTCATTACCGCCCAGAAGCGCACACAGAGCCTGCAAGATGTGCCTATCTCGGTCACCGCGCTGCAAGGCGAGAAACTGCAGGATGCCGGCATTGCCAATATGGCGGCCATGGCCGACTACGTGCCCAATTTGTTTATTGCCGAAGCAGCAGCCAACACCAATATTTATCTGCGTGGTATGGGGTCTGGCAATAACCAGGCGTTTGAACAATCGGTGGGTATGTATATCGACGGCATCTATATGGGCCGTGGCCGACAATACCGCTCACCGTTTGTTGATGTTGAGCGGATAGAAGTATTACGCGGGCCGCAAGGCACTCTGTTCGGTAAAAATACGGTAGCCGGAGCGATTAATGTCATCACGGCGTCGCCCACAGGCGGCGATGCGCTCAACGGCAGTATCGCTGTCACCGCTGAGGAAAATAGCGGGCGCATTGCCGAGGGCCATCTCAGCGGCTCACTGTCCGATCAATTTGCGCTGCGCGTCGCCGGCAAATATCGTGAAACAGACGGTTATATGGAAAACACCTTTCTCAATGAAGACGAACCGGCTCTCGAAGACACGCTGTTGCGGATTACTGCAGTGTGGCAGCCCAGCGACGATCTCAACATCAATCTCAAATACAGCCATGCAGATTATCAACGTAGCGGCGCGCCTTCAGCGACAACCCTGTACCTGGATCCCACCAGCCGCGATCAGTTGCTACCCAACCGCTCGCCTTTTGCGAATTTCGCTTATCAGATAATTGATGCAATCTACCCAGAGCTGGTCGAACAGTCGCAGCAAGAGTTCACCACCTATAGAGACAACAACCTGGGGCCGGACCGTACTGGCTTAAATGTAGGCAAGTATCCCAACAGTAGCGACAACCAAACCGACAATATTGCCCTCAAGCTGGACTGGCAGCTGGCGAATGCTACCTTGACTTCGGTGACCGGCTGGTCAGCTTACGAAATGGTCGACGGCTTGGACGCAGATCAGCTGCCGCTGCAGCTACTAGCTCGCGATGACGATCAGGAATTTACCCAGTTCTCCCAGGAATTTCGTATCACCTCTCCAGGCGACGAATTGTTCGACTACATCGCAGGGGTTTACTACGAGCAAAGCGATCTGGAAATTGATCGCCGCGTTACCATCGACACGAATCTTGGCGGGCTAACACCTCAGCTATCGGGCCGCGACAATTTACTGCTGGAGCTTACCGGCGAGCTATACGGTGCTGATCAGGCCGGCAGAAACCACTTCTATCAACTCGACTCAGACTCGTGGGCGGTGTTTGGTCAAGGTACTTTTAATGTCTCCGACGCTTTCTCAATAACGCTGGGCTTGCGTTACACACGGGAGAATAAAGATGTTGAGAGCGTGCAGAATCTTTTTGACAGCAATCTCGGGCTGGATGTGGCCAACACTAATCCGTTCCTACTCGGCCTGCAGGCGTCTATCTTCAATGCATACGCCTATAACTACAACGAAGACCGCACCACCGACGCCTTGCTGCCCGCGCTCAAACTGCAGTGGAACGCAGACGACAATACCTTGTTGTATTTGAGTTTATCGCAAGGGTTCAAAAGCGGCGGTTTTACTGCGGCAGATGACGGCGCGCCAGGCGGCTTGCAGCAGGGTGAATTCGCGCCGTATGACCCAACCGTACCTAACGAAGATTTTGAGTTTGAAGACGAAGAGGTGGACGCGTTGGAAATAGGCGGCAAACATACCTTGTTGGGTGGTGGCATGACGCTCAACTGGGCTGCGTTCTACACCAAATACGACAACCTGCAAATCGCGGTGTTTAAAGGCCTTGGATTTGAAGTAACTAATGCCTCGGCAACAGTACAAGGTATAGAGCTGGACATGGTGTGGCAGGCAACCGAGCACCTGCGCGTAGGAGCCGGCGGCAGCTGGCTGGATGCTGAGTTCGACGACTTCGCCGACGCCCCCTGCACCACCATCCAAATCGACAACGACCCGCTGTGTGGAACTGGAACGCCTGGCGCGGCGAACAATGACCTGGCAGGCGAGCCTGCAACCTACGCGCCTGAATACAGCGCCAGTCTGTTCTTTGACTACGCCATTAGCATTGGTAGCACCAGCATGGAATTTTTCACCGCCGGCGAAGCGAACTACAAAGACGAGTTTTTTTCTGCTGGAGACAACGACCCGCTGGATAAAATCGACAGCTACAGCAAAGCCAACCTGCGCTTCGGCTTGCGCGCCGATAGTTGGGAAGTAGTGGCGTTTGGGCGTAATATTTTCGATGAACAAGCCTACTCAGAGGCTTTCGATGTGCCGATACTATCAGGCTCGCACGCTAACTTTGTGGACGAGGGCGCGGTGTTTGGCGCCCGTGCCAAATACTCTTTCTAAGGTAAATGGGTAGCGGCGCTGCCAAACCGCCTGCGGAGATTATTCAACCCGCATTGGCAGCACGACTGGCCGCTGAGCATTACGGCCTGAGAGGAGAGATACACGCGCTGCCCAGCTATATCGATTTTAATTTCAAACTGCAAACCAACGCCGGCAAAGCCTACGTTATCAAGTTTGCTAACCCCGCCAGCAACGTAGCCATACTCACAATGGAAAACGCTGTCATGCGACACCTGGCAGCGAAAACCCTCCCCTTCTCGCACCCCACAATACTAGCAAGCCAGCACGGTGAAAACATTATTGCTGTAGCCAGCGACAACAAAACGCGTTTCTTTATGCGCGTTATCTCATGGCTTGATGGCGAACTGTACGCTAATGTGTCGCCTCAATCGACGACCTTGCACGCAAGCCTTGGCGCTTTATTGGCAAGTAGCGCAATCGCGTTCGCAGACTTTGAACACCCGGCTGCGCATCGATCGTTTCAATGGGATATTGCGCAACTGGCCGACCTGAAGCCATTGCTGGCACTACACGACAACAAGCAAAAACGCGACCTGCTAACCCGCCATTTCGATAACTTCTGCAACAACGTACTACCCGCCATGAGCGCTTGCCCGCAGCAAGTTATTCACAACGACAGCAATGACTATAACCTGCTTACAACAACAGCCAACCGTCATACCCGATGCTCGGGCCTGATAGATTTTGGCGATATGGTGTATAGCTATCGCGTGTGTGACTTAGCGATAGCAATGGCGTATGCCCTGTTTGGCCAACATGATGTTGTCACTGCCGCGAGGGCTATCGTAGCCGGCTACGAGCGGTGCCTTGCCTTACAATCGGCTGAAAAAGACATCCTTTATTATCTTATTACCGCGCGGCTGGTGCAAAGCCTGCTGCTCTCAACGCAGTCTTATCGCGCCAATCCAGACAATGACTACCTGCTGGTTTCAGCTCGGCCGGCATGGGAGTTGCTGGAGTTTTTGCATGATTTTGGTGCCGAGAAGTTTCGCTCTTCAATGCGGGCTCCCGCAGATTAGAGAAGGAGAAAAGACCTATGCTTTCGCCCAAACGGAGCGCGCAGGAGATATTGCAGATTCGCCGCGAATCTCTCAATCCTGCAATGAGCGTGTCGTATCAGCAGCCGCTAAAAATTGTGCGCGGTGAAGGCGTGTGGTTATATGATGAGGAAGGCAGCGCGTATCTCGATATGGTGAATAACGTTAGCCATGTCGGCCACTGCCATCCCAAGGTAGTCGCAGCCGCTTGCGAGCAAATGCAATTATTGAACACCAACTCGCGTTACCTGCACGATCATCTTGCTGAATATTCTCAGCGGCTCACTGGTTTATTTCCCGAACCACTGTCGGTCGCTTTCTTCTGCTGCAGTGGTTCGGAAGCGAACGAGTTGGCGCTGCGGCTGGCGCGCGCTAGAAATAATGGTACAGAGATTATTCCTTTAGAAGCTGCGTATCACGGCACAACGCAGACCTTAATCGACATCAGCCCTTACAAACATGATGCCAAAGGTGGCAAGGGCGCACCTGATTTCGTCCACCCGGCACCGTTACCCGATAATTTTCGCGGTATTGTAAGAGACAGCCAGAATGCGGGGCCGGAATACGCCCGCTTTGTAAAGCAGGCAGCGGATGAGATCCAACGTTCAGGCAAACAGCTGCTTGCCTTTATTAGTGAATCGCAGTTGGGGTGCGGCGGCCAAATCGTTTTACCGGAGCACTATCTCCGAGATTGCTACGCAGCGACGCGCGCTGTAGGTGGTGTTTGCATCGCCGACGAAGTACAGGTCGGCTTTGGCCGCTGCGGTACGCATATGTGGGCCTTCGAACAGCAAGATGTTATTCCCGATATCGTCACGCTGGGCAAACCCATCGGTAATGGCCACCCTATGGCTGCCGTTGTCACTACCCGCGAGATTGCCGACGCATTCGCTAACGGCATGGAATATTTTAATACCTTCGCGGCGAACCCTGTTTCCTGCGCGATTGGCCTGGCGGTGCTGGATGTAATCGAAGCAGAGGGCTTGCAGAAAAATGCACTGCAGGTTGGTGAATTCCTGTTGCAAGGCATGCGCAAACTGCAGCAAGACTGCCCGGTCATTGGCGATGTGCGCGGCAGCGGTTTATTCCTTGGAATGGAGCTAATCAACAACGCGAGCGACCGTGAACCCAATGCCATCGCAGCAGACAATATCGTGCAGCTAATGCGGCACAAAAAAGTGCTGCTCAGCACCGACGGCCCTGATCACAACGTCGTGAAGATAAAGCCGCCTATGGTGCTGAGTGAAGAGAATGCTGTATTTTTTTTGGAACGGCTGGACGAAAGCTTGCAAGAGTTGAATTATAAAACAAACGATGAACCTACCGCTTTTCAAATCTTATAACATTGGTTTGACCACAAATTTGAGCCACGAATTTCCAAAAGCTGCCCTCGCGGCAACTTACCAACATAGGCATCGTTGCGGTTTTACAATACACTTTCAGCCCTAAACCGGAGGCGACAGCAGGATCCACGACCATGCTGCAATCAACACAAACGGTACGCCGAAAGCACCCGTTAACGCCAATATGGGTATCGCCGGGTTGTGTGGCATGACACCAGAAAACTCACGCGGCGTTTGTTCATCAGCATAGGCTGTGCCCAGCAGCTTCCAGCGCCACTGTCTAATTCGAAGCCCGGCAGCAAGGATCGAGAGCGTGAGCATGAGACAGAGCCCAAGGCCGAGCAATGGTAAGTGCGGAAACAATGGGTTCTGGGTGAACGGTCGTCCCTCTGCTCCAATAACGAGTGGCACGAAAAGGAAAGCCTGGCTATTCAGAAGCCAATTGACCCGTGTATTCATCAGTTCCAGCTCAAATCTGACGCCGATTAGTATGCGCTCATAGATTATGTCGCCTGCCTCAGTTCTTTCTGAGCCGAGTATCTCGTGACGCACGCTCTCTGTTGCAGTTTGTTTCTCCATGGTTTTTCGCTTCAGTAGACTCATTGACCGCAATATTACTACAGCAAGCTACAGCGTTCCCACTGGATCTATAGTTGTGCGCGGCGGGCATGCGTTTTAAAGATCATCCGCAATAAACAGCCCCGCCTGAATCGACCTCGATCACATCGAGCTTGGCCTGGAAATCGATGGTCAGGGCATTCACATTCATCGTCAGTGCAGCGACCAGCACGCGAGAAGAAATACGATGAATAAGCCTGTATTTGAACATGACGCTCGGCAAACCTTTGTACTAGCGCCCTTAATGCAAACTCCTTCAGTGATAACAAGCCCCCATTCGATCCGCCCCCATATAGCGCCAGCCGTTGTCAAAGTGGTCCACGAGGCTACTGTGCATATATTTCGAAAAACCCACTTGTTTCAGTTCAAACCGGCGAATTAGCTCAATCATCCACACCGGCACGGCGCCTATTGTCGCCTTCAGTTCCAACACGACGTTGCTGTTGTATTGCGCTTCGTCGTCGTAAATGGTTTCGGTATCGTAGTTAATGCAGCCTTGGCTGGGGTTTAGAGAATATAAATCCGTGGCATGCAGCGGGTCTTGTGGTCGATAACGCATATTGATATCGAACGTCACCCTCGCGTACTCATCGATGAGGGAAAAAAACGCCCGTCGGCGATAGCAGGTGAATATTTTCGGTTCGATCGCATACGCTTCGGCCAGCAGCATAAACGTTTGGCGGCTGATGTTTTCCTTGTCGCCTCTATTGCTTAAATCTAAATGCGGCGTTTCCTGGCGTAAAAACCCAGGCCATTCGGTCGCCTGCAAGGTGGCGCGGAACTTCTTCACGCTGGTCGCGGATTTGAATTTGATTTCAGCAAAATACGGCCCCTCCTCTCCGTCTCCATATGCCCGCACACGCATATTGAAGCGCCGGTCGGCGCCATACATGCGCTGCTTGAGAAAGTGATGGTTGGGCGTATCGAAATACAAACTGTTAACCGGATAAAACCGGTCGGCATGCGCCATCGAGTGGTGGTCGTAGGCACAGTACGGCGCCAGATAATCGGAGATGGGCTCGACCAGCGAATAGGGAATAACGTATTTCAACTCGTAGCGTTCGATCACTGGTGGCAGCGTTGACAACATCGTGTTGACTTGCATATCCAAAATTATTCTCCTCTAATCCAGTTTCTAAGCGGCCGCTCTTGCAGCCCGCCAACCATATCGAGTAGCGCAACAAAGTCGTGTAACAAGCGTATGTGGGTGCTCGCGGCGGTCTCAAGCAGCTCCAATTGATGCCGGCGCAGTACGACCAGCGCCGCCATATCGGTAGACGCGGATTGCAGCCGGTCGCTAATGGATTGCAATGCCGCCTCGTTGGCAGCGTAAGCATCGATCTGCCAGCGAATTTCACGTACGGCGTTGTGCAATGTGCCGGCAAACAATTGCTCGCTGAGATAAGCCTGTTGTTCGGCCGCCACCAGCTCGCGAACGCGCCGCTGCGAAGTGTGCGTGCGCCGGCCAAAGGGTAGTCTGAAACCAAAGGTCATATTGTAGCTGTCAATTTCTTTGTTCTCGTAGCTCAACTCCATTAGGCTAAGACCGAAGCCGGTACGGCTTTTCGCCAGCGCCATCTCCTGGCGCGCGCGGCCGACTTCCAGCGTTGCCCGTTTGTGATCGAAGGATGTCGATGCCGGCGCTACCGATAAAATGTCGACTAGGGCGCCGATCTCTTGCGGCTGAACAAGCCGGCGCGATACTTTCAGCTCGTCTGCTTGCGGAACAGTCAAATAGTCCGCAATCGTGGCGCTGCGCAGCTCCGCAGTTTGTCGCAGCAGATGCTGTGCCTCGCGCTCGCGTAACTCCAGTCGTAACGCGGCCTGCTGCAGGTCGGCAACGCTGAAGTTTGAGCCGGCAGACGCCGTCTGCTCTGACTTGAGCAAGGATCGGTCAAGCGCGAGGTATCTGTTCGTCAATGCCGTCTCAACTTCGTGGCCGGCGAGATCAATAACATGTTGATAGCGCGCGGCCAGCGCCGCGCTTAGCGACTGGTTCCATTCGGTTTTCGTCAGTTCGGTTTCAATATCGAAAAGCTTGCGCGCCGATCTACGTTGCTTGCGACTGGTAGGGCGGAAACGCAGACTGTAGGTGTCGTTCCACTCACTGCGTTCGTCACGTTCGGGCGTAATACGCACCTCCGGGTCTTCCAGCCAGTAGCTGCCGGGGGGTCGTGGTCGGTGCGCTCGCATGCGGGTGCTTAACTCCATGTCGTTGGCGAACAGGTAGTCATCCAACGTGTCGGCTGTTGTCCGGTTCGCAGCAAAAGCAAGGGCAAGAGAGACGGAAAACCAGCACAGCAGCAATGGCCGTCTACGATAGGACAAGAAATATTTCATGGCGTAACCTCCGCTGCAAACGCTTTAAATTGTGAAAACCCGTACTGGATTGGTTGCTCAAGCTGAACGCTGACTTTTTCACCCAACAACAATGCGTGATCATCTTGCAGGCGGATAACGACTTCGCGCCCCCAGGCTTGCGCCAGCGGGTTGACCTTCAGGCGCACCGGGAACTCGACGATGCGCGAGCCAAGACTTTCCACCACGCCCACATGCCAGGCAACGGCATGGGTGGAATTTGCGGACCGCACCCACACCGATTGCTCCAGCGTTACGCCATTCAAGACGTTCTCATGGATATAGCCCTTGATGAACGTCGGCTTCGAACCGTGTACCGTGACTACCGGTTCATACGGCGGTACCGTACCCCCCACCTTGAAGAGTACGCTGCCTACGCGGCCGTCAATCTTTGCATGGACGCTGAGCGCTGTTTTTTGCCGTTCGAGATTCTGCTGCTGTTTCAGCAGTTCGGCGATCTGCGCATCGACCGGGCGTTCGGGAGTTGCCAGCCGGGAATTCAGATCGCCGATTTTAGCCGACGTGGAACGCTGCAAGGCTCGCTTGCGAACCTGCAGGCTGGCAATTTCCTGTTGCAGCGGTGACGGCCCCTTCGCACTGGCATTGTCGTCTCGACCCATGCCGCCAAGAAAGCTTCTAGTCGCGCTTTGACGGGCGCGCAGACGTCTGATCTCGCTGTCCAACTCAGTCGTGGTCGCTTGCAGGTCGGCTTGCAATTGGACGATTTCGGATTGCATGGAAGCCCGCGCTTCGCGGTTACCAAACTTAAGCGCCTGGATTCTTTCCTGAATGATTTGCAGCTCAGCCTCGAGGTCAAGGCGGCGTACTTCCACAATCAAGTCACCAGCGGCGACTTTCTGACCGGAAACGAAACCGAAATTAACGATTTCCACCGGCGCTTTAAAGCGGATGGTCTGCTCCTGGTCGTCGGCTATGCCAAAGAACTGGGTGGATTCGCCGGCATAATGCAGTGAGATCGCAATCATCCCGCCCAACGCCGACAACCAGGCGAGCAGTAAGATTGCTTTTGGAAGACGGCTTTGCATCACTATAGGTCCACCGTGGCTTCTTGCATCAACACATGCACTCCCTGCACGCTGCCGAGAGTGCTGAGTTCTGTTAATAAATCATCGTGAAAAAGACCGCGGCGCAATTTAACGTGGTAGGCATAGTCGATGCGCAAACCTTGCTCGATCTCGCGCAAGGTAATGAGCGAGAACGCTTTGCAGTACTTGCGCATGATGGTCTCCATGGCAGACTTGTCGTCCGATGCCGCCGTCATACTGAAGCGCAACATGCCATCGAAGTAGGCGTTAGGACCAAGCGGTGAATAGTGGAGCAGCAGCGCCGCCAACGAAAACCCGAGGGTACCGACCAGCGCAACGGTAAAGGCGTAAGCGCCGCAGGAGATACCGTTCGCCAGCCCTGCGAATAAAAACAAAGTGTCGCGGGGGTCTTTAAAGTTTGTGCGGAAGCGAATGATGGCCATCGCCGCCATAATGCCGATGCCGCGCGCCAGGCTATCGCCAACCGACTGAATAACCATGGCGGCGATGATCGAGATCAGAATAACCGACTGCACGAAATTTCTTGAGTACGACAAGCCGCGAAAGGTTTTTTGATAAACGTATGCCAATACCGTCGATAACACGAAAGCTAACAACATCACATATATTAGCGTCAACACGCTGGCGCTTTCGGTAGCCGATTGCGCGGTTAGGGACTCGAACATTTTTTTATCTCCTTAGCTCGACTCATTTGCCGGGAGAATTCAGACTACACGGGCAACCTCACCACAAGCTTGTCGGAGTATCACTATTTGGTAAGGTTGCACGCAGGGCCAGCAACGACGCAATTAGGCGCCCCGCATTGCCGGTTTTCTTGCAGAGGGATTGGTTGGCGCGGTGGGAAGGGCTTGCAGCGGGGTCAGGCGGCTGACCGCATAGATTAATGCGCAGGGGCATCTACTTCGAGTTGGTCGTAGGCAAGAAACGCATAGCAACCTTTGCTGCGTTTTGACTTTTTGCCGTTGTCAAACGCCAGCATGACCCAATCGTTACCAAGGTGGTGGATTGGCGCGATGCCTTCCGCGTTCGACAAATCGAATTTATGGTTGACATGAACGCGGCGTGGCGCACGGTCCCGGGTGCCGCTCCACAGCCATAACTTAAACTCTTCGCCCGCTTTTTCCTGACGGCTTATGATGAGGTGGCCTCCAAGCTTGGGGTCAAACGCCATCGCGCGTATACCACCCTCATCCAGCGCCAGATAAATCGGCTCAGCGGCGACATTTGGCGCTGCGTTTTTGTCAAACATCTCCGGCGGATTCTTTATTTTAACGATCACCGCATGACCATCGACTAGTGGGCTGCGCAGCCCTATCATCAATTCGCCTCGCGCCTTGTTAAAGCTCAAACCCTCTACGTTGAAACCGTTCTCGCTTTTCACATCCATTACTTTGGCGGCGGCCTGCAAATTTTTATCAACCCCGGCAATCGCATTTCTGAGATCGACGCGCACACCCGCTTCTTCAAGTTTGTTCCCGGCCACTCGAAAGCGCAGCAGTTGCTCGCGGCTGGCCGAGCGCTCGCCCGATTTGGTTCGCGAATGCGAGGTAATCGCATAGAGGAAACCGCGGCCGTCTGCAGCGATCGCTTCCAGGTCGCTGACGGCCGCATCATGTTCATCTTCGGAAAGATTGGGGAAAAGAGAGCCAATATCCGGCGTCTCAACCGAGAGCATCAGTTCTTCGTTAAGGGTCAGAAGACTAATTGGCTGCGATTGCTCATCATCGATGACTACGATGCGTCCATCCGCCAATTGGGTAATGCCCGATGGTTCATAATATAGGTCGCACTGTCGGCGTTGATCGACGCTGGGTATATGTTTCGTATCAGCAAGACCGTAACCTGCAGCGAAAGAAAAGATTGCAGCTATGCTTGTCACCACGCCGACTGGCGAAATGAACGAAGCGCTTGATTGCCGCGCCTTAAAGTTGCGCAACACAGCAATCATCTAGTCGAAAAACTGTACCGCATCGGCAAGCGCCGCGCGCGCAGGTCTTGCCTTATTCGCCGGATGCTCGGTATCCTCATATCCGAAGGAGATGCCAAACAACAGTTTGTAATGCTCCGGCAACGCCAGCTCCTCACGCACAATATCGCAATGAAAGCTCAGCGATGTCTGCGGGCAGCAGGCGATGCCGGCGGAGTTCATTGCCAGCATCAGCGTTTGTGCGTACATGCCAACATCAGCAGCCTCGCGCGCGCCAAAGGGTTCAGGCAGGAATACGAACGCCACATGGGGTGCGTCGAAAAAACGGAAGTTACGCATGAAGGATGCTCCACGCCCGGCTTTATCTTCACGCGCGATATCAAGTGCAGCGTATAGTTGCTGAGCGGAGTCTATTTGTCGCTCACGGTACACCCCTTCGTACTTACCGTTGTAGGGGAAGTCCATTTGCATAACGCCCTTACTCATCGCTTCGCTGATCTTTTCGCGCAGCCGATCACAGTGTTCTCCACTGACAACGGCAGCCTGCCAGGGCTGGGTATTGCAATTAGACGGCGCATAGCCAGCGGCGCTAAATACTTGTTGTAAAGTGTTCGCATCGACTGCGCGCGGCAGAAAGCCACGTACCGAATGGCGGCTTTGCAGCAGCGTTTTGAATTGTTCGAAGCTATCGCTCGTCATAGGGTCCTCTTTAAAAAACGTGAAAGAAAGGTAGCAGTGGCGCATTAATCAGCGAATACTTACGGTAAAATTGTACAGTATTGCCACGCACTACACGTTAAATTAAGTGGATGCTGCCCGGGTAGTTTGCAATCTGACAATCCGTCGTAACCAACGTAAACCCCTCGGCTTCAGCCTGGGCAAGCAGTATTCGATCAAATGGATCTTTGTGCAGCGGCGGCAGGTGCTGCAGCATCAAAGTATGCCCGGAGGTGACCGGTAGTTCGTTCCAGCCATTGTCCAGTAGCCCACGCAGCAGCGGGCGCGGATTTACCTGGAAATCCTCTCTGCCAAGCCCTAGCTTAATATTGATCTCCCAAAAGCTGGCAGCACTGAAATAAAGGTGATTGCCTTCATCCGACAACAGCTTCACCGCCTTCTTTGATAGACGCTGCGGGGCACCGGCGGCCCGGAGGAGTACATGGGTATCCAGCAGTAGATTCATCAGGAGCTTTCTATACCGTTGAACAAACCGTCAATCACGTCGACGCCGAGCCGATCAAAATCATCCGGTATTTGAATTTGGCCTTCCATAAACCCGAGCCTCTTCTTTCCCAACTGATCAGACGCGTTGAATGCAACCACCTTCGCAACTGGCCGGCCCGCTTTGGCGATAATAAAAGGCTCGCCAGCGCATACCTTTTCGATAAGGCTCGACAGATGCGTTTTAGCTTCATGGATATCAACGATTTTCATGATTCGCCTGCCTCATTCCGCTTGGTTTAATAGACTTAATTTACAGCAATTATAAAATTGTCGCCAACGCTATAAGCCACTTTTTGATCGACTATATTTCAAACTGCGCAATCACCGGCGCATGGTCCGACTCGGGAAACTTCACATCCGTTCTAAACGCGCCCGACTCGTCCGGCAACGCTTCGTTGTGCACTTCGGCATGTTGAAATGATCGAAAAAATGCACGCGATGCGATGATGTGGTCGATCATCTCACCCTTACCCAGATGATACAGCGAGAAGCGTGAGGAGTCGGGGATGTTGTTCTCACAAGGAATCATTATTCGCGGCGCGTGGGCAGGGTTTCCCGTTTCCTGCACCGGTCCGATGATGGCGCGCACGGGCACTTCGTCGCAGGTGGCATTGAAATCACCCACTACGGCAATGAGCGCCGCGTCGCCGTCGGTATCCATAATGTCGTCGATTAGCATGCGCACTTGCAGCGCCTGGCCGACCCGTTTCATCGAAGAGACGAAGCTGCCCTCAGCCCAAGCCGATACGCTGCGCCAGGTGAAATTGTCGATCTTCTGACCAGTAATGCTGGTCGCGATTTTTGACTTCATGTGCAAATTAATGACGTGCAGGCGGCGGCCACAACCGAGGTCAATCTGCGTGTGCAGCATAGGGCGCTCCCAACCGATCGCGTCGGCGGCGTCGTCCGGCGGAATGGCGGTGACGAATTGATAGTGCGGCCGGCCGGCGTCGGCATCCCTTCTTATCCAGCTGCCGGTAATATCCAGCCGCGACAGCGTGACGAGGTTGCGAAACCGATACAGGTCGCCGCCGGTGGTTCCGGTTGTACGCCGCTGGTAGCCGTCGGCATACTGCGTTCCCACCAGCAACTCATCCAGCGCGGCCAGGCTGCGACCGCTCTCGCCTTCCTGAGCGTGAACTTCCTGTAAACATAAAATGTCGGCGTTAATGCGCTCAAGCTGCGGCCGCATGATGCGGATACGCTCGGCCAGCGGTGGGTCAATGTCAGGCCCGTCGTCGAGGTTTTCCAGATTGAACGTCGCGATACGCATTGTCACTCCTTCATAAATGCAGGCACTCTGTTTAAAACATCTGCTCTTAGTGTCGGATTTGTCTCAGTCGAAGGTTGGCGCCGTAAGCGCGAGGGGGAAAATCTA
>RCMY010003076.1_pt1 | contig 14914 bp, 10 predicted proteins | sample 2041341 | NCBI WGS metagenome assembly RCMY01 (sample SAMN09708234, study PRJNA481090) | Marine sediment metagenome, whole genome shotgun sequencing project.
GCATAAAAAAAGACCTTACATTTCTGTAAAGCCTTCTATTTATTAAGCTCCTCCTCTTGGGCTCGAACCAAGGACCCTCTGATTAACAGTCAGATGCTCTAACCAACTGAGCTAAGGAGGAATTTAATTTCCGTTTTCGGTGTGCAAATATAATCGTTTTTACTTTTCTTGCAAACGAATTTTAAAAAAAAATGTAAAAAATTTATATCTCTTTTTTATTCTAAAAAATCACTAGTTCTATCTACTTAAAAACCAAACAAAAAGCCTTTACAATTACTGTAAATAGCTTTTGTTTCTATGGTAATAATCAAAGCCTATAGAGCGCTTAAAGCGACCATGCTCAAAGCAAAAATTGAGAAAGTCATTATAGCTGGAAGTTCGAACGAAAATAATTTCTCTATACCGGAAAGGAAGGATGGTAAAAATCTGGTTCTTCGCTTGATGCATCAGCTTTTAATGCCATAAAACCAGTAACGACAGTTAAAATTGTTGCAATAACCATTCATGATTTTTTAGATGTTAGTAAAAAAAAGAGGTTGCAATTTGATTGCAACCTCTTTTTTTATGCTTTCCGTATACTTTTATTTTGTTCCGATAATATGTAATTCCGTAAATTCTTTCGTTACAATAATAGTATTATCGCCATTTAATTTTACATCCGAGAATTTCATTATTTCATTATCGATTTCGATTCTTTCTATTTTGAATGGCAAACCAATCAAATTTATTTTAAAAGTTTCATATGGAGTTATATATTTTCCAGATTTAAATTGTTGAATGATCAATGCATTTTTCTTACCATTCAAATTGAAATTTCTTAAACTATATCTTCCCTTTATATAATCGTACCCGTCATTAGCATCTTCATAAACTTGTGATTTTTCATTTCCTGCTTTATAGTAAACATCCAACATCAACTCTTCAATTTCTTTCTCTCCAACATACTGTTGCACAGGATATTTTGGGATAATAGCACCCGATTTTACAAAAATTGGCATACTATCTAAATCAGCGTCTACCCATAATTCTTGCCCACCTATAACCAATTCATTATCCCAGAAATTATACCATGTTCCTTCAGGAAAATACATACGTCTTCCTTTAGCATTTGCTTCAGTAATTGGGCATGTAAGTATTTTTTCACCAAATACGAATTCATCATTTCTGTAATGCGTATGCGTATCGTTTTGATCGAAAAGCACTAATGATTTTAAAATCGGAATTCCTTCATTAGCATATCTCCAAAAAGCAGTATATAAATAAGGTAAAAGTTGGTACCGGATTTCGATAAATTTTCGAACAATATCCGTAATGTTTGTGCCAAAAGTCCATGGTTCTTGATCACCATGATCACCTGAAGAGTGCGTTCTGCAAAATGGGTGGAAAATTCCTAACTGAATCCAACGTGCAAAAAGTTCACCATTTGGTTGCTCAGCAAAACCTCCAATATCTGATCCTACAAAAGAGAATCCTGACATACACATACGTTGTGCCTGCAAATTCGCGATGCTCAAATGCTCCCAGGTAGCAACATTATCACCTGTCCAAGTAGAAGTATATCTTTGTGTACCCGAATATGCTGCTCTCGTAATTACGAAAGGTCTTTTCGGGTAAGAGAACTTTTTCAAACCTTGGTAGGTTGCTCTTGCCATTTGCATACCATAAATATTATGTGCTTTTCGATGACTGCATCGATGTCCGTCGTAATCGTGTCGCACATCGTTTGGAAATGTTTTTCCCGGCACATCCATAACAGCCGGCTCATTCATATCATTCCAAACACCTTTTACACCTATATCTTCTATTAGTTCTTTAAACAAACCAGACCACCATTCTCTAACTTCTGGATTTGTAAAATCAGGAAAATAACACTCTCCCGGCCATACTTTTCCTCGCATATATGGACCATCGGCACGCTTGCAAAAATAATCTTTGTCTAAAGCTTCTTTAAAAATTGCATAATCATTATCAATTTTTATTCCTGGATCAATAATGGCGATGGTTTTAAAACCATCATCTAACAATTCTTTCACCATTCTTTTTGGGTCAGGAAAATGTTCTTTATTCCAAGTAAAACAACGAAATCCATCCATGTAGTCAATATCCAAATAAATGGCATCACAAGGTATTTTAAGTTCTCTGAATTTTGCCGTTACTTCTTTCACATTCGACTCTGGATAATAACTCCATTTACATTGATGGTATCCTAAAGTCCATAACGCCGGTAATTGATGCGGTTTACCAGTTAAATCCGTGTAATTTGAAACAACATCAGACATTTGAGGGCCATAGATAAAATAATAATTCATCTCACCACCTTGCGCCCAATAACTGGTGATATTTCTTCTTTCATGACAAAAATCAAAGAAAGAACGAAAGGTATTGTCAAAAAACATTCCGTATGCTTTTTTATGATGTAAACCAATATAAAACGGAATAGCCTTATACAAAGGATCACTGTCTTTTTTATACGCATAAGAATCTGTCACCCAATTTTCAAAACGTTTTCCTTTTAAATTGATATGTACAGGTTTATCCCCTAAGCCATAATATGCTTCGCTATCTTGCGATACTTTTGACATTTTAACCACATCACCACCAAATTCATAACTCTCTTCCCAATGAAAACCAAGCTCATCTTCACAGATTAACTTTCCATCTTTTGCGTCAAATAGTGATTTTCGCATATCAACTTTCGCGATTTTACAAATCAATTTGGTGGTCGTAATCACATAAAAATCATCCTCTTCGGTTAATTCCAAATGATTAAAACCTCTACTTGCATATTTTGTAATGGCGTATGAAAAATCCTTTTCAAAAACAGATTTTGTGGTATATCGAAATCTCAAAACACTATCTCGTTGCACAGTAACCTGCAATACTACATCATTATCAGAAGTAAAATAAAACGTGTCAACATCTTTTCGGTAAGAGATTATTTTTGATGGAAATAAATTTCCTTTGTACTCTAATTCAGTATTTAAAATCATATTTTTTTCTAAAATTTACGCAAGCTGCAAACCTACTAAAATTATCAATTTTTTAAACGAATTAAATACAAAAAAAGTGCCTGTAATTTTATCTAATTAATAAAATTACAGGCAAGAAATGTAAAATTTAACAAAAAACAGGTCTATTCGTACTGAAACATTACAATTCCAAGAGGTGGAAGGGTAACATCCGCAGAATAAGGTTTTCCGTCACGCTCTTTTTTTACTACTTTTATTTTACCTGAATTACCAATATCACTTCCAAAATATTTTTTAGAATCACTATTCAAAACTTGTTTTAAACTTCCTTTTCTAGGCAACCCAATTTTATATGCTTCTCGCACAACGGAAGTGAAATTACAAACAACAATAAGGTCATTTATTTGATCGTGTCCTTTACGGATAAAAGAAATAACTGAATTTTCATGATCTCCATAATTTATCCATTCAAAACCTTCCGCGCTAAATGCTTTTTCGTACAAAGCAGGTGTATTTTTATAGAAAGTATTTAAATCCTTAAAGAAGTCTTGCAAGCCTTTGTGAGGCGCATATTGCAACAAATGCCAATCTAAACTTTTAGAAAAATCCCATTCAGATGATTGTCCGAATTCACCACCCATAAACAATAATTTTGTTCCTGGATGTGCAAACATATACCCATACAATAATCTTAAGTTTGCAAATTTTTGCCATTCATCACCTGGCATTTTATTCAATAGAGATTGTTTGCCATAAACTACCTCGTCATGAGAAAGCGGCAGCATGAAATTTTCGGTAAATGCATAGGCCAAACTAAAAGTAATTTCATTTTGATGGTGTTTTCTATAAATAGAATCTTTTGAAAAATAATCTAAAGTATCATGCATCCAACCCATCATCCATTTCATGCCAAAACCTAAGCCTCCAAATTCAACAGATTTTGTTACTCCGGTAAAAGCTGTAGATTCTTCTGCGATAGTTTGTATTCCATCAAAATTTCTATACACTTCTTGATTGAATTCTCTTAAAAAAGACATTGCCTCCAAATTCTCTCGCTCACCATACATATTTGGCTCCCATTCACCGTCTTCTCTAGAATAATCTAAATATAACATCGATGCAACCGCGTCAACACGCAACGCGTCAACATGGTATTTATCTAACCAAAAGAAAGCATTACTTATTAAAAATGAACGAACTTCATTTCGCCCATAATTAAAAATTAAGCTCTTCCAATCGGGATGATATCCTCTTTTCGGATCCGGATGTTCATATAAATGACTACCGTCAAAAAAGCCCAATCCGTGATCATCAGATGGGAAATGTGAAGGTACCCAATCTAAAATAACACCGATATCATTTTGATGCAGTTTATCCAATAAATTCATAAACTCCACAGCCGTTCCAAATCTCGAAGTCGGTGCAAAATATCCAACCAATTGATAGCCCCAAGAAGGATCGTATGGATATTCCATCACCGGCATGAACTCTACATGTGTAAAATTCATCTCTTTTAAATACGCCACTAATTTAATTGATAACTCATTGTATGACAAAAAGGTGCCGTCTTCATTTCGCATCCAAGAACCTAAATGAACTTCGTATACAGAATACGGTTTATCCAATCCGTTTTTATCTTTTCGATAAGACATCCAAGCTGCATCTTTCCATTTATGACCGTTGATATCTGCAATAATAGAGGCTGTATTTGGTGGATTTTCGCAAGCCAAAGCGTATGGATCTGCCTTTTCAGTCTCTACATTATTATGAGATTTTATTTTGTATTTGTAACGCATTCCCAATTGTGCATCAGGAATAAAACCTTCCCAAATACCTGAACCATCCCAACGAACATTCAACTGGTGTTGCTTGTCATTCCAATAATTAAAATCTCCTATTACTGAAACTGATTTTGCCGATGGTGCCCAAACAGAAAAATAAGTCCCTGAAACACCATCTAAGGTTATGGCATGTGACCCAAATTTTTCGTAAAGTCTAAAATGTTTGCCCGATTTAAAAAGGTTGATGTCGAAGTCTGAAAACAGACTGTGTATTTTTACGTGTGCCATAAATTTAATGATTAATGATATTTGAAATTCCTTTTAGAGGAATTATCGCCCATTGGGGACGAGAATTTAGTTCATAACCAATTTCATAAACCGCCTTTTCTAATAAGCAGTATTTTAAAATAAAAATGCGTTCTTGGTTATATCCGATATTTAAATTTGCATTTTGAATCGCTTCTGTATAGGTTTCTAAAAAGACACCGGTAAGATAGCCATATAATAATTCAGCAGCCTCAAATAATTTTTCTTGCGGTTGCTTATAGTGTTCTTTATTGTTAAAAACAGTTGCATATATTGCATAATGGAAGGATCTAAATAATCCTGCAACATCTTTTAATGGAGGCTGTTTTACTTTTCTATCACGAATGGTACTTTCAGGTTCTCCTTCAAAATCAATAATATAAAAATCATCGTCTTTTACTAAAATTTGTCCCAAATGATAGTCACCATGTAAACGAATTCGTTCTCCTTTTAATTTCGTCCAATCAAATTTGATAAAACGTTTTCTGATAGTATTTTTCTTATCTAAAAATTCTTGTGCCAATTCTAAGGCCAATCCATCTAATTTGTGCAAATTATTTTCAATCGTATTTAAGCGATTTTGAAATTGATATACCAACCTATTTTTCAACCAAACTTCATAATCTCCATTAAAATACGTTGGAGTGAATGTGGTGTCTTCAAATTCAGATCCCAAAACAATATGCATTTCTGCCGTTCTGGTTGCTAAAGTTTGCAGTTTTAGCAGTAAACTCAAACCAACCCAATCAATTATTTCTGGTGGAACATCACTAATTTTTAAGCGAGTAAACATCTCAACTTTTGGCAAAGTACTACTATTGATCTGTTTTCTATCAAGATTCAAAAATACTTGATGCAATTCTTTTAACATATACTCCCATGCATCACCTTGATTTGGAATCAATTCTTGCATTAAAGCGATCGTAATATTGACATTCTCGCAATCAATAATATTTATACTACCTTGATAGGTAGGTGTGTTTTTAAAATTCTTTTTAACTGTTAAGAATCTGCTCATTTCGTAATCCGGATTCTTATCTGCAAAAATTCTTCTAAAAAATTTTAATACATATTTTTCATTATAAACAATCGAAGTATTACTTTGTTCTAGACCCATAAATCTAGAGGTTTCATAAGCCACATTTACAAACTTATCACTTTTATGATATTGCACTTTGGTAGTATCGTTTGGTTCAGCGTGTAAAATTCTTTCAAAAACTAACTTTCGAAATGCTTCTAAATTGATAGCATCAATGATATAACCTTCTTGTCCTTGAATACTAATTGGAAGAATTCTATCTTGCTGTGCAAAATTCTCATCCGTAACGAAAGCTATTGGTAAAAAATAATGTTGGTAAAATGCTTCTTCAAAGTCAATTTCTAAAATAAGACCAAAATAAACTTCGCCCTTTTGTTGAATTCGGAAATATTCAGAAAGTTCTATATATTTAATCTTACTGGCTTTTCCGCCAAACCAACGTTGCTTGTAAATATAATCTACCAAAACCTCAGAAAGAAAGGCCTTTACGAATTTTTCATTTTCGAGAAGATCCTCCCAATTCACATCAAAATTATAAGGAGTTGTTAAGGTGATTTGATCTACTTTTTCAGACATATTATTTTTTTATCTTAAAAATATGAAATGGCATAGCGGGATGCAATCGTACAAAATTCCATTCTTCATTCCATTCGTACGTATGATCGGTAATTAAATCGGTTACTTTAACATTGTGACCGTGCCAAACACCCAAATCTGATAAAGGTAATTGTAACATCCCTTGCTGCATATTATAGGCATCTAAATTAACAACAATCAGCACTTCATTGGTTTTGTTTTCATCCCATTTATAAAATGCAATTAATTTGTCATTATCAATATGACAAAATTTAATATTATTGGTTTGTTGCAGCGCTGTTTGTGCTTGACGTACTTTATTAACTTTTCCGATAATGTTGGTAACCCAGTTTTCTTTAGTCCAATCATAATGGGCAATTTGAAATTTTTCAGAATTTAAATATTCTTCTCTTCCAACAATTGGTTCGCTAATCATTTGTTCGTAAACCGGACCATAAATACCTGTATTGGAACTTAAGGTTGCCGCCAAAACATAGCGCTGAATATGTTGAGATTCATTGGCATGTTGCAAGTGAAACGGATTGATATCAGGTGTATTGGGCCAAAAATTCGGACGCATATATTCTTTTTGTTCGGTTTTGGTTAATTCATCCATGTATTGGATTAGCTCCTGTTTCGATTCCCGCCACGTGAAATAGGTATAGGATTGTGTGTACCCTTCAAAACCTAATTGCTGCATCACTTTTGGCTTGGTAAATGCCTCTGCCAAAAAGATAACATCAGGATATTTTTTCTTTACTTCACTTATAATCCAGTTCCAAAAATAAAACGGTTTCGTATGTGGATTATCGACTCTAAAAATTCGAATTCCGCAATCGATCCAATGCCACAAAATATCCAAACATGCGTTCCAAAGGTTTTTATAATCTTCGGTTTCGAAATAAAGAGGTAAAATATCTTGGTATTTTTTAGGTGGATTTTCGGCATATTGAACCGTACCATCAGGTCGCCACTTAAACCATTGCGGATGTTCTTTCACCCAAGGATGATCGGGTGCAGCCTGCAAAGCATAATCCATTGCAATTTCAACACCTAGCTTTTTTGCTTTTTTTACTAAGTCTTTAAAATCTTTTAAAGTCCCTAATTCCGGATGGATATCTTTATGACCTCCAAATCGAGAACCGATTCCCCAACAGGATCCAACATCACCTTCATAGGCTGTAGTTGTATTATTTTTTCCTTTTCTATTTACTTCCCCAATAGGGTGAATTGGAGGGAAATACAGAGTGTCAAAACCCATTTCTGCAACTCGAGGTAATAATTTTTCACAATCTTTAAACGTACCGTGTTTTCCATTTTCAGGTGATGCGGACCGTGGAAAAAACTCATACCAAGTGCTAAAAAGTGCCTTTAATCTATCCACATAAACCTTATGGTCTGATGATGTGTTCGCTAAAGGTTTTATCGGATATCTCATAAAAATATCCTTGAGCTTTTCGCTTCTTGCCGCCTCGACTGCTTCGTGATATTTATTTTCATCGGCAAATAGAGTTTCTAAAAGTTTTAGATAAATCTTTTCAGCCGGAGTCACTTTATTTTCTATTTCTTTAAGGATTCCTGCACCTTCTGTTAGTTCAGAATTTACATGCTGATTGTCCTCAATTTTTCGAATAATACCGTGTTGCCAATTCAAGGCATGGTCTACCCAACCTTGAACTTTATAGGTATAAAAACCTTGTTTTAAAACTGTGAAACTGGCTGACCACTGATCTTCCCAATGCGGTTGCATTCTCACTTCCTGCCATTTTTTTTCATCTTCATGTTTAAATAAAACAGATGCTTGAATGATATCATGACCATCACAAAGCACATCAGCACTTACCGCAACACTTTGATTAACAACTCTTTTAACCGCTAAATCAGAACCACTTACTTGGGGTAATACATGATTAATTACAACTCTTTTTTGATTTTGCATGAACTATATTAATTTCGAGAAAAATAAATTTTTAAATAACGAATCCTTTAGGAATTACCGCTCCTTTTTTTATCACCACTATACCATCTCTTACACAATAAGTATCTGTTTCTACATCTTTTAAATGAGAACCACCGTTGATTCGAACATCATCGCCAATACGACAGTTTTTATCCATAATGGTGTTTTTGATGAAACATCTTTCTCCTATTCCCATAATGATGCTAATCTTATTTGTTTCAATTTCTTCTAATGATTCATAATAATCACAACCCATCATATAAGTATTTATGACAGTAGACTCTTTGCCAATTCTTGAACGAATTCCGATAACCGATCTTTCAATTTTACTAGCTTGAATAATACAACCTTCAGCAATAATTGTTTTCACTAAAGAAGTACCCGAAATTTTTGAAGTTGGTAGCATTCTGGCTCTTGTATATACTCTTTGATTTGTATCGTATAAGTCAAATTTCGGAATATTATCTGTCAAACCTAGATTCGCATCAAAAAAGGAATCAATATTACCAATGTCTGTCCAATATCCTGTAAATTGATAACTTACAACCTTATGTTCATTGATCGATTGTGGGATAATTTCTTTACCGAAATCATTCGTGTCCGGATTTTTCATCAATTCAACAAGTAAATCTCTGTTGAAGATATAAATCCCCATAGAGGCAAGATAATTACGCCCTTCATTTTTCATTTCATCACTTACTTCTGAAGTCCATTCAGGTAATAAACTAGCATCTGGTTTTTCTATAAAGGAAGTAATTACATTTTTATCATCCGATTTTAAAATACCGAAAGAGGTGGCGTCTTTTGCGTTAACCGGAATTGTAGCAATAGATATTTTAGCTTTGCTTTTAACATGTTCTTCTACCATCAAATTATAATTCATTTGATACAATTGATCTCCAGATAAAATTAAGGCATAGTCAAAATCATGCTGTAAAAAATGATGCATGCTTTGTCTTACCGCATCAGCGGTACCTTGAAACCAACCTTCATTATGAGGAGTTTGCTCGGCCGCTAAAACATCGACAAAAGCTTTACTAAAAAAGCTGAAATGGTATGTGTTTTTTATATGTTTGTTTAGAGAAGCTGAATTAAACTGTGTCAAAACATACATTCGTTTGATCTCTGAATTTATACAATTGGATATAGGAATATCAACCAATCGATATTTTCCCGCAATGGGAACTGCAGGTTTGGATCTCGATTCTGTTAGAGGATAAAGTCTAGATCCTTGACCACCTCCTAATATAATTCCTAACACTTTCTTCGTGAACATATCTTAATGTTTTAATGATTTGTATAAAGATAAATATTCTTGCTCGAATTTCCTCGAAGAATACTTAATTTCGAAACACTTTTTTTTATTTTTAAATTCAATTTAAAATCTAAAAATCACCTTTACTATCAAAGTAAAGATTTATATAATTCTTCAACTTGTTTGGCGATAGCAATCCAATCAAAAGTTTCTTCCACTCTTTTTCTTCCATTTTCTGCCATCTTATCGCGCAACGGCTTATCATTGATTAATGTATTGATTCCATCTGCCAAATCTTTAGCAAACTTATCAGGATTAACAGGTTCAAATGGCGCAATTTTTTGTTGTTCTAATGGAACTAAAATTCCGGTTTCACCAGGAATAACAACTTCTTTTATGCCCCCAACAGCACTCGCAACAACCGCTGTTTTGCAAGCCATCGCTTCAATATTAATAATTCCGAAAGGCTCATAAATCGAAGGACAACAAAAAACATCGGCATGAGAATACAATTGAATCACCTCTTTTTTAGGTAACATCTCATCTATCCAAATAATATTTTTTCTGGTTTTTTTCACCTCGTTCACGCTATCTTCCATTTCTTTTGCAATCTCTGGAGTATCCGGCGCCCCAGCACATAAAACAATTTGCGTTTCCGGATCGATATATTTAATAGCATTTACTAAATAAATAATTCCTTTTTGTCGCGTAATTCTTCCAACAAAAAGCACGTAGGGTTTTGCAGTATCAATACCATATCTTTCGAGAGTTGAAGTTTCATTCGTAACGACATACTCTTGCAAATTGATACCATTATAAATTACTTTTATCTTTTCAGGGTCAACATCAAAATATTGCAATACGTCTTCTTTCGTCTCTTTGGAAACTGCAATGATAGCATCTGCCATTTCTATCGCCGTTTTTTCGACCCAAGATGACGCATCATAACCTCTACCTAATTGCTCTCTTTTCCAAGGTCGTAATGGCTCTAAAGAATGTGTTGTTATCACCAAAGGAATACCATAGCATAATTTCGCTACGATTCCTGCGAATTGCGCATACCAAGTGTGACAATGTACAATATCGGCATCAATCGGATCGGCATTCATTTGAATACCAGTACTTAATGTTTGTAAAACTGCTTTCAATTTTGGATCGCTCTTGTCGAATACAGGATTATCATACGGAAACCCTTTTACTGTTAAGTTATCCGTTTTTTCATTTTGATCACCAAAACAACGCACATCAACTTCCATTAATTTTGCTAATTCTGTCGCCAAATACTCGACATGAACTCCTGCTCCACCATAAACATATGGGGGAAATTCTCTTGTATAAAAAAGTGCCTTCATAAAATATGTTGCTTTTAATTCTTAACTATTTTTTATAGATGCAAAATTAGTTAGCTATATAAAATAAGCTTTGATTTCTAAGCTTTTTTTATCTATTAAAATTTCGACCTATATCCAAAAAAATAAAGCCCTGTGAAACAGAAGCTTAACTATTAATTATTTCTTAGTCAAGATATAAAAATAATTTGAAATAATAAAAAAACCATTATTGTTTTTTATAGAAATAATGAATTAGTTTCGTATTAAATCTTTGTTTCGAAAAAATCAATAGTTTAGGAAGTGGGTAAGTCATTTTTGGAATTTTTCCAATATTGTGGTTTGGTATTTTCTGAAGTCTGATTCCAGTAATTTTGATTGACAATATGCTCGCCATCGATTGTTTTTAACCTTCGTTGAAAAACATATACAGTCGGGTTAAAAACCATATCGGTCACGGCGATAGTGAATAATTGTGGGTCCTCTTCATTTTTTATTTTATCTTCCTCGATGATAACCTCAAAACCATTTACTTCTAATAGTTTTTTTAGGAAATCTTTTCTTTCTTCAGCGATTCCTTTTTCTACAAAAGTTACTCTGGTTTCACCGATACTTCCAAATGAATGTTTTCCTTCTAATGCCATAACAACTGCTTAAAATATCTTTTTATAGATTGCTTATTTCAAAAATATAATCATAAATCGGACTATACAATCCGATGGATAAAACGCCGATTACTGCTAAAATTAAGCCTAATTTCATGTAAATTTTGTTTTCAAAATACGGTATTGGATTTTCACTTCTTCGCAAAAACATGGCTCTAACCACTAATAAATAATAGTATAAAGATATGGTTACGTTCACCACTGCGATAAATACCAAGACATAATACCCTTTACTTGCCGCTGCAGTAAACAAGAAAAACTTACCAAAAAATCCTGCAACGGGAGGAATTCCTGCCAAAGAAAATAATGCCAACAACATTACCAAACTCAATTTAGGATTCGTGCGATAGAGTCCGTTATAATCGTCTCTATTTTCTTTTCCGCTGTGCAATGAAATCGATTGTACCACACCAAATGCAGCGAGGTTTGTAAACACATAAATAGTTACAAAATAAATAACTGTAGATGCACCTAATTGATCATTTGCAATAAAACCCAAAAGGATAAAACCTGCTTGAGCGATAGAAGAAAATGCCAAAAATCGTTTCATATTTTGTTGTCTTAAAGCAAATAAATTCCCCATGAACATGGTTGCTACAGCAACGATATATAATAGATTTTGAATGATTTCTTCAAATGTTTGCATGACCGTGAACAAAATAATCATTAAAACTACGACAGCAGAACCTTTAGAAATAACCGATAAATAAGAGGCAATTCCAATCGGAGCTCCTTCGTACACATCGGCAGTCCAAAAATGAAATGGCACTAATGAAATTTTAAATGCCAAACCACTAAAAAATAAAACGAAGCCCAACAAACTCAAATTGGAGTAGCTTAAGACATTCGCCATTTCTTCAAAATAAATCGTTCCGGTAGTAGCGTATAATAAAGAAACTCCAAAAATTGAAGTACCCGATGCTAAAGCAGCTGACAAAATAAATTTGATTCCTGCTTCCGCAGATTTTCTTTTGGAAGTTTCAAAAGCCACTAATGCTGCAACCGGCAAAGCAGAAAGTTCTATGCCTAAAAATAACATTAAAAAATCTCCGGCAGAAATCATATAATACATTCCTAACAAGGAAGAAAATAGCAATATAAAAAACTCAGTCGATTTGTTTTCGCTCACTATTTTTTCATGAATCCAATCGGCAGACTGTAATAAAATAATTAAAACCCCAACATTTAAAACATTCTTAAATAAGTGAATTAATACATTAGTTTTAAAAGACCCACCAAAAAGATATCCTTCATCAATAGGGAAAAATCCGTAAATGGTATGAATTGCAAACAAAAAAATGGCAAAACCAACCAATCCTTTTTTATGCCTTTCCTTCGAGAATGTTTCGCCAATAATCAAGAGCAAAATTACCGCAATCAAAGCGAGCTCCTGGCGCATCAATAAAAAATTTTCTAGGCTCATTATCTTTATATTCTGTTGTTGTTTTTAAATCTTTTTTTTAAAATTTTAAAGCATTCTTTCAATAAATGGCTGGATGCTTTCGCGGATTAAATCGCTTATCCAAAGCGGAGCAACACCCATTGCTGTAATCGGAATTAATAACAGCAACACTCCAACTCTTTCATACCAAGTTGCCTTTTCTAATTTTAGATGTTCTTCGTTTTGAATTGGCCCCATAAGCATCATTCCAACGGCACGCAATACATAAACTGCCGTAACCACAATAGCAGAAACCGTAATTATAGTAGCTACTCGATGAAACATATCCGGATGCTGAAATGCACCGACAAATATTTGCATTTCTGCCATAAATCCACTAAAACCTGGTAATCCTAGTGATGCTAAACCTGCAATGACATACATCACTGAAATAAACGGAATTACCTTTAGCAGTCCTCCTAATTTCGTTACATCTCTAGTATTCGTTCTTCCATAAATCATTCCTATCAAGGCAAAGAAAAGTGCCGTCATAAATCCATGAGAAAGTGATTGCAGAATTGCACCTGTCCACGCTGTTTTATTGAGCATTAACAAGGCGAATAAAACCATCCCCAAATGGGAAACCGAAGAATATGCATTTATATATTTCAAATCGGTTTGTTTTACCGCCGCTAACGCGCCATAAAAAACTCCGATAACGGATAATACAATAAAGAAATTAGACCAAGTCAAAGCACCTAAAGGCAATAAATACATGGCTATTCGAAATACGCCATAACCACCCAATTTCATTAAAACTCCGGCGTGTAACATCGAAACCGCAGTTGGAGCAGATGCATGACCATCAGGAGACCAAGTATGAAAAGGAAATAGAGCGCCTAAAACAGCGAAACCAATAAAAGTTATAGGAAAGAATAGGTTTTGAGCCTCTAACGGAATATTTACTTTTGCTATTTCTAGGATGTTAAAAGTTAAAGCACCACCGTCAGCATTGGAGTTAAAATAAATTCCTAAAATACCCACCAATAATAAAGCCGAAGCACCCATCAACATTAGAGTTAACTTCATCGCTGAATATTCTTTCGGACCAGAACCCCAAATACCAATCAATAAATACATTGGGATTACCGCTATTTCGTAAAAAACAAACATGGTAAATAAGTCCGTTGATATAAAAAATCCGAAAACTCCTGTTGCCAAAACAATTAAAGAAATAAAGAATTCTTTCGGCAAATCTTCTGTTTTCCAGGAAATAAAAACTCCTGCTAAAACTACAATGGAAGACAAAACTATCATTGCAACCGAAATACCATCAACCCCTAAACTATAATGAATATTAAAATGTTCAAACCAAACCAAATCTTTGGTAAAAACCATTATATCGTCATTTATTTTTTTCTCTTTCAGATAAGCAAAAACCAAATTGATAGACATTACGAATTGGATAAACATACCAATCAACGACACCAATCTCGCTTGTTTCAAATCTTTTGTAAACACCAAAGCTAGAATGGTGATTACGGGTACAACTACAAATAATGTTAGTATATCCATATCTTTAAATAATCCAATTGTACATAAAAATCATTGCTAAAATCACAACACCGGCAATAAAGGCAAAAGCATAATCTTG